>Ga0315291_10009171_pt1 | contig 12135 bp, 14 predicted proteins | sample YL17G12_20_MG_FD_203070 | JGI IMG/M metagenome (GOLD analysis project Ga0315291, IMG submission 203070) | Sediment microbial communities from Yellowstone Lake, YNP, Wyoming, USA - YL17G12_20 | ecosystem: Environmental > Aquatic > Freshwater > Lake > Sediment | place: USA: Wyoming | collected...
AGTGGAACTCAGGACGAATACAATAAGAACCTTCGGGCGCTTTTAGCGGCCAAAAAAGCTGAGGCTGGCAACTTGCGGAATAACTATACATCTCTCTTGAAGGCTGACAAAGACGATGAGGCCGCCGCGTTTCTAAGCCAAGCTCAGCAGGTCGAGAAGGAAGTTGATGACTTGCAGGGCTTGATGGAGACCAAGGATGATGAGTTGTTGAAATATCTGATAATGGGAGAATCTGGTGGGGGGTCTTAACCTTAATCCGGCCCAAGTTGGGTCTTTGACGAACCGCCCTGATTTTAGGGCGCGCCTAGCGAGGCTACCGCCTGAGTTGCAGGAGCGTGCCCTTTCGCGGTTGTGGACGCTGACGGTCCGTCCCAAGCTGTCCAAGGGCTTGGCGGATAGCGAGGTGGAGCAGTCCAAACAGCAGTTCATCCGCGGTGTTTTGCGCCAAGCAATGCCAGCGCCGCTGGAGCGCGGTCAGGCACCGGCGCCGAGCGCAGCTATGCCGAAGCCTTCGATTATAGACCCGCTTTCGGCAGGCTACGCCAAGGGCATCTCTAGCATGACTACCCTAGCCAGTGGCCTCACCCCTCCTGGCGGTCGTTTCGGCGGCGTGCTGCAACCTCCGGGCTATACTGAAGAAGAGGCTGCTAGGTCGAAGGGCGCTTTGGCCCAAGCCGCTGAGGAGTACCTAAAGCGTGGAGAAGCAACAATCCAGAAATCCGAGGAGTATCAAAAGGCACACCCAATAGTCGGTGGCCTTGCTGAAATTGTTGGCCAAGCTGCGCCTTCAGCCCCTATGGCAGCCCTTGTCCCGGGGGCTCAGGCTCTCAAGGGATTTCCAGTCCTAAGCCGGGCTGCTAGTGCTCTCCCCCGTGCAATGGTAGAAGCAACTTCGTTTGCGAAAACTCCTCAAGAGCTTGTTGAAACTGGCACGGGATTTGCCGTCGCAGGCGGTGTTCTTGGCGCCGTCGGCGAGCGCATCCCTGCCCTCCGCCGGCTTGTCCGCCGTATCCTAGGGCGTCCGCTGGAGGAGATGCCAAGCCCGGCGGCTGCTGCCCCAAAAGCCGCTACCCCTGCGGCTGCCGTTTCCCCTACGGCTGGGGCTGCGCCAGCGGCCGCCGGAGCGCCACCAGCGCCAATCGACAGGACTCTTCTTCAGGACTTTGAGGCGATGGCCCAGAGGAAGTATGGAAGGCCACTTGACAAGCTGACTGATGTTGAGGAGAAGGATGTCCACCGCTTGGTTGTCGAGGGACACGGCAAGATTGCCTCAGAGGCAAGGGCCGCTAGGAGGGCCGAGAGGAAGGCTGATAGAACGGCTGTTGAGGCCGCGAAGGTCACAGAAAAAGACACAAAGGTAGCCAGCCGCCTCACCGCAGCGGAGCTTAGGGCCAAGGCCAACAAAGAAGTCGGCGCTTACAAGAAGGCAGTTCCAGCCGGAGCCCGCAACCTTGAGGCTCTTGAAAACCTTGCCAAAGGCAACATAACTGCCCAGGAGGCGATTGGAAAATACCATGCAACGCAGCAAGCTACAACAGCTTCTACCACCGAAGCAGTCGCGCAAGCCACAGCGGAGAACCCTCAACTGGCGAAGGCCGCAGAAGCGGCCCAGACGGTTCGGCAAGCTGTAGCGCCGTCGGCGGAAGTTACTAGGATGACATACGATGATGCAGCGGTGCTGATTCGTTCCGACGAAGTTATCCGAAACGCCGTCGCGGAGCACATGAAGTTGAATCCGGGGAAGAAGGCTCCGCAGGCGTTGAGGGATGTCTTGAGGGACAGAGGAATGAATGTTGAGTTGGCCGCGGCTGCGCCGAAGGCCCGGGTTGCCAAGGCCGCCGCACCGCCCCGCAGCGTAGCTGAAATTGACAGCGAGTTGGTGGGCCTTGAACAGGAAGCTGGAGCCGGCCGCGTCTCGGCCGAGGACTACATCGACCGGAAGCGAAAGCTGTTGATTGAGAAGGCAAAGGCTACTGGTGAAACTGAAGTTGCCAAGAAGTTGCGGCAAGAGCAGGCCGCTGAAGGCATAGCAGGAAAGCGCAAAGCGGCGCTTCGTACTGAGGCGTTGACGCAGCAGGAGGCACAACTCGGCGGTGGCAAAAGGACTAAAGCAGAGCCGCCCGATTAAAAATGGGAGCCTACCTAAAAACCGCATTCCGTGTAGTTGCCAAAGACCTTTGGCCGAAGGCCGAGAAGTGGCTCATCACCAACGGCGCAAAGGCTCTTGCGGACAGCGGTGAAACAAGCTCGTACCTGTCGAAGACACTCCTCCGCTACCGCGACGCGGTCGACCTTGAAAGAGGCCCAATTGATGCTTGGTTTGAGAACCGGGCTAAGCCGTTCCTGGACGGAACCTTTCCGAAGGAATCTTGGTACAGGACCCTGGACGCCAGCCAGCCTCACTCTAGCGACTACGTCAAGAACGTAGCCCGGGAGACCCGGAACCTAGAAGCCGCTTGGTACAACAGGTCCAAGAACGCTGGCGTTCCGGTCAAGCCAGAGCTTCTTGATTACGCGCCGCGTAGGTGGGACCCAGGAACGTTTGCCGGGATGAACCTGGATAAAGCCCGGCTGCACCTGATAAAATCAGGCTTTGCCAAGACGGTGGCGGAGGCTGACAGGATTCTGGAGTTCACCAAAAGCTCCGCTGCCAAGAAAGTCCACACGATGGAAAGCCCTAGGGTCGTGGGCCTGAAAGGCTACCGTGAAGACCCTTCGACAATTCTCGAAGACCTCCATAGCAGGGTTGTCCGTACTGTCGGCGCAGAGACCTTCGGTCCGAAAAACGAGTTTCTGGACCGCATCTTAGATGAAGTCCGGCTTCGTGAGGGAGAAAGCGCCTACAAGTTTGCAAAGTTTGTTTCACACAGCACGCTCGGTATCGAGCCTGGTCAAATGATTGGCGAAGCCGAGCGGGCGCTTTTCAGCCTTGAGGCTGCGACAAAGTTGGGCTCCGCTGTCATTGGCAACTTGTCGCAGACTCTTAACACCGTTGTATTTGCTGGAGTTAGGCCAACGGCCAAAGCGTTGTTGGACATGATGATGGAGCATGGGAATTTCAGGGACTTCGGCATGCGAACCGGTGCGCTTTATGGCCACACGCTGACTGAAATGCGAGCTTTGCTTGGTGTTGAAGCCAACTCACTCGGCGCTAAGGTTCTCAAAGGAACCGGGTTCAGCGGCGTCGAAACCTACAACCGCTTGATAGCAGCAAGGGCTGGGTACTACGCTGTGAAGGATGCCTTTGAGACCTTGCTACGCAACCCCGCTGATGAATCCGCAAAGAGGATGCTTCTCACGCTTGGCGTTAGGGACCCGCTTGCGGCCGTTGGCCGCGGTGCTCTAACTGACACCGAGCTAAGACTTGCCGGCAAACTCGCCAGCGACATAACGCAGTTCCGGACTAGCGTTCTTGACCTTCCGGCAGGGTGGCGTAAAAGCCCGTTTATGCGGATGGCTACGTTGTATAAACAGTTTGCGTACAACCAAACAAGGTTTATCAAGGACTACGTTGTTAAGCCGGCAATACTTCACGGCGAACTCCGGCCGTTGGTCTATATGACGCTGTTGTTCCCGACCTTCGGTGAGGTGTTCGCCGACGCAAAGAACCTTGTTCTGCGGGGGAACTTGAAGAATCGACCGGACAGCAAGCTCCTCTTGGACCGGGCTCTCGATAACCTGTCCTATGTCGGCGGCTTCGGCATAGTCCAGGACCTCGTGTACGCTCTTACAATGCCGTCTGAGGAGCCGACTTGGCGGTTTCTCGCCGGCCCAGTTTTCAGCGACGCTGTTGATGCTGGCAAGACTGTATGGCCGTTTGTTACTGGGATGACGGTGCATAAGTACGAAAAGCGGGCTGCGAGGGAGGCCCTGAGGCGGGTGCCGACGTTTGGGCCGTTGTTGGCCAGGAAGGCTTACCCGCCAGAGACAAAGTCCAAAGGAATCTTTCAGAGAGGAACGGCGACCAAGGCTGTCAAGCGTGCTGAGCATTTCGTTGAAAGTTTTTGATGTTTACACTGTGAGCAGCAATGGAGGATAGCATGTCAATCGGCAAATCAAGCGTTAGCGTTGAGCAGGTCAAGGCAACCTGCAAGGCACTCGAAATCGCACCGGGGGATAAGGGCAAGAAGACCTCCGGTCCGACTTTGAAAAAGGGCAAGGGGAAATAGCTTTGGCAAGGGCCGCTGGCCAGCCCTGGCACCCTTCGGTCTCTTGACCGAAAACCCCCGGAATGCCATGTGGCATGGTCGGCGGCTCCTGCCTATGCAACGGTTCCCTCCAGCTCAAGGCTTTCCCCAACCACCTTTGCCAGAATTTCATCCTGCACCAGCACACGGAACGCCGGTTGGTCTTTGAACTGAATCAGTGTGCCACTCATCTGGGCAAACACAACGCGGTCGCCAACAGCGACTTCGTCTATGTATTTGCCGACAGCGACGACAACGCCAGTCGTTGGGCGACGCTTAGCGGTGTCTGGTATCTTAATCAAGCCCTCATACTTGAAGGGATCCTCCTGGACAATCACGCGACCGGAGGTCGGCAGCAAAAAATTTTCGGTCATGGCTTACTCCTTGTTGGAACTGTCTTGTAGAGAGTTTTGTTTCCCTGGTAGTATTCGGTTATGAGCCCACCTTCATGGAGCGTTGCCAAGATTATGCTCATGTTTTCGGTAGAGCCGATATCCCGCCAAAGGTGGTGCATAATCTCCGCACGCGAGGCGTAGCCTCGGATTTCAACAAAACGGAGGACTTTGTCCGCCACCTCAACCAAGTCGCTCTCGCCGCTGGCGCGGAACACCAAGGCTAGGTCGGTTATGACCTCTTCAGTTTTCTCCAATGCAAGCTCGAAGTCTTCCTTACTGATTTTCCTGCTGTTGCTTTTAGCGGCGCTGAGCGACATTGCCAACTTCGTTGCGTGTACCCACTTTGAGGTTTTGTAAACCGACGTTGCCTCATCGTCGAACTCGTTGGACTTGGACTCTGAGTGGCACTTTTCAAAGACCGGCTTGGCGCTGTCCTCGAACGTAAATTCGCCGTTCAGGTTTGCTGAGATGTGCCGTAGGCCGTCAATGAGGGCATCCTTCGCCGGGTCGTTTGGCAGCAGCACCGGCCACGGCATGAAGTTCTTTTGCTCCCTGCCATAGACGCAGTTTAGCCTCCGTGTGAATCCGCCGCCAATCGCGTTTGATGGAATCGAGCGCACTAGCCAAGCTGGCGCCGAGCCGGCAAGTATAGTCACCGAAGGTGACCGAATCATAAACTCGCCTTTGCCGCGGGTGCAGTACGGGTAATCACCCTCTCTAGCGTCCCACAGGTTTGACAGGTCGGGGAGGTATTCATCAGGGTATCTTATAAAGACTGAAAGCTCCGGAGCGTATAACAACGCCGATGCGTCGGTGCCGAAGGCGACGCCGCCGGTCGCGGTTACGGAGTGCGCTTGGAACCCCTTTGACAGCTTCTCTAGGACATAAGGCATCGTCAGCCGGTCGCTGAGGAGATTGACAGTACCGGCCGCCTTTGCAATCTCTACGGCCGGGTTCATCGCCCCGCCTTTGCCACCACCTGGAGCCGCAACGAGGACGGTGTAGATGTTAGGGAATAGCTTCCACGAGCCCCTGTCAACCCACACATGCCGCTTCAAAGTCGCTGCTATAATCGTCGCCGCAGACCAAAAGTGGAAACTCCTTAGGCTCTCGGCAATTGGTTCAACGTATTGTAGGTACGCAGTAATCCAGCTTCGTTGTATCTGCCGCATTCGGCCATGTCCCTCAGGTTGTAGCCGAGCTTGAACTGTGTTGGTATCACGATTGTAGTTCCGTTGGGAAATCTGATTTCTCGGTCGAAGGCTTTGCGGAGTTGGTCCGCCGCTGGGATAACTGCACTGACCGAATCAGGAACCTCAAGCACAACCTCGTCATGCAAATCCATGACCACAAGGCCCGGACAGGAGCCCTCAAAGTAAAGGATAGCCAGACCCGTGTTGTCACCCACAGTGCTTTGAGGAGTGTATGAATAAGCGTCTCGGAAGATGGAAGAGTTGTCACCGTACGGACGGCATCCGAAGAAGCATCGTTCTCTTCCGAAAGGAGTTCGCAGAAACCTTTTCGTCGAGATTTCTCGTTCAACATATCGTTGGAAAACCCCCCTTATCGAAGGTTCGGACTCGTGGAACTTTGCCAGGAAGAACTCGCATTGCTGCTTGTTGATATGGAACCCCTCTTTTGCGAGTTCCGCCGAAAGCCTGTTACCGGCCATGCCATAGTTGCCAGCATGGCGCGTTTTCTTTCCATAGAAGCGGAACGGCGTTCCTTTTCCGCATTCGTCGGCTGGACGTGAGAAGATAAGCGAGGCCAGCTTTTGGTGCCTATCAACACCCGCGCGAAGCTCGTCGAGACCGGAGGTGTCGCCGGAGTTATCAGCGATTATTGCTTGGACAATCCAGTCCTCTGCTTGGTCTTGATCACCGGCAACGAATATCTTTCCAGGCCGGGCCACGATGCACCTACGGAACATCCTGCCAAGGTCGGAATGCTTTGGTAGGTTTTGTAGGTCTGTCCCAAGACCAAGGAAGCTCTTCCTTGAAGAGCGGCGACCGCCCTTTGTTCCGGTTACCACAAACGAGCCGTATAGGATATTGTTAGCCAGCTTCGCGTTGACATAGGTTCCAAGAACCTTGTTAAGCTCGCGCACGCGCAGGATTTCCCGGAGGAAGGCATGGCCGGTTTCGGCGAACATGGTATTGAGTTGGTCCTCACCAGTTGATTCCTTCCCGGTCTTCCTGCTCCTTGGGACTTTCAGTCCTAGCCGCTTGAACTCTACCAGCAGTTGCGCTGGAGAACCAAGGTTGAGCGTGCCCTCGCCAAGAGCGACAGCCTCAGCGGTGCTTGGAGCAACGGCTCTGCCAATAACCCCGCTTGCGGCAGCACAGCTTTTGGCAAGCTCCGCGTTCACGTACCGTCGTAGCTCATCCAGCTTCGCTGGGTCTACGGCGACGCCGCGCTTCTCAATCTCGAAGAAGGCGCGAGCAAGCGGCATTTCATAGTCGGTGTAGAAGCTGCTAAGGCTTTGGAAAATTGAGTTCCTCCAGTTCTTTCAGAAACACCTCATAGGTCACTGCTGCATCCTTGGCATTGTATTTCATCAACTTACTCTTTCCGTCTTTTGGTGTCCACCGCCTCCCTTCGTCTTTCCAGAAGGGTTCGCGGGTAAACTGCATCGCCAGGAACTCCAGCTTATGCGGAAGCTCCGGCCACAGGACGTGATGCGCTACCATCGTATCATCTACCAACCCAGTGTTCACACGAAAGCCCAAAGTCTCCAGCCAATGGCTATCGAAGCCAAGGTAGTTCTGCCCAATCTGGTTATTATTGCGGAAGATTCTGTCAAGCAACCTCCACAGCTTCGCTCCATGCTCCCCCTCATAATCCCCAAACCCAATACTCATAGCTACGCTGGGGCTTGTGGCGAGAGCCACGGTGTATGGAAGCCTCCGAAATAACATTTCGATATCCACCGACACCCGTGTTTTCTTTTCGGCGATTTCGTTCAAGAACGCAAACGCATCATCGAACGTTGGTTCGATGATAAGCTGGCGCTCGGGCAAGGGTTGGAGCTTGCCGTTGGCGAGGAAGTAGTTTAGTTCTTCCCGGACTTTCCGGAGGACGAAGATGGAGATGTCCCGTTCGGACCACTCGCGGAGCACAAAGGCTGGATGAGAAATAGGAATAACAAAATGCTGATGCCCAAGCCTGCTACAAGTGAGGAGGCTTCCACGCCACTTAGTAATCTGTGGGCCAGCTCGGCCGCAAGTAGCAGGGCCGCCAAGAAGGCCAAGAGCAGTAGCACCAGCAGCAATAATGAGCGTTGGTCTTGTTTCATTGAGTTCCTCCCAAAGTTGGTCCTCGTAGGCTTCAAGTGGAATCCCTAGCCCCGGCAGCTTCGCTAGGTCATTGTCCGGCGGCCGACACTTGTAGCAATTGGTAAACCAGCAGTCGGTCAAGCCAGCTTCGCTGAGCATCCGGTCTTGCTCTTGGCCCGATGGGCCGGTGAATGGGAATCCAAGTCTTTCCTCGACCTCACCCGGAGCTTCGCCGACTACGCAGACCAGACTGTGGGTATTGCCCCGCGTCCCGACGTACCGGAGGTTCCGCTCCTCGCAGAGCTTCTTTAATCTCTCCGTAGCTGCGCCCAAATAAAACCCCCAGTATCTCGTTGATAAGCTCTTCGGCCTTGAAGTCGAGGTTGGGGCCCTGGAGTTCACCCGCTATCCGCCGTACATCCTCGAGTTTGTGGTGTGGAATCATAGGGCACCTAGCCTCGCTTTGATTACCGCGCAAGCCGCCGGCTCACGCTCGAACAGGATAACCCGGCACTTGCATTGCAATGCCGCCACCCCAGTAGTCCCGCTGCCGGCCATCAGGTCAACGACCAAAGCGCCAGGCGCGACCATGTCACGGATGAATTTCTCAACGAGCGCCACCGGCTGCTGTGCGATTTGGATTCGTTCGCTTGGCGTCACCGCCGGCATGTCAATGACGTTGGCTTGGCCCGGGCGGATAAACACCGGCGAGCCTTTCATCGCTACGATTGCTGGATCGTAGGCGTTGGCGTAGCGGGTGTTGGGGTTTTCGGTGGAACGAGTGTGCTTGAACCAGATGACAGGGACCGGATTAACCGTGAACCCGGCTTGTAATAGATGCAGTACAAGTCTGGTGTAATAGTTAAACCCAAAGAAGAAAACGGCGAACCTGTCTCCGCGTAGGATACGAAATGCTTCCCTCGCCACATCAGGAAGACATGCCACCATGTCGGGTTTTTCATCGGAATAGCTAACAACACCCCCTGCGTGCTTGGACATCTTGTCAAGACCCACAGCAAATGGCTGGTCCGTATAAACAAGGTCAACCGAGTCGCCAGGGATTTTAGATATGTTATCACGAAAATCTCCTTCATACAAAGTCCAGAGTTTCTCGCCCGGCGGGGCTGCTTTCGCCGATTGCCGCATCTGGGCCACCGCTACGATTATTGACGCCCGGCGAATCGCAGACTCTTTGGTCTCAGCGTTTGCTAGGTCAGGCAAGATAGCCAACGCCCTGGCAACGTCGAGGTCTTTGCTGGTTAGAGCAGGGCTCTCGCCGAGCATCGCGGCTAGCTTGTTGATGCCGAAGCCTTGGCTTTCGCCCGCAGCGCGTTCGGCGCGGGTGCGACCGCCAATCTCAGCGGCGCCATGGATGGATTGCATCAAATCCAACAACTGCTGCTTGCCTGTGACAATCTCCACCCAAGTCAAGTCCTTCCGGCGGAGGTTCTCCTCAAGCTCAACCGCTTTGCGCCGCAAGGGGCTTTCCTCACCGCGCCAGATAAATTCAATACCATGGCGTAGTTCCGTGCGGCCGAGGCGCTCAAGTGCGGATAAGCGGCGGCGGCCGGCAATCAGTAGAACGCGCTTGGAGTCCACCTCGACCGACAGAACTACCGGCTCGATAATACCGTACTCTTTAATGGAGTTACACAGCCAGTCGATGTCGCCGAGGTCAGCGCGGATGCGGTCGGAGACAACTACGTCGGAAATGTTTACCGTTCGTTCATCGGATGCCATTGTTTTACATTCTCCGGGTCTGAAACCTCGGCTTCCGTAGCCACGTCACGGTAGTTCCTGTAAAAACAAATCAGCAGGAACCTTGCGGCGCTGATGATGCCAAAGATGCAGAAGATGATTACGGTGAAGAGTCCTATTAGGTAGATGAACCGGTCAGAAAAGTCCATTATTGTCTAGCCCCCTTCGGCAGCGCGGCGAGCTGGCGCTCAAGGTCGGCGATCTCGGCTTCGGCCTTGCTATCTACGGACAGGAAGCTCTCTCGGTTGACTAGAATCTTCACGAGTTTCCACACTTCCCGCCTTGCCTCCAACTCCCAGCGCTCTCTCGCGTGCGGGTCGGGTGAGAGGGCGTAAACTTTAGCTTTAGCGTCCGCACAGCCCATCAGATAACCTCTGCGTAGTGAGGCGTCGTCTATCAATCGTGCATCTAACTGACAGGCCATCGTGCACCGCTCGACCATCTCCGCCCGCGCTTCGGTGAGCTTCTGTTCTATCCAATTCCAGAGCAGGGCAAAGTCGCCGGGAACTCTTCCCACAGAGTGAAACACAGCAAGGCATTCATCTCGCAGGCTCACGGCTTCACCTCCTTGCAGGCGGCAAGGGCTTTTCCCAATTCCATGTCTGGCTTGTAAAACGGCCTCTTGAAACTCATTGCTGCATGTTCCCGCACCCGCTCCAGCTTCTCCAGCCACTTCAAGTGCTTCCTAGCCATCTCTGCATGATGCGGACAGTCTTTTGCTATTTCCTCTGGAATGGAACCGACATGGCAAATATGCTCGACTAGCCGTTGCAGGGCGATTGAATAGTCGAGTTGTTTTCGATTCTGAGATTCTAGCCAAGCCAGCCGTTCGAGCAGCGGTTGGCCGGGGTTGTCCTTAAGGGTGGCATCAACGGCCTTAATTTCATCTGCGTACAAAGCATCTTCGCCGTCCGCCTCTACCATCACAAGCAGACGGTGGCGAGTCCTCCGAAGAACTGATGCCATCTCCGCGCACTTCGCCTCCAGCAAATCCGCCCGACGCAGCCGGTCGAGCAGCAGTTGGCCGGGGTTGTTGGGAAGCGTCTCCAATAGTTTCCGCAGACCATTCGACCCACTGATATTCGGAGCGGGCAAGTCAATCCGATATTTGACAGTCTCCAGAAGTTGCCATAACTCCGCGCACTTCGCCTCCAGCAAATCCGCCCGGCGTTTCTCGGCAAACCAGTCGAGTTCCTTGTGGGCCGCCGCTTCGATATGTCGCTCGCGCTCGTCGATGCAAGCACAAAGAATCTCCCCGCGAATCTCAAACTCACGGCGTAGTTGGTCGCGCTCGGCCCTGAGGTGGTCGCGTTCCTCCGCTAGAGTGTCAAACGCCAGCCGTGCTGCGCTCTTGTCGCGCTCGGCTTCGGTCTTGAGGGAGGCGATTTCCTCGCGTAAACGGACGATAACTCCAGCTTGCTCTTGTTCTGCACTAAGTTGTTTGGTCTCGTTCATTTCCTTCCTCCCTCCCGCAGGCGGTGAATTTCCTTTGCCGCGTTGGGTGCGCTATCGGCATGGAAAGCAATTTCCCACGCTTCATCCAGCGCCGCATCACGGCCCTGCTTGTCGGCTTCTTTGAGCGCATCCCGCGATACCAAGTCGAGCATCTTAATGACTTTTTTTTGCACGTCTGGAGGTGGGTTCTCCAAGTCGCGGCGGAGGGCAGCGATCACAACTTGGCCCTGCTTGACGGCTTCGCACATGAGGCATTGCCCCGTGTCCTTTAGTGGCTCCCCTTTGATGCCTTCGTATCGCCAGCCATTGTCATAATACGCCCTCGCATGTGGCGGCACCGCTTGGCAGGTCTCCGCCGTTTGCGGTTCGTGCAGGTGGGCTTCGGCTTGCACCGCCTGGTTCAAGCTAGCCGCTTGCCAGAAAGACCAAGCTACCGTCCTTTCATGGGCATTGCCAAACCACGGACTGGTTCTCCATGCCTTCTCAAACGCCTCGTTCATGCCTTCCTCCGTTTCGGGATCGGTTTGGCGGCGGCGAGTTCACGAAGCATCCTTGTGATGTCCACAATGGCGCAGCGCAGATGCCAAAGTCTCTCATCAGCCACGTACTTTTCAGGACGCTGCTCAAGGTAGTCAAGACCGCATATCTTTTTGCGCTTCATGGTTCCCTCCTGCCGTGTCTCACTCGCTCCGCACATGTCATCGCTTCCTCCTCGCCTTGGGTGGATAATCTCCATTCCGCCGCAAAAGCTCCCGAAGTCTGTCCTCTAGGTGCCAACGAATTACCCGGTTATCTGCAACCGTTCGGAGTTCCTTGGGAGCAAGTCGGTTGAAAACGCCTGCATCTACGCCAACCGCTGCCAAGGTTTGGCACAGCCGCACGAGACGGTTGTGATAGCGAAAGTGCCTTGCCATGTCGCCATCGAAGATCGAGTGTTTCACTTCTTCCTCCTCGCCTTGGGCCGCTGGCCTTCGGGAAGTATCCTAAAACTGTCTCGCTTCCAACCCGGCATTATCTGAAGACCAGAACTAGAACTGGACAACGCCAGATTTGGCACTAATTTTC
>Ga0315291_10009174_pt1 | contig 12134 bp, 8 predicted proteins | sample YL17G12_20_MG_FD_203070 | JGI IMG/M metagenome (GOLD analysis project Ga0315291, IMG submission 203070) | Sediment microbial communities from Yellowstone Lake, YNP, Wyoming, USA - YL17G12_20 | ecosystem: Environmental > Aquatic > Freshwater > Lake > Sediment | place: USA: Wyoming | collected...
CCGAAGTCCAACAGGACATTGAACAGCCCCCTGGTGACGGCGACGGCGTTGGCGTCCACCGTACCGCCGACCTGCGCCCCGGCAAAGGCGTCATCCCACAGGGCAAAACGGAAGTCGCAAACTCCTGTGACGGGGAGGCCGCCCTGGCGCAGTTGGCCCTGATAGGTGAAGGCTGTGCCCAACACGCCTTGCGGCGCGGGGCCTTGGGCCTGGCTGAGGCCGACGGAAAGGGAAACCAAAACGAGGGAGAGGATGACCAGCAGAGAGATTCGGGTCTTCATCGCACGACTCCTTTCTGTGCAGGTACTGACAGAGTATGCGCGCTGGCCTGAGCGGCGGCGATGGATGATGAGCCGCGCGGGTGGATCGTGTTCATGTGAAGATGCAGTTAGTGATTTCGTCTTGTCACTATGAGTATCTTATCACAAAAAGGAGGGGATGTCAATGATTTGTCTGGTCATTTTGCGGGGGGCGAGGCATTTGCCCCTACCTCGCCTGCGTGAATCGGCGGCCCCTATCTGCAGATCCCCAATCCACTCCATCTGCTCAATTCGCTCAACCCGCTGATGAACCTGTCTCTGCGCGCAACGGTATATACGTCAAGAGGAATTGCCGCACCTGTGATTTGTCCATATAATGCAATATTGCGTGGCAGGCGCGCCCCATGCGCCCGCCGAGACAAGGAGAACCATGGAAACTGTCCACGTCATCGCCAACAAAGTGGTTGACAACGTAGAGAAGGTCATCATCGGCAAGCGGGAGAAGATTGAGCAGGTCGTCATCGCGCTGCTGTGCCAGGGCCACATCCTGATAGAAGACGTGCCCGGCGTCGGCAAAACTATGCTCGCCAAGTCCATCGCCAAATCCATCGGCGGCGCGTTCCAGCGGCTTCAATTCACGCCCGACATGCTCCCCAGCGACGTGACCGGCGTCTCGGTGTACAATCAAAAGACCTGCGAGTTTGAGTTCCGCCCCGGCCCCGTCATGGCCCAGATCGTCCTCACCGACGAAATCAACCGCGCCACCCCAAAGACCCAGTCGGCCCTGCTGGAGGCGATGGAAGAAAAGCAGGTCACCGTGGATGGCATCACCCACAAGCTGCCCAAGCCCTTCCTGGTCTTGGCGACCCAGAACCCGATTGAATACGAAGGCACCTTCCCGCTGCCGGAGGCCCAGTTGGACCGCTTTATGCTCCGCATCGGTCTGGGCTACCCATCGCCTGCGGACGAAATCAAGATGCTGGATTCCCAGCAACGGGTTCATCCCGTGGAAACCCTGGGCCAGGCGATTACCGTGGAGGAACTCTTGGCGGCCCAGGAGGCGGTCAGAAGTGTCCACATTGACGACCAGATCAAGGAATACATCGTGGAACTGGTGAACACGTCGCGCAAGCACCCGGACATCTATCTTGGGGCCAGCCCGCGCGGTTCGCTCGCGCTGTACAAGACGGCCCAGGCGAAGGCGGCCCTGGAAGAGCGCGACTACGTCATCCCCGACGACGTGAAGGACCTGGCCCTCGCCGCCCTGGCGCACCGGCTCATCATTTCGCCCGCCGCGCGGATCAAGAACGTGGACACCCGCAGCGTCGTGCAGGAAATCCTGGATGCCGTGCCGGTTCCGGGGACGCGCGCGCGCCCGCGGAGGTAGCCGACTTCTATGGCCCGCCCTGACCTCGTTTTGCTCCACGCCCCGAGCGTGTACGACTTCCGCAAGGAGTCCATTCTATACGGCCCGGTCAGCGACCTGGTTCCGTCCACGCCCGTCTTTGAGATGTACCCCATCGGGTTCACGACCATCGCCGAGTATTTGGAGCGGCACGGTTTCCGCGTGCGCATCGTCAATCTGGCGGTGCGGATGCTGCGGGAGAAGCGGTTTGACCCGGAGGCGATGATCCGCTCGCTCCATCCGCGGGCCTTCGGGATTGACCTTCACTGGATGCCCCACGCCCACGGTGCGCTGGAAGTGGCTCGCCTGGTCAAGCAATATCACCCCGACACGCCGGTCATCTTTGGCGGATTCTCCAGCACCTACTTCCACCGCGAACTGCTGGATTATCCCCAGGTAGACTTCGTCGTGCGCGGAGATTCCACCGAGGAGCCGATGCGCCAGTTGATGACGGCGCTGCGCGATGGCGGCGACCTGTCGCAGGTGGGCAACCTGACCTGGCGCGGCACTGACGGCAAGGCGCGTGTGAATCCAATCTCCTTCTCGCCCGACACGCTGGATCACGTCCTGCTCGACTATTCCTACGTTATCCGTTCCGTGGCCCGCTACCGCGACCTGGCGAGCACCATCCCGTTCAAGCACTGGCTGGACTATCCCATCACCGCCGCCCTGACATGCCGGGGGTGCACCTACGGGTGCAAGACCTGCGGCGGGTCGGCGACGGCCTTTGAGAGCCTGCACGGGAGGTCGCAGCCCGCGTACCGCTCGCCGCAAGACTTGGCGGCAGACCTTCGCAGCATCGCCCGCTTCAGCAAGGGGCCAGTCTTCGTCCTGGGCGACATCCGCCAGCCGGGGATGGACTACGCCGAAGCCTTCTTGGGCGCCATCAGGGGATTCCTGAACCAGGTGATCCTGGAACTGTTTGAACCGGCGACGCGGGAATTCATGCAGCGCGTGGGCCGCGCCCTGCCCCGCTGGACGCTGGAGGTTTCGCCCGAATCGTACGACGACGAGGTGCGCCGGGCCTTCGGGCGGCCATACACGACGGCGGATATGGAGCAGACGATGGCCTGGGCGCTGGAGGCCGGGTGCGAGCGGCTGGACATCTTCTTCATGATCGGCTTGCCCAAGCAGACCTACGATTCGGTTATGGGAACAGTGGACTACTGCGGCCACCTGATCCGCACCTACAACCGCGACGGCGACAACCGCCTCATTCCGTTTATCTCGCCGCTTGCGCCGTTCCTGGACCCCGGCAGCGAAGTGTTTGAGAACCCGGAGGCGCACGGCTACCGCTTCTTCTGCCGCACGCTGGAAGAGCACCGCCGCGCGCTGGTGCAGCCCAGTTGGAAGTACGTGCTGAACTATGAGACGCGGTGGATGAACCGCGACGAAATCGTGGATAGCACCTATGAGGCGGGACTGCGGCTGAACCGTCTGAAGATGGAAGCCGGGATGAGTCCCCGCGACGTGGGCGAGGCCACTGAGAAGCGAATCCTCAAAGCGCGGCGGCTGATTGCCCAAATAGATGACATCATGACCATCGCCGACGAAGGCCGCAGGGGCAAACTTCTCCGCGCCCTGAAGCCCCAGGTGGACAGCGCCAACATCTCCACCATCTGTGAAAAGAGCGAGTTGGATCTGCCTGTGGGGTGGGCCAAGCTGAACATCCCGGCGGCGGCCGCCGTGCTCCTGCGCGCCGCCCGCCAGCGCATGACCGGAAACGGGGGAAAGGCAGGGTGATGTGAAGCGCACGCTGAGCATCCTGGGAGTCTGGCTGGCTGCTGTCATCGTGGCGGCGACCACGTCTGATCCGCTGTACGACCAGATTGCCTACGTGGTCTCGCTGACCGTTGGGCTGTCGTACCTGTGGACGCGGGTCAGCGCGCGGTCAGTGGGACTCGTCCGCCATATATCTTCCCGTCGGGCGCAGGTGGGCCGCTACATAGAGGAGCAGTTCACCGTCCGCAACACCAGCCTCTTGCCCAAACTCTGGCTGGAGGCGCGCGACTTCTCGGACCTGCCCGGCCACCGCCCCAGCCGCGTCATCAGTTCGCTGGGACCGAGACGGTCGCGAGGGTGGACGGTCCGGACTCTGTGCCACCGGCGGGGCCGCTACCAGCTGGGGCCGGTGGAACTGACCAGCGGCGATGCCTTCGGTCTGTTCCGCATGACCCGCAAGGTGGGCGACACCTCGTCCATCGTGATCTACCCATACACCGTAGACCTACCGGGATTCCTGCCGCGCGGCGGCGAACTCCCCGGCGGCGACGCCCTGCGGCGCAAGACCCACCACATCACGACCAACGTGGCGGGCATCCGCGACTACGAGCCGGGCGATAGTTTCAACCGCATCCACTGGAAGTCCACCGCGCGGACGGGCCGCCTGATCGTCAAGGAGTTTGAACTGGACCCGCTGGCCGACGTGTGGCTCTTTCCCGACGTGCAGAGCGGCCCCCAAGTTGGGACTCTGCCCGCCTTCTCGGATACCTGGCTTCTCCCCGCGCTCTTGCAGAAAGAGATGTTCAAGGCGGTGGAGGCGACAACCGAGGAATACGTCGTCGCCATCGCCGCGTCGCTTGCCAAGCACTTTCTGGCGCGCAACAGGGCCGTGGGGCTGGCCGCGCAGAGTCTGCACCGCGAGTTCCTTCAGCCCGACCGCGGCGAGCGGCAGTTGACCAAGATTCTGGAGACCCTGGCGGTCATCCGGGCGCGGGGACAGGTTCCCCTGGCGCAGGCGCTGGCCGGCGAGGGGATGAGCCTGCCGCGCGGGGCCGCCGTCGTCGCCATCACGCCGTCCACCGACCCGCGCTGGGCGCAGGTGCTGAACCATCTGCGGCGGCGAGGGCTGCGGGCCATCGCCGTTCACGTCGTTCCGAACACCTTCGGGACGGCGCCCCCTTCGGAGCCGGTGCTGGCCGAACTGGCGTTGAGCCAGATTCCGACCTATCTGGTGCGCAACGGCGAGCCGCTGGAGCAGTCGTTGAGCGAAGGGCGCGCGCTCCTGCCGCAGAGGGTAGGGTAGGGACAAACGATGCCTAGTCGCAAAAACAGAATGTTCCTTTCTAACCTTATGCGCATCATCGGCAAGGCATACTACGCGCTCCACAAATGGGTAGGAAGCCTGCGCTCCGGCAGGCGCAGGGCCGCTGATGGGCCGTTGGTTCGCCCCGGCGCGGTGCGCTCGTTCTCCCTAGCAGGCAACACGTTGACCGTTACCTGCGAGCGGGCCGACCTGCAACTAACCGCCCTATCGCCGGAGATTATCCGAGTGCGCCTGCGCCCCGACCGGCAGTTTCCGCCGCCGTTCTCCTATGCTGTTGCCCGCGCCGAGAGCGAGTGGACTGCCCCCGTCTGCACGGTGGAAGAGACAAATTCTTGTCTCGTGCTGCGCGTTCCCTCGGTTGCGGTTGAAATCAGCAAGGGCGACGCCTCCATGCGCTTCCTCGCGCCCGATGGCCGCGTGCTGGATGAAGACGCGGAGCCTCTTGCTTGGGCGGGGGAGCGGGTATCTCTGACCCGCGCCCTGCCCGCCCACGCGCGCGTCTATGGCTTCGGCGAGAAGGCCCTCCCGCTGGACAAGCGCGGCCTGAAGATGGACCTATACAACGTGGACATCAAAGGCTATGGCCCCGGCCAGGACCCGCTGTACCTGAACATTCCGTTCTATGTGCTCCTGCAAGATGGGCGGGCCTGCGGTCTGTTCCTGGACAACACATACCGTGGCCGGGCCGATGTGGGCGCGTCGCGGCCCGACGTTCTCAGCCTGGAGGCTGAGGGCGGCGAACTGCGCTACTATTTCTTCGCCGGCCCTGCTCCCGCGGATGTGGTGCGGCAATACACCGAACTCACAGGCCGGATGGAACTCCCGCCGCTGTGGGCATTGGGCTATCACCAGAGCCGCTGGAGTTATTTCCCCGACGCCCGCGTCCGCGAGATCGCGCGCGAATTCCGGCAGAGGTGCATTCCCTGCGACGCCATCCACCTGGACATCCACTACATGGACGGCTACCGCTGCTTCACCTGGAGCGAGGAGCGCTTTCCCGACCCGCCCGGCTTGCTGCGCAACCTGCACGAGCAGGGCTTCAAGGCCGTGGCAATCATTGGCCCCGGCGTCAAGGCGGATAAGCACTACAACGCCTGCCGTTCGGGGCTGGAGGAGGACGTCTTCTGCAAGTATCCGAACGGCCTGCGATACAAGGGGCAGGTCTGGCCGGGGATGTGCTACTTCCCAGATTTCACCAATCCCTGCGCCCGCGAGTGGTGGGGCGAGCAGTACCGGCCTCTGCTGGATGCGGGGCTGGACGGGTTCTGGAACGACATGAACGAGCCCGCCATCTTCAACTCGGTGGCGTTTACCATGCCCGACTGCGTGCGCTTTGACTGGGAGGGGCAGGGCGCGGATTTCCGCCAGGCTCACAATGTCTACGGGATGCAGATGGTGCGGGCGTCTTCGGAGGGACTTCGCCGCCTGCGCCCAGACCGCCGCCCGGTGGTCGTGTCGCGGTCGGGGTGGGCGGGCCTGCAACGGTACGGCAGCCACTGGACGGGTGACAACTACAGCGACTGGCCCTCCATGCGCAACTCTATTCCGATGGTGCTGAACCTGGGGCTGTGCGGCGTATCCTTCACCGGCCCGGACACGGGCGGATTCAACGGCAGCCCCTCGCCTGAGCTCCTGACCCGTTGGACGCAACTCAGCGCCTTCATGCCTTTCTTCCGCAACCATTCCGCCTTCTGGACGGAGGATCAGGAGCCGTGGGCCTTCGGCGAGCCGTGGGAGAGCGCAAACCGCGCCGCCATTGAACTGCGTTACCGGATGTTGCCCTACGTCTACACCGCCTTCTGGCAGTGCGCGCAGACGGGAATACCCATCATGCGCCCGCTGTTCCTGGCCTTCCCCGAAGATTCGGCGACCTACTGTGTGGAAGACGAGTTTCTGCTCGGCGATTCTTTGCTGGTCGCGCCGGTGCTGGAGGAGGGGGCGACGCGGCGAAGCGTCTACCTGCCCGCGGGTCGCTGGTACGATTTCTGGGCAGGACAGGCGCACGACGGCCCTGCGACGATTGAGGCCAGCGCGCCCCTGGAGCGGATCCCTCTGTACGCCCGCGCGGGGAGCGTCATCCCCAATTGGCCGCTGATGCAATACGTCGGCGAGCGCGTTCCCGACCCGTTGACGCTCCACGTCTTCCCCGGCGAAGGCGAGAGCCTGCTGTACGAGGACGAGGGCGAAGGCTGGGCGCACAAGGAGGGCATCTACCGCCTGAGCCGCTTCACTATGCAGGCAACAGGGCGAGGTTGGACGCTCCGTTGGGGCCGTGAGGGCAGGTACGAGTCCCCGTGCGCGCAAGTCGAGATCATCCTGCACGGCCTGGCCGAGCCGCCCAGGGTTCTTGTGGACGGGCAGGAGGCAGAGGTGATATGGCAGAATGGCGGGGCGCGGGTGTTCATGAAGATTCTTGACACGCTGGACGTGGAGCGGAAATAGATTGCCGCTGATTACGAAAGGCTCCAAGCCTGATCTAAATCATTGACCGCACAAGCCAGCGAGTGCCATAATTGTCTCAGAAGTGTGGGCGCGTCAGATATCGCGCCAGGAGGCAGTGGAAATGTTGCGCATCAGCAAAGAAAGCAAACTGAGACCGGAGAAGGTCTTGGAGAAGGCCAAAAGGTTCTTCGGAACCGGCGGAGTGGGCCTGGAAATGATGGCTGCGTGCGAGACGGACGTAAGGTTTGAAGGTGGCGGAGGGTTCGTGGTTGTTGAGGTCTGCGAGCGCGGCAAGGGCGCTGAGGTCACCATTGAAACCCGCGAGTGGGAGTATCAGGCCAAAGAGTTCCTGGGAAAAGTGTAATTTGACAAAACAGAAACGTAGTAGTATAAAACCTTTGTAGGTTGAGTAAGTGTAAGGAACGACTGGCAAGGCTTGGGGCCGCCGGGCGTACCACTGCTCGGCGGCTCTGTTTATTTGCGGCGCACCTTCGCACACTCCCTATAATCTACAAAAGGAGTTCACCATGAGTGAGCGAGAGACGGGAATCGTGAAATGGTTCAACGGGGCCAAGGGCTACGGTTTCATCACCCGTGACCAGGGCGGCGACGTGTTTGTGCACTACACCGCCATCAAGTCCGAGGGCTTCCGCTCGCTGGAAGAGAACCAGCGGGTGGAGTTCTCCGTTGAGCAGGGCGCCAAAGGCCCTCAGGCCAAAGACGTCGTTCTCATCTAGAACGCGCCGCACGATCCTACAAAGAAAGCCGCGCCTGCCACAAGTATGGGCGGCGCGGCGGAACTCTGTTTCAGCCGGCTAGCAACAGCCTGTTTCTACTCCTCGGCCCCGCAGCACTTCTTGTACTTCTTGCCGCTTGCGCAGGGGCATGGATCGTTGCGCCCTGGTTTCGCCTCTGCAACGAGCGGATCTGGCGCATTCAAGGCTCTCTCAAGGTCGGAGATGTCTTCCGGTTTGAGCGGCTCAAGGCCGACTATGAAGCGCAAGCCGTGGTCGTGACATATCTTTGCGACCTCTTCAAGCCTTTTCTGCGTCTGCACCCGAACGATGACGGGGTTCTTCTCCGAACCGAGTTTAGCCATCCCCCTTTTCCCTCTGTGCTCTACGTGTTCTCTGTGGTGAATTCTCTAACACTACAACCTCATTTGCCAAAAGTCATTCTGAGCCGGAGCCGAAGAATCTCAGGTATTGCGCCGGAACCCGCCTCTGGGGGCCGAGATTCTTCGTCGCTCCGCTCCTCAGAATGACAAGTGAGGTTGTAGTACTAATACGCCCGCGCGAAGATGGCCTGCTCCTTAGCCTCTCCGCCGCAGACGGCGCACTTGCCCGTGCCGCCCGGCTGGTCAAGCGGGATGCACCGGGTGCTTGCCTTCGTCTCTTCCTTGATCTTCGTCTCGCATTCTACAGACCCGCACCACCAGGCCCGCGCAAACCCCTTGCCCACAGCGTCAACCAGTTCGTCCCAGTCCTTCGCCCCGAATGTGTTGGCGTCGCGGAACTCGGTGGCGCGGCACAGCAGGTTTGCCTGGATGTCCTTGAGGATGACCGGCACGCGAGCGGCAAGTTCGGCGACGGGCACGGGGGACTTCTCGCCCGTGTCGCGGCGGGCCAGCGTCACCTGATTCGCCGCCAGGTCGCGCGGGCCGATCTCAATCCGCAGGGGCACGCCCCGCATTTCCCAGTCGTTGAACTTGAACCCCGGCGACAGGTCGTCGCGCTCGTCCACCCGCAGGCGCCCGCCCGCCAGGCGCGTTTTCAGATCGGCGATAGCGCCCATGATGGCATCCTTCTCCGCGTCCTTGCGCCAGATGGGGACGATGACGACCTGGATCGGCGCCAGTACCGGCGGCAGGATGAGCCCCTTGTCGTCGCCGTGAACCATGACGATGGCCCCAACCATGCGCGTGCTCATGCCCCACGAAGTCTGCCACACGTGCTGGAGTTCGTTGTTCTTGTCCAGATACTGGGTTCCGAAGGCTTTGGCGAAGTTCTGCCCCAGAAAGTGGGACGTGCCCGACTGGAGAGCGCGCTTGTCGCCCATCATCGCCTCAATCGTATAACTGCGGACGGCCCCGGCAAACCGCTCGGTGTCGCTCTTGCGGCCCTGGATGACCGGGATGGCCGCGTCGTTGATCGCGAAGTCGGCGTACACGCCCAGCATCCGCAGCGCCTCGGCCTCGGCTTCATCGGCGGTAGCGTGAGCAGTGTGGCCCTCCTGCCACAGGAACTCGGTCGTGCGCAGGAACAGCCGCGTGCGCAGTTCCCACCGCACCACGTTGCACCACTGGTTGAGCAGCATGGGCAGGTCGCGGTAGGAGCGGATCCACTTCGCCATCATCGTGTTGATGATCGTCTCGGACGTGGGGCGCACGATGAGCGGCTCCTCCAACTTCTCGCCGCCGCCGTGGGTCACGACCGCAAGTTCCGGCGCGAACCCCTCCACGTGCTCCGCCTCTTTCTGGAGGAAACTCTGGGGGATGAACAGCGGGAAGTAGGCGTTCTGGTGGCCCGTCTCCTTGAACCGCCTGTCCAGCCCTCCCTGGATGTTCTCCCACAGCGCGTAGCCGTAGGGGCGGATGACCATGCACCCCTTGACGGGCGCGTAGTCGGCCAGCTCCGCCATCTGCACCACGTCCGTGTACCATCGCGAATAGTCTTCGCTCCTGGGTGTGACTTTCTCTGCCATCTCTCTCCTCCCAATGTGTCGTTCGCCTCGGCGGGGCCACTAGCCTTTGGCCGTTGGCCCTTGGCCTTTGCCTTGTGGCCAGCAGCCGCTGCTGACTGCTAATGGCCAACGGCCAGAGGCCAAAGGCCTTTTCCTGCCAACAAAAACGCCCCGTCCGACAAGGACGAGGCGCGAAACCCCGTGGTACCACCTTGCTGGCCCGTGTGGGCCGCTCAGCCGGTTCCCCCCTCCTGTCATTCTGAGCGGAGCGAAGAATCTCCCGCGGAGCGAGATTCTTCGTCGCTGCGCTCCTCAGAATGACAATGGCGTGGTCTTGACCGATCCGCGATAACGGGCGGACCCGATGCGGCTTGATGGTTGCCCTTTTCGCCGCTGGCTCGCGGGCGGGTTCAGCGGTGCAGGCTGCGCCGGCTTTCACCGTCCCGGCTCGCTGGGGCGCTGCGCCCCGCGTACTATTCCCGTTCGTCGCCTTGTGTATGCGAATGTGGTGGTAGGATAGCATGGAATGCGTGGAGTGTCAAAACAGTGTCATGGGTTCAAACGCGATCAAATCGGAGAACTCATCGGGCCGCAGGTTCTCAAACTCCTTCTGCGGAATCTTGATGTACGCCCATGCCGTGTCCGTCAAAACTGACGCATTCTGGCACCACAACTGCGCGGCGCGGTCTTTGTGTGGCACGTCCACATCTTCGCGCCCCTTAGTCTCAATTAGGTGGTGAATCCCATCCGCCGTGACTGCAACGAAATCCGGCTCGTAGTACCGCAGGTTGGCTACCGCATCGGTGTATGGAATGGAGAAGCCAAACTGCTCCGGTAGTTTTGCGAAGCGAGCCACATCGGGCGCCTTCTCCAGGAATAGTGCAAATGCTTTCTCAAATTCATTCCCTGCGGCGACGAGGTTGAAGACGGTTTTGGCGGCCTGCAGAGTGGCGCGAGACCACGGGAACGGTTCCGTTGTGGATAGAGGGCGCCCGGCGTTTTCCAACACTGGAGTTTGCTCCTCCACCACCGCCTCGCGGAGCGCGCCGACAAAAGCCTTGACCGTCACGTGTTGCGCGACGGGGTGCGAAATGGCCTTGACCATCACCGGGTCTTCTAGATTGACATGCCCTCCAAAAGCGTAGTCCTGCAGAAACTCCCTGATCTTGGGAACCAGCGCGGCGAACTGAGAGGGGAGTTTCAAGTCCGAAGCAATCCGCTTGGCGTAGTAGGAAATCACTTCCTGGGGAGTCTGCACTTCGGGGATCACGTACTCCCGCTCCACCATCTTTTCCAGAGTGATGATGTCGAAGCCCTCGTAGGTGAAATCCTCGGCGGCGGAGTCCCCGGCCTTCTTGGGCAACCTTGGCGTCTTGAATCGCGACACGTCCAGCGCGTCAATCTCTTCTTTCAACGTCCGCTTGCGCGTGAGGATGGGGCTGAGTGTTGGGATGGTGATGTCAAAACCCATCTTGTCCGGGTCGGGGAAAATCTTGACGATGACGACCTTGTCCTTGTCCAGGTCAAAGGTATCAAACGCCATGTCCTCGTCCCGCTCCAATTGCTCCACGAATAGCAGAAAGGCTGCGTTGCCGATGACGTCCACCCGCTCCTTGAAATCAGGCTCGCCCGGCTTGCCCCGGAACATGAGCCGCAGCCCGCGCCCAATCGTCTGTTCTGGCAGAATGTTGGCCTTGGCCGTGTAGGGGCGCAGGCCCACGACGACAGTTACGCTCTGCACGTCCCACCCTTCGCGCAGCATGAGCACGCTGACGATGGCGTTGACGGGGCTTGCGCCCAGGTCTATGTGCTTGGCCGTCTTGCGGGCCTTGTCCAAATCCTTCTTGGACACTTCGCCTGCCCGGTCCGTGTGAATGATCAGTAGCTTGTCTCCCGCGAACTCCTCCGGGTACTTGCCCTTCAGGTAGTCGCCCACTTCATCCGCATCGTCGGTGGTGTTCATCATCACGAACAGCACCGGCTTCTTGCCGAGCGGGGACAGTTGGTCGCGATATTCCTTCCACCGTTCCACGCCCGCCGTCAGGTACGCCTTGTAGCGCACGCTGGCAATGCTGGAGGGCGACTCTTTGATGCGCGTGGTGATCCCCTTGAGCGGACGCTTGGTTACGCTGTCCAGAATCGCCTGCTTGAGGGGGTAGTCAAACACCGTCCATGTGAACAGCGAGCCTTTGCTGTAGCGCGGCGTGGCGGTGAAGTCCAGTTGGATGAGGTTGCTCCGACCTAACCCCCCGGCCCCCTTCCCTCCGAGGGAAGGGGGAGTAGTACTCCCCTCTCCTCT
>Ga0315291_10009176_pt1 | contig 12133 bp, 5 predicted proteins | sample YL17G12_20_MG_FD_203070 | JGI IMG/M metagenome (GOLD analysis project Ga0315291, IMG submission 203070) | Sediment microbial communities from Yellowstone Lake, YNP, Wyoming, USA - YL17G12_20 | ecosystem: Environmental > Aquatic > Freshwater > Lake > Sediment | place: USA: Wyoming | collected...
CTCGGCCTCGTTCCACAGGTCGTTGAACCAGCGGGAGAGTTCAGCGTGGTTGGCGTTGCCGAACACGTGCACGTTGAGTTCGGTGTTGTGGGTGACGCCGCCCAGGGAGAGGTTGGAACTGCCGACAATGGCCGCGCCGGTCTGGGCGTGGATGCGGGCCGGATCGAAGTCGAAGAGGTAGGCCTTGGCATGCAGGCGGCCACGGGTGTAGACGCGCACCTGGACCTTGCCCTGGGCGATGAGGTCGGCCAGGGAGAGAACCAGGGCCTGGGCATCGTCGGTCTGGTCCATTAGCTCCAGTGTGGACTGGATGGAAGCGGCCGTCTCAGCGCGGACGGTGGGAGCCTGAGCCGTAGCCATCCGTTCGCGGCGCACCGCCCGCTGGGCGGTTTCCAGGTGGAGGTAACCCTCGACCAGTTGTTCGACGGTCTGCCGGTTGGTGACGTTGCCGATGAGCAGGCGCAGTTGGTCCAGGTGGGGAATTTGCTCAGCGATGGCCTCGAAGCCGGACAGAAAAAAGTAGCCGACGGCGAAGTGGGCACGGATGGAATCGGCCAGAAAAGCGTTGATCTCGGGAGCCAGTTCGCGGGTGCGGTTGTCTATGATGTCGTGGGGCATAGGTTCCTCTCGATACTGCTACCGGAGCTGGGCTGCGCAACTGCTGAGCAAGTCCTGCACAAAGGCCTGTCCGGCGGCCTCCAGGTCGCCCTGCAGGGAGAAAACCATACTCTGTACACGAATCTTGCCTACATGCTCGTCCAAAGGTTGCGCCACGGGGGCGGGATAAATCAGAGCGGCCTTTTGGCATCCCTCCACCTCCGCGTAAGCTACAACCTGGACGACGTCGTCAGGTCCTGGTTTTTCCTCGTACTTGTACTTGGTATCCAGCACGCAAAGCGCCGCTCCTGTTCCAGCATCGCACACAACCAGGTCAATCACGAAGCTCAATACCCGCCCTGCTCCAATATCCACTTTTTCCTGGACCTTGAGCAACAAGCCCTGGGGCAGGTGAATCCTGAGCCATTCGGCGACAAAGAGTTGGTACAGGCTCTTCATGTTGACCAGGAACGGCAACACCGTCCGGTCGCCTGTTTCGTGGCTTGGTCCACTATGCTCCAGGAAGAAGCGGCACAGAGCGTGGAGAGACTGGTAATCGTCATTGAGCCGATTGTAGAGGCGACCAACACAATCCCGCGAACCACGGGGTTCCACAGAGGCAAATCCTCGCAGCGCATGATAGGCCCGGCGTACAGTCGGCAGGACCCTTTCTGTACACATCCCGCTACGGGCAATGACGAAAAGGGTCCAGGCCAGGATCTGGTTTTCCTCGGTGTCGGCAGTATGTTCCTCATAGTGGCAGTGCAGTCCGATGTCCCACGGTTTCCGGATCACTTGCCGCATGTCCAGCCGCCCGCGCACGTAGGGAAGCTGTTCTGTGCGGGGCGTGTAGGCGCGGTAGAACCCCTGGCGGCCCCGGTCCAGTACTCGACGGGCCAGGACATTGGCCAACCGCTCGTAGAATTCTGGCAAAGACCGACAGCCAATCAACCCTTCGAGGAAGCGAAAGCTCTTGAGTCGGTAAGCGTACTCCAACATGCGAAAGAGATTGCCCAGCTCTCCCGCAGGCTTCAGTTCAAGCCCCAATTCGGGTGAGAGGGGGATGTAGCCAACCCAGCCCTGCGAAGTCAACCCCCACATGTAGTCAGTCTTGAAGGATGGGGGTTCCACGGCAACCTGACTGCTATAGTTGCAGTAGAGTGCCACCCCCAGGGCTTCCGGAATCGCCTCCGGTGGGAAACTAACTGGAACATACTCAGTTAATTGCAGGACCGTCTTGGCTGGCGCCGTCATCGGGCAAGAATGTCCTTTCTCACATGATCCCAACGGAACGCTTCCACTTTGTCTGGCTGATCGAAAAAGTACTCCTCCAGATACGGCTCGATCTCCATTTGCCAGATGTCTTCGATCTGTTCGGACAGGTCTTTCCGCAGGAAAAAGGTGATTCCAACTTCGTAGTGGCGATCTCCGATCTGCTTGTTGAGCCTTCTCAAGACCTCGATCAGCGGCTTTACCTCGAAGCCTGTCTCATCATGGTGATACTGCTCTAGAACATCGTAGTTGGGATAGAGGGCGAGAAAGGCAAACCGGCGGCGCAGGGCGTGATCTACCAGGGCGATGGAGCGGTCGGCCGTATTCATCGTGCCGATGATGCGGACGTTGGCAGGGATGCGCAACGAGCCGCCACTGGCCAACGGCACCTCGCGGTCGCGGTATTCCAGGAGATACATCAGTTCGCCAAAGACACGCGCCAGGTTGGCCCGGTTGATCTCGTCAATGATCAGCACGCAGCGTCCCCGGCATTCCCTGGCTTTCTCGCAGAAATCGAGAAACCTTCCGGGGACCACCGGGAACTGCAACTGACCGTCGGCCCTGGGTTGGGGTCGGATGCCCTGCACAAAATCCTCATAGCTGTACTCGGGATGAAACTGCACGGTTTCGATGAAACCATCGCCGCCACCGACAAGATGGCGAGCCAGGTGTTCAGCGAGGTAGGTTTTCCCAGTACCTGGTGGGCCATACAGGATGGCCTGCCCCTTGCGCTCGATGGCGCGCACCCAGCGTTGCAGCAGGGCCTCGTCACACAAGATAGCGCTGGCACATTGAGCCAGTGAGTATTCCGGGTTGAGCGTTTCTACCCACCCCAGACCCGTATCCACCGGCATTTCGAGATAGCGCCCAACTGCGGGCATTGGGTCATCGAGGGTGGACAGCAGAACCAGCGGGAAAAGCCTGTGGAACGTCTCTGAAACCTTCTGGATCAACTCTGCCTTCGACCAACGGAGAACTTCCAGTTTGGGCAGAAATACGGTGGCCCGAATGCCCACTTTTGCAGGATTCTTGAGCCAGTCCTCGAACGAAGGGCCGGATGCAGTCAGGTCGAGGGATTCTGAACCACCAAGCAGGTCTCTGTGTTCACCAAAGTGCTGGATCGAACCCTCGGCAAAGTTATCGCGCAGAGCGCGCACCAGGACTTCGTAGTTTTCCTGGCAGTTCCGAACAAAACGGCTGCGTTGCTCACTGCCATACTCACCAATGTTGAAACCGAATTCCAGCCGGTCGCGGTTGAGCGACAAGAATAGCTGGGCGTCTTCGGTGCGCTTTCCCCCTTTCGGGTAGAATGCGCCCCAGTAAAAATCCCAACACCCCTGCTTGACAAACTGCTTCAGGATATTGGCGAATACTCGTTTCTCTGTTTCCATCCTCTCGAGGATAGGCGCCGGTAGGGTATCTCGCACTGCCACCATCAGTTGCTTGAACGGCTCGATGACGTGTTCCCGTAGGGCGTCTTTGTGCGTGCTATAGAACTCGTGGCTGGGCTGCTCATGGAGTTGAGCCAGCAAGTCGAAAGTGCTTGGGTTGAAATAGCCATCCGTGACCGGTTTGCCAGGTTCCTGTTGGTCGGGTTCGCCCAAGCGCAATGCCTGCGGCGTGAGACCTTGATCCAGCAGCTTCCCGCGCTTGGCCGGGTCGAACACAGCCTCGACGATCTCCGGCTGGTTGAACTCGCGATAGTTGCTTCGCTTCCAGGTGCGGAACCTTTCGGCGATATGGACCAGGGTCTTCTCGTACGCTTGGCGGAGGCTGCCTTCTAAAGGTTTCACCGTCTCGAGTGGCAGTTCATAAACCCGCGTACTCGGCTCGCTTTGGGCAAAAGCATCCCACGGGTGATAGTCTCCGGTGAGAGCGGCCAGTTCCTCGACGAGAGCCATCCCAACGCGATATTTCTTCCCAGGTTCGTCAAAGTGCAGAATGGCCCAGTTGCCAAAGTTGAGACGCAGGACGTGCTCGCCGCGCCGCATTGTCAAAGCAAAACGCTCGTCGCCGGGGTCGGCAACGCCAAGGCGGTCAAGGGTCTCGCGCAGAAGATCAAAGGCCCATTCCGCTTCCTGCCTGTCCTTGAAGATGTAGGAGAAGGGTACGGACATGTCCTGCTGGATTTCCAGCGGCGGGGCGCTGCAGATCGCCTCAAACTTGGGGCTATCCAATTCGACCAGCGTCCTGCGCCAACCGTATTCATCCACCTGTCGGGGGGTGAGATCATCCCAGACCACGGGAAGCCGGTGGCCGTGACGCTGACCTGCCACGAAGTAGTAAGGCCCGACGACCGTGCCAATGCCGAGCACTTCTGCCGTCCCACGGTTGACAACAATGCGGTCGCCCTCCTGGATACGGGCGAAGGTCCAGACCTGATCTACCCCTGACTTGCTCCAGCCTTTTTGTGTGGCAGTCAGTTGATCCCGGCGGGCATTAAACTCGTTGCGGCTGAGACCGGCTACGTCGTCCAGTTCATCCCATCCGATGGCAATGAAGCCGCCTTCACGGCACGCATCCCAGTTCCATGCGTTCTCCCCTGGTGCAATCTTCCAGTAGCGGACGGCGCGAAAGCTGAACTTTTTTATGGCCGCCAGCCAGTGGCAGAACATATCGAACAGGTCGTCGTCGGGGATGGACGGCACGTCGAATTGGTGCATCGCGTTGCTTAGTTGCTGGATGAGGGCACGGCCGGCGTTGTTTATGTCGGGGTAGTCGGTCAGTCTCTGGCCGTAGGCGGTGTGCGCCAGGTAGTTGATGACCTGCCGTGGCTTGTTGTTGATCAGCAAGAAGTAGTCCGGCCGTAGTGAGTTGAGGATTGGTGTCAGCATCCCAGTCTGGAAGCCGGTGGAATAGGGCAAGCCGTCGAATTCCTCACACGCAGCGCGCAGTTCGTGGGGGTTCTCGTGGCAACGGCGGGCAAAACGCAGGATCGCCTGTGCCACGCGGGGCCAATCTTCAGGTTCCGTCCACCCTTTTCGTTCAAACCATTTCTTGATATCACCAGTCACTGCCGGGGCAACATGTATCCAGGCCCCATTTTGCCGGTTGCTGGGAGAGTCCGCGTACGGCAGCAACTTCAGGAGCACCTGGTCGGTGACATCCTCCCCTTGATCAGCAGCGACAACGATCGTGGCGTAATTGTGACGTGCCTCTTCCCGGCCATGTGCATAGGTCTCGACGTGTTTCTGCCCATCGGGTGTGTTCGGATAGGTTTTGACGAACTCGGCAAAGAGAGCAATGAACTCAGTTCGCTTGGCTTCTGTCAACTCGATCCTGTGGTCATCCGGATTCATCGTGTGGCCTCCTCCGTCAACTCATATACCAGCGGGTTTGACTCCCGTTCCTACTCTGCCACCTGCGACGCTATACCTCGTACAACCCCCCACCCCACAGCAAATCTGGCCACATGCTACCCGCCCTCGCCGGAACGCCGTCCGATGAAGGCCTCGATGAGCGCTTCGAATTCGTCGGCAGCCATTTGGGTCAAGACCGCTGTCGTCGGATGGAACTTTCGCTAGGTCCTGCTGGTTCGATGGTGCTACAGATTGACCAGCTTCCATTTCTGCAAAATGGGAGATGGATCTTCTTCTGGATACAATATAGTCACGCACCGCCGCGCACGAGTTAAGGCAACATACAATAGACGGCGATCTCCAAACTTGCCATAGTCATACTTCAGTGACATACGCCTGCCATCATATTCATCTTTCCAGGGCTCTCCTTTTCCTGATAGCCACGGGATGATGATGTGATCAAACTCGCGCCCCTTGCTCTGATGGACGGTGAGGATATATAGACCTTTTAGAGGATGCCGCAACCGCAGATAAGTAGAACGAACGAGACCATCCTCGAGATGATCACAGAAGCCAGACCAATCGCGTGAACCTGTGCTCTCTCGGCAATTGTCTACCAACCTGGCAAGTTCTTTAACATAGTAGACGGCATCAGGATTGAGATAGCCACCCTTGTCCAACAGCAATTCGGCTATGGCTGGCATCTCTCGAAGTGCACGGGCAAAGGCTTGATAGCTGCCCACATCAATAGTATCCCACCAAAGTGCCAAACTTTGGCGGATAGCTTTTAGGTTACCCTTTTTTCTGCCTGCGAGAGGTTCTTTACGAGCAAATTCCTCAGAGAATGACAACCGCAGGTCTTTCAAAAGCTGATGAGGTATCAAATGGTCCAGTAATTCACCCAGCCAAGCACGTAAGCCAGGGTTGTCAGTCACTGCCCTTAGACGCCAAACATGGTCACGAATTGTTTCGTCCGGATTGTCTTCACTGCCAATCCAACGACAAACATAGTACGCGCCGGCCTCCTTTTTGAGCCTTAACTGACTGTAGAGGAAGTTGGCCAAATAGTTGGCTCTCGTGAGTATAGCAGTTGTCTCATTTGAATTGATAAGATGCCCACAGCGAATGGCCGTCAGACACCTTGTCTCGTCAGGAACATTCGTTTGATTCACCCGCTTTGACACAGCGCGGGTCGTGAGCCAGGGGTGATGCCTGGATGCAGCAATGGCTCCGCCACACAATTCGTCTGTGCGTAGCTCACGAATGAATTGGGCAAGATCAGCTTGGTTACCAGCACGATGAATGTGTGACAGTTCTGCTTCGGCACTGTCTGTGATATCGAATTCCTGTCTCATTTGATTGATTCTATTTGAACGTGCACCTCGCCATTCGTAAATCATCTGATAACGGTCGTAGAGTATCACAAGGTGCTCGGGATGAATTCTACGAAGGATTTCCAATTGGATCTGGTCTGTGTCTTGAAACTCATCGAGTATTACAACGGGATAGACCAATCTCAGCCATTCTACAAGTTCAGGGCAATGTTCTAGCAGGTTCAGAAATAAGGGCGCAAAATCGTCGTAATGGGGCCTTCCATTCCTCAATGCAGCGGCTGCGTCTGTGAGAATCTTGTGGAGAGTCTCGTCGTCGAGCAAAAGTGTTTCGTCCAAGCCCAGCAAATCGCTCAATGGGAAGCGGCGAAGTGCAAATGCGAGGCAGGCTTGCCCCTTGGCCTTTTTCAGGTCACTCGACTCAATCCGGAATGCGCTGGATGACAGTGAGGTTAAGTCTGGCGTCTCGAAGCCACTAAGCGTCGGTTGATAAGGATGCCCTTTGCCTGATTCTTTAAGTAGGCCCTCCAGGCGCTCACGTCGGCCCTCAATGCTGGCCGGCCTTAGAGTAGTAGTGCATCCCCAAAGCCCTGCCTTCTTCCGAAGGATTTCAAAATAGAAGGCATGGTAGTTCGAGACCTTGATGGATTGTTCCTCTTCGCGACTGATCCAGTTTGCATCCCGAAATCGCTTGGTCTCTTGTTCGATCTGCACACGCGCATTTCTTGAGAAAGTTAGGAGAAGAGCTGGGTGCTGCTTTGATACCCAGTCTAGACGACAGGCACATAACGCGAGATAGACGCCGAGGAAAGTTTTGCCCGTCCCCGGAGGGGCTTCAACGATGATCTTGCCTTGTTCGTGGAAGACCTCAGCGGCTTTCTTTTGATCTCCATCTGCTGGCGGTGTGTCACTTTCCGGAGGCCAGATAAGGCTCATCATGGTTTATTGCCTGCGGCTTGATCATAGATTGCAGAACCCTTTCCCGCAAATTATCTACGATTTGGGGAAAAGCATTTCTCTTGACAAGAAATTCAGCGATCATTCTCATGTCTGTGATAGCTTTACAATCATGTGGCCCATGGAGGAGCGCAAAGAGAAAAGCGCGCTGGTTCCTCTCTGTCCCAAGAGTTTGAAGACCACATTTCCTCAGATCGAAATCACCGCAAACTTGTGGAAATAGATCTCTGAGACCTTCGTCTTTGATTTTGCTGCATGCCTGGTTCCACTTGTCTGGTTTCAGCGGGTGACCAGGATCGTCATAAACGCATTTGATAGCCTCGAACAAAATCTCCGGCGGTACATAGGCTGCTAGTATGACCTCAAGGTCGCACCCATCAGTGAAATCAAGCAGGCTCTCGTGCGGCCAGCAAGTAACAAAGTCCGCCTTACCGTCAAATCTGGACTTCAGTTCCTGAGGGTTATCTTGGTCAACATCATGATCCAAAAGCAAATGGCATTTTCTGCCATAGGATCGCAGCATTACGGCGTGCTTGCGGCAGTTATCTCTGCCACCACCTTTCATTACCTCCAAACCAAGATGGTAGGGATTTTCCCTTGGTTCACCCTGCGCGAAGTAGCGAAAGGCAACTGGGAGGAATCCAATTTCACTATCCCCTTCCACAATGAGTACTTGACGGGCGAACAGTGTGCTCACATAGCTTTCTCTCCGCTGATCCAGTTTCTTGCGACAATCCGGGGAGAGATAATGCGCTGCTATCGTGTACCATTGTGACGCCCTATCACTCTCCTGACCGCTCTTGTCTTTCTCAGCAAATATGATAAGTGATTCTGTTCCCCTTAGCTCATTGACAAGTGCGGGAGAGTGTGTCGTAACGAATATTTGACCGTGTCTAGGCCGGGTCCCTTCATCAGGCCTATGGGAAAGCGAACAAAGCTCACCAAACACCCACCGCGCCAAGGCGGGTTCCAAGTTCTGTTCTGGCTCCTCCAAGGCAACGATACTGTTCGAATCCTTTTCACCCAGAAGCTCAATCAGATGAAAAAGGAGTAGCAAATTCTGTGCGCCATCCCCCTGGTAGTCTAAGGGAAGAAACATTTCACCTGTACCAACTCTCGTAGCAATGGAAGTTGCCCCACGCAATCGCCATAAGTCGCCCCCCAGAAACGTCAAAGTGAAATCCGTCCCGAGGTTGCTTACCAGGGACCCCATCAACTCCGGGGCAACCAAACGGCTCAGGCGTGCCATCAGGCTCTTGATGCTATTCTGCGCCAGCAAGGGTTGCTTGGATCTGTCAATCTCGACCTGTAGTTGCCGCAAGGCGTATAGAATCTCGCCTTCGTCCAGCATTTGTGAGAACACACTCCGGCGGGCAAGCGACAGCTCATAGAGAGGGTTTCTTCGAGTGCCAAGCAATTTAAATCCTATCAATTCCCTTTGCCTGGCACCGAAAATGTCTTGTGCAACTCCCATCTGATCTACTATGTTGACCTCGACATCGGCCGCTTCCTGTTGAGAGTTCCATGTGGCAATCAATTGGACTGCCAGGAGTCTCTCATGGCCAGATACATCGTGAGGAGTATCCATAGGCTCTATAGTCAGGGGAATAAGCTCCACCGGGTGTCGTTCTTCGACCCCGCAATGGTCCACCCGAACCTCGGTTCCTAGCTGCCACTCCGAAAGCTTGTCAAAGAAGGCTGCTTTGACCTCCTCGCCTTCGTCGAAAAGTAGTTGCACTTGGCCGTTTTCGTCCTTGACTTCCTTTATCCTGGGCCTCAGCCATACGCGAAGTTCAATTGGATCTTCGAGTTTCATAGCGTGGAAGTCGAAACGAGATATGACGTCTGGCTGTCTACGACTCATTGCAGGGTCAAGTAATAGGGCAAGTGCGTGGAAGATTGTTGTCTTTCCACAGTTGTTTGGCCCTACAAGCACGTTGACATCTTCCCTGGGAAAGATCCACAGGTCTTCGAAAGACCGGAAGTGCTTCAGGTGAAGTGCAAAGACGTACAACTTGACCTCCTGCTACGACCAAGGCTACTGGCCTCTACTGATGACTACCCTACACTATCACTATCCCTTCCACCATTAAGTCATACAACCTGCAGACCAGGGCATCAATCTCCTGCTCAAGTTCCGCGACGCGGGCGGCGGACTCCGGCGGCAGGGGATAGCCATGCTGCTCGAACTCGGCCAGGATGGCGGCTACCAGCCGACCGTGCAGGACCAAGTGGCACTTTAGACCCCTGTTGGTTTCTCTACTATCGCGATTTCCTCATCTGTCAACTCGTACAGCTCGTAGACCAGCGCGTCCAACTCCCACTCCCACCCCGCCACCTGCGGCCCCTGGCCTTCCACATCCAGCAACTTGCGCACCAGGACCTCAATGGCAGCGTGTTGAGCGGGAGTGGCGGCGGGAACGGAGATTTGCTCAATATAGATTGTCCTGAATTCCATATAGCCCTGCTGAACCGAGGGACACACCTGGCGTAAGAAAAAGGCAACAGCCCGTGCGTTCAAAACTCCCAGAAGATACAGTGAAGCATCAGGGATAATGTAGGTCTTGTCGTTGCTCAGAGCGCCCTCGCCGTCGTAGGCGAAGTTGGGTCCGATATTGAAGTGTGGGTAGATGATTTTGGGCCTGCCGAATTCCTCTGCATATTGTGAAGCATAGCGACTCAGAGCATACCAGGGGAATCTCCCCTCCTTGACTTCAGGACGACGTACCAGTTGGCTTTCGTATTGCTGCAGATGATCGTGGATGGCCGGGTACTCCTTGATAGGGAAGTTCCAAGGAGCATAAACGATGTACAACCCACACTTTTCAGCTCTCCATCGTTTCACGTCCCGCCCACGCAGCCAGGGCTTGATAATCTCATCGCTGCGCGGGTCCTCAGCCACTAGGCGGTCCCGCGTCAGCTGGTCAATGACGAAGGCTTCGTTCAGACCGGTCTTGATGCCATAGTAGAACCGTCCACCCACGTACTCCCCTAGCGGCGTCCCGCTGCGACGCAGTTTCTCCAGCAACGCCTGCACGCCAGGCCGCGCCAGTGCCCACCCGTCCACCCGCAGGCGGGCCTGGGGCTGCCGCCAGGCCCGCTGGCGCACCACATCGTCCAGGTCCTGCACGGCGTTCAGGTCGTCAACGGTCAACACCTGCACGGACTGTCCTTGGGCTGGCGGACGCTTCCGTACCACCAGTACCGTGGGATAGGTGGTCGCCGCAAAGATGGGCAAGTCGCCGAAGTCAATCACCGTCTGGATGATGGTCTCCTGTGCCAGCAGCCGGCGCAGCTTTTCGCCATACCCGGCACGCATGAACTTGTTGGAGCTGATAAAGGCCAGCATGCCGTCCGGCTGAAGCAGTTGCAGGGCGCGGGCGTAGAAGTAGACGTAGAGGTCGGCGACGCCGGTGTAGATCTCGGGATAGACCCTCTTAAGCGCATCTTTGTAATCGCGCCCCAGGAGCTCCTGGCGCACATAGGGCGGGTTGGCCAGTACGACATCGAACCCACCCGCCCGCCCCCCGTTGGCGGAAGGGGAGAAGACCTCGGCAAACTCGACCGCCCAGTCGAAACCACGCGCGCCGCCGGGGTGCGCCCAGGCCGCGATCTCCTGCCGCAAAACGTTGATCCTGTCCCGTAGAGCCAGTTTCTCGCCGCCGTGGGCCATCAAGTAGCCGGCCTTGAGACGGAAATACTCCTGAATCTGCTGGTGACGGAACAGGTCGGGCTGCAGGCCGCCGGAAGGATTGGGGGCGGTCAGGCTATCGCCCGTCTCGATCTTAAAGTCCAGGTTGGGAAGCGGCGGCGGGTTTTCGCCCTCGAAATCCACCACCAGTGAAAGCCACAGCCGCAACTGGGCGATGTTGACGGCGAATGGGTCAACGTCTACGCCGTACAGGTTGTTCTGGATGATCTCCAGTTTGCGCTGGTAGGCGGTCAGCGCGTCCAAGCCACGCGTGGCGAAGAGACAGGCACGCAGGTCGAGCAGTTCGTGTAACATCCCCAGCAGGTATGCGCCGCTGCCACAAGCAGGGTCGCATGCTCTGACCGCTTTGAGCGCGTCCAGAACCATTTCGGGGTCCGCCAGCCCAGACGGGTCGTGCCCGTCCACGAACGCAGCCAGGGCGTGCGCCGACTCGTGGGGGCAGGCCGATTGCAGGTAGCCCTGGAGCGCCTGGCGTCCCATAAAGGCCACGACCGGTTTAGGGGTATAGTAACTGCCCGTCTCGTGCCGTCCGGTGACCAATTCCTCGAACATCTTGCCCAGCATCTCTGGATCCACCGCCACTTCCACGTCCAGAGGCGTGCTCTCGGTCACGGTGAAGTTAAAGTGGTAGAACAGCCTATCCAGCGCCGGGGCAATGGCCTCGTCGGGCACAGTGACGGCCAGGTTGCGGTCGTCGTCGTCTTCCTCGAACAGGCCACCGTTGAGATAGGGCACGTCGCCGATGCGGGTCTGCAGGAAGCCGTCGCGCCGGATGCCGACGATGTTGACTTCGTGCGGGGTGTTGAGGCCGGCAAAGAAGAGCAGTTTGAGCCGGTCACGGTAGAAGTTGGCATCGGGTGACTGCTGTTGCTCACGCGCATAATCCTCCCACAGCGCGCGTATGTAATCCGACCGCCCGGCAAACGTCAGCCAGCCTTTACGCTCGAGAAAGACGATGAACATCA
>Ga0315291_10009178_pt1 | contig 12132 bp, 12 predicted proteins | sample YL17G12_20_MG_FD_203070 | JGI IMG/M metagenome (GOLD analysis project Ga0315291, IMG submission 203070) | Sediment microbial communities from Yellowstone Lake, YNP, Wyoming, USA - YL17G12_20 | ecosystem: Environmental > Aquatic > Freshwater > Lake > Sediment | place: USA: Wyoming | collected...
CCATACCTTTCTTAATTATCAATTAAATTCTTTGAAGTCAAGGGGCAGGTTTCCGCCAAGAAGCCCATTGGCATTCCGGGTAACGGGAGCAGCCGAAAAACTTTCTTCCCTTTCCGCTTCTTTTAATAATGACATCCCCTCGCTCCGCTCGGGGTAAACTCCCTTTTTCACACTCGGGGCATTTGGCGCCGGTTTTTTCAAGATATTTTTCCGTATATTTGCAGTCGGGAAAACGCGAACAGGAAATGAATTTCCCAAATCTGCCGATTCTTATCACCAGCTCCCCTCGCTTCGCTCGGGGTAAACTCCCTTTACACTCGGGACAAGCCCTCCCCAACTTTTCTGTTTCAATCTTGACTCTTTTTCCCTCTTTGGTCACCAACTTAATCTTTTTTTCAAAAGGTCCCCAGAACTTGCCGATAACCGCTACCCACTTTTTTTCTCCGTTGGCGATACTGTCCAAATCCCCTTCCATTTCCGCGGTAAATTGATAATCAAGTTCCACCGGGAAATTCTTTACCAAAAAACCGTTAACGGCAACCCCGACAGGTGTCGGGGTAAACTTCCCTTCATCTTTTTCCACATAATTTCTAATTTGAATGGTAGTAATAATCGGTGCATAAGTTGACGGTCGGCCGATCCCCAATTTTTCCAAGGTTTTAATTAATGAAGCTTCATTAAATCTTGCTGGCGGTTCGGTAAACTTCTGAACTCCGTTAACTTCAACCAATTTAAGATTTTCGTTAAGGCCGACATCGGGCAGAACAATTGAATTTTCATCTCTGGGAAATAGCTTCCGCCAACCGTCAAACTTCATGATCTGTCCAGAAGCGCGAAGAAAATACACCCGCCAGGTGTCTGCGGATCCCACCTGGCGGGTGGGACAAGCTTGGACATCAATCACCGTCTCGTCGTAGACACTGGCCGTCATCTGGCAGGCAACAAATCTTCTCCAAATCAAATCATACAGACGCTCTGAATCGTCTTTGTACTTAGTACTTAGTACTTTGTACTTAGTGTTTGTTGGCCTAATCGCCTCGTGGGCTTCCTGGGCCACCTTACTGGTCGTTTTGTAGTATCTGGGGGTTTCGGGCAGATACGGTTCACCATATTTTTCTTTAATGAAACTTCTGGCTTTGGCAATGGCGGCCGGGGAAAGATTAAACGAATCGGTTCGGTGATACGTAATTAAGCCTCCTTCATATAATTTCTGGGCCACGCTCATTGTTCTTTTGGCCGACCAGCCAAAAAGTCTGGCTCCCGCCTGAGACATAGTGGATGTTGTAAATGGAGGATAAGAACTTTTAACAACTTCTCTTTTCTTAACATCTAAAACTTTGTAGCTAGATTTTTTAAGCTCTACTACAATTTCGTCTGCTTGCTTCTTGTTTTTTACTTCCTCTTTAACCAGTTGAATTATGAAGTTTTCTTTTTTACCTTCTTTTCTTTTAACGTCACAGTAAATCTCCCAAAACTCTTCTGTCTTAAAAGCTTCGATTTCTCTTTCTTTTTCAACAATGAGCCTGACAGCGACCGATTGCACTCTCCCTGCGGAAAGACCCCGTCTGACTTTTCGCCAAAGAAGCGGTGAGAGTTTATAGCCCACCAATCGATCCAAAACCCTTCTGCCCGTTTGCGCATCCACAAGATTTTTATCAATCTCTCTCGGATTTTTAATGGCCGTGAGAACCGCGTCTTTGGTAATTTCATGAAATGAAATTCTATGGACATTGGATTTTTTATCTAATATTTCTTTAACATGGGAGGAGATTGCTTCACCTTCACGGTCGGGGTCTGAGGCAAGATAGACATTTTTTGCCTTCTTGGCTTTTTTGATTAACTCGGAAATGACGCTTTCTCTCTTGGCGACCGGCACGTATTCGGGTTTGAAATCATGTTCAACGTCGACTCCCAGGGTACTTTTGGGTAGATCCTTAATGTGACCCATGGTCGCTTCAACATCAAAACCCTTTCCCAAAAAACCGGAAAGGGTCCGTGCCTTGGTCGGACTTTCAACAACAACCAAATCCATAGTGATTATTCTATCTTATCCAATAAGTCTTGGGGAGTGATAACTTTTATCGCCCCCTCCCCAATCAGCCAATCCGTAGCCTCACTGCCCGGGACGGCATAAACGTCAAGGCCGAAATTTGCCGCCCAGGAAGCGGTCGAAAGTGTGCCGCTTCTTCTGGCGCCCTCGATGACGAGAACCGACTTTGACAAACCGGCCACAATTTTATTTCTGGCCAGAAAATTTTTTGCATAAGGCGGGGTGCCTTTGGCAAAGCCCGAAACCAAAGCCCCGTTTTTAACAATTTTTGCCGCCAGGTTCTTATTCTCCGGCGGATAAATAACGTCAATGCCGCTGCCTAAAACCGCGATGGTTCTGCCGCCAAATGCCAACGCCGTCATATGAGCGAGCGTGTCGACCCCTCTGGCCAGCCCCGAAACGATGGTAAAGCCCGCCTTAACCAGGCTTTTGACAAAAGATTCGGTTAAGCGTCTTCCCCTTACCGAAATTTTTCTGGAGCCGACCACCGCAATGGCTTTTGCGTCCGAATCCAATATTTCCCCTAAAACATACAAGTTTGTCATGGATTTTTAGAAAGTTCCCAATCATCAATTATTTTCCGGGCAATAGGTCCAGCAACTGTTGCCCCTTCACCGCCCCGCTCAAATAGCACCGTCACCACAATTTCGGGAAAGTCCGCCGGGGTCATCACCGTAAACCAAGCGTGGGTTTTACCGTCTTCATTTGTTTCGGCGGTACCCGTCTTACAAGCCACGGTTTTTCCGGAATTTTTGGCCGCAAAATCAAAAAATGTATATCCGGTCCCCCCCGTAGAACAGGCTTTAATCATTCCCTCTTTGACCAAATCCAAAATCTCTTTTTTAATCTTTAAATCCCGGCATTGTCCGTTTCCTACCAGGCGTGGTTTACAAAAAGTTCCGTCAGACGCGATTACCGTAATCGCCTGATTAAGGGCAATCGGAGTAACCGAAACGTCCCCTTGCCCAATTGAGACATGATAGGTATTCCCCAAGAACCAATCTTCTCCGGTTGCCTTCTTTCTCCACTCCGGGGTGGGGATTAAACCGGCAATTTCTCCGGGGAGATCTATCCCCGTAATCTCCGAAAGGCCGAGTTTACCGGCGTATTCGGCAATTTTATCAATCCCCACCATTTCCCCCAATTTATAGAAAAAGGTATCGGTTGAACGGGCAATAGCCTTAGTGATATCGATTGCCCCTTCGGTTCTACCGTATTGGGAAAAGTACCAGTTGGAATAAGAAAACTTACCGATAGTTACAATGCCGGGATCAACGAAAATGTAGTTTTTATCAATTTTCCCCTCGGTGAGACCGGCAATAGCTACCACCGGCTTAAAAACAGACCCGGGGTGATATAGTCCTCCTAACGCCCGATTAAAAAGAGGGAGATTGGGGTCATTTAAACTTTTGGCAACATTGTTGGGGTCAAACGACGGCGAAGAATAAAAAGCCAAAACCTCGCCTTTGGTATCGGTCACAATCGCCACCCCCTTTTTATTTTCAAAAAGATCGGGGATTTTATTTTGTAAATTAAAATCAATATTGGTCTTGAGATCAAGTCCGGGAATGGGCTCTTTTTTACCCAAAACCCTAACGGGGTTACCCCTGATGTCAACTTCAATCAGTTCCTCTCCGTCTGTCCCTTTTAAAAGGCAGTTATATTCTTCCTCCAAACCGCCGCGACCCAGTAAATCTCCCAGTTTTCTGGGTCCTTTCTCCGGACACTTAGGATCTATTTTCCCGACTTCCGTTTCGTCTGCCTCACTCAAATAACCGCCCGCGTGGGCAAATTTTGATCCCAACGGGTAGTATCTTTTGTCCAATCTATTCCCAACTAAAATTTCACCGCCTCTGGCTAAAATCAGGCCGCGGGGAGCTGGAATTTCCACCCTTTTGATTCTGTTTTCGTTGGAAAGAAGTTTAAAATAGCTACTTTTTACTATTTGTAATTCGAAAAGCCTACCGACCAAAAACAAAAAGGTTAAAACCAAGACACCCCTCAAAAACCAAGTCAGCCAAGATTCCATATTATTTATATCTTACGATATTTTCGTCATCTGGATACTCGGATCTTTCTTAATAGTCCGGGGTTTTCCAGAAGTTTCCCGCAACCACGAACCACACAGGTTAAAGGATCGTCCGCAATCCAAACCGGCATTTTGGTTGCATCCGTTACCATTTTATCAATTCCCGGAAAAAGCGACCCGCCCCCGGCCAGAATAATCCCTTTCTCCATAATGTCGGAAAGAAGTTCGGGTGGGGTTTCCTCTAAAGTGTCCGAAACGTTACCGACAATTTCCTGAATAATCGGGGAAAGCGCTTCCCTTACCTCGGAACTACCAAGTTTAACCGATTTCGGCAGTCCGCTTTCCAAATCCCTACCCCTAACAATTGCAAATTTTTCTTTACCGGCCGAAGCGGAACCGATACCTATTTTTACCTCTTCGGCCGTGGGCTGGCCCAAAAGCAGAGAATATTTAAGCCTGACATAGGCCAGAATGGCTTCATCCATTTCATCTCCCGCAATTCTTATCGACTTTCCCAAAACTATTCCGCCCATTGAAATCACAGCCATTTCGCTGGTTCCCCCACCGATATCAACAATAAAAATTCCCTCGGGGGACTCAATCGGCAGATTAGCCCCGATGGCCGCCGCCATCGGCTCTTCAATCAAATGTGCCTCCCTGGCGCCGGCATCAAGCGCCGCATCGGCCACGGCCCTTCTTTCCACTTCGGTCACTCCCGAAGGGATGCCGATGATGACTTTGGGTCTGGGAATTTTTGGCATGGCATTTCCCGATTCGTGAACTTTTTTAATATAAAAGGTTAGCATCGCGGCCGCGGCATCAAAATCCGAAATCACGCCGTCTTTTAAGGGTCTAACCACTTCTATTGCCGCCGGGGCCTTGCCCATCATCCTTTTGGCGGCGGTGCCGATGGCTAAAACTTCTTTGGTTTTTTTATTCCGGGCCAGAACTGAAGGCTCCCTAATGACGATCCCTTTGCCGCGGACATAAACCAAAGTGTTGGCGGTACCCAAATCAATCCCGATATCATGCGAGAAAAAGCCGAGAAGTCTATTCAATGGATAAAATCTCATACGTGTATAATAACAAATAAATGCAGATTTTGTTTTACATTTTATTTTTCTTTACACCTCTCATTTTTCTTCCTATAACTTCCGAACTCTTTGAATTTAACAAGATGATTTTTGTCTATATTATCACGGTCCTAATCATGGCCGCCTGGCTATCCAAATGCATCGCCACCAAGAAATTTGTCTTCCGTCGCACGCCCTTAGACGTACCCCTTCTTATTTTTTTGGGGTCTCAACTCCTTTCAACTATTTTTTCAATTGACCCGAGGACTTCTTTATTAGGATACTACTCGCGTTTTAACGGAGGTCTCGCATCAACTCTTTGCTATTCCCTACTTTACTGGGCGTTTGTGTCTAACACCGATAAAAAGTCTGCTCTCCGCACTTTGTACTTTGCACTAACATCTACCGTAATTGTTTCAATTCTCGCCGTACTTGAGCACTTCGGCATCAACACAACCTGTAAATTAATGGGGCAAGGGTGGGGTTCCTGCTGGGTTCAGGACGTGCAAAACAGGGTTTTTTCGACTCTTGGCCAACCAAATTGGCTGGCGACCTTCCTGGTTGCGCTCATCCCCGTTTCGCTGGCCTTTTCACTCAAACTTAAACCAAAAAATTTTAAATTTTGGTTATATTCTGCTTCCGCATTTCTTTTTTTTATTACCCTTCTTTTCACCAAATCCCGTTCCGGGCTTTTGGGTTTTACCGTCGCCGACATAACTTTCTGGAGTTATCTTTTATTTAAATATCGAAAAAGGTTTTTAAAAGAATTCTTATTTTTTAATGTTTTATTTTTAATAATCTTTTTAGTCGTTAAATTACCAACCGCCAGTCAACCACCTCCAGTTACCTCAAATGCCCCAGCTTTGGAAACGGGCGGCACGGAATCCGGAATCATCAGAAAGATTGTCTGGAAGGGGGCAATTAATATTTGGAGGAACTACCCCATTTTCGGCAGCGGAGTTGAAACTTTCGCTTATTCTTACTATCAATTTAGACCGGTAGAACATAATTTAGTTTCGGAGTGGGATTTTTTGTACAATAAGGCCCACAATGAATATCTCAATCTGGCGGCCACAACCGGAACCTTAGGACTTTTTAGTTATCTCTACTTAATCGCCGTCATGGTTTTGGTTTTTGTCAGAAACCTCGATCTTTTTTCTTTATCACTGATGTCCGGTTTCATAAGTTTACTGATTTGTAATTTTTTTGGCTTTTCGGTGGTTACGACCCAACTTCAATTATTTCTATTTCCGGCTTTCGCGATTACGCTAGGTGTTAGCGGACAGGGTATAGGTAATAGGCCAAAGACAAAACTAAACAACACCCAAAAAACTTTTGTCGTTCTTTCCCTATTCGCTATGACCTATTCCCTATACGCTATCTCCCGCTACTGGTCTGCCGACGCCTTATATGCTAAGGGTAAGGCCAACAACGACAGCGGCAATTATGCCGTCAGTCAAAATTTTTTAAAAGAGGCCGTAACCTTATCCCCCGGTGAAGCTATCTTCCATAACGAACTGGCCAATTCTTACACCGGAATTGCACTGGCTTTACAGAGTTCAAGGGAAACCGAAAACCTTGATCAATTTATAAATCTGGCCATCTCGGAATCCGAAAGAGCAATTTCGCTTTCTCCCGCCAATGTCAATTTGCTCCGCTCCAGAGCCAACTTATTCTTAAAACTTTCGATAGTTAACCCCAAATATTTGGGCGGAGCAAAAGACGCCCTCTCTACGGCCACTGCCAAGGCTCCCACCGACGCTAAGCTTTTTTATAATTTGGCACTCACCTATGTCAGAACCGGCAAAATCGAGACGTCAGTCGCCATCCTACAAAAAACCATCGATCTCAAGCCGAACTATAAAGACGCGAGGTACTTGTATGCTTTAATACTAATCGATAAAAATCAAAACCAAGAAGCCAAAAGGGAGTTAAACTATATTTTGGAAAAAATCGACCCCGGCGACACAAATTCACAAAATCTTCTAAAGAAGATACAATAGGGCGATGATACGGAAAATTTTACGCTCGGGAGACCCAAAGCTTAGGGAAATATCTAAGCCCGTAATAAAGATTGACTCAAAGATCCTGAAACTTGTTCAGGACCTCAAAGAAACCTTGGCCGTCCAAAAAGACCCTGAAGGAGTTGGTCTGGCCGCGCCTCAAATCGGAAAAAATTTAAGAGTTTTTGCGGTTAATTACAAAGATTTTAAAAAGGTCTTTATTAACCCCAAAATTTTAGAAGCTCACGCTTCCCCGGCTGCCAAAGACAAACCACCAACCGCAAAATCCGACATTCTCGAAGGCTGTCTCTCTCTCCCCAATTACTACGGCTCCTTAAAAAGAAATCAAAAATTAAAAGTCAAATATCAAATACCGGAAAAGATTAATGGCCAATGGTCAATAATTAATAAAGTTGAAGAATTTAAGGGCTTCTACGCCCAGATCATTCTCCATGAAATAGACCATTTAAACGGTGTTTTATTTATCGACCGGCTTTTGGAAAATAAAAAACCTTTGTACAAGTTGAGTGGAGACAAATGGGAGGAGGTGGACCTATAAGCAAAGCTTGTAATTCGGAAATTATGAAAATAATTTTTTTCGGCACGCCCGATTACGTTTTGCCGATTCTTAAAATTTTAAATAAGGATTATGAAATTACGGCTGTCGTGACCCAGCCTCCCAAACCCACGGGCAGGAAACAGTTTTTAGTCTATTCTCCGGTTGATACCTGGGCCTATAAGCGAAGCTTGGCCTCCTCCGGAGGTAAAAAAGATATTACGATACTAAGAGATTTGGATATTGGAAAGTTTCCCGAAGCTGATCTTGGAATCTGTGCCGCTTACGGCAAAATTATTCCGGAACAGGTTATTAAAAGTTTTAAATTCGGGATTTTAAATATCCACCCCTCCCTTCTACCCAAATATCGAGGCGCTTCCCCCATCCCCGCAGCCGTTAAAAATGGTGATTCGGAAACGGGGGTCACCATTATTAAAATGGATGAAAAGATCGATCACGGTCCGGTTGTTACTCAATTCAAGGAGGATATTTTGACAGACGACACTACGGAAGACCTAAGAGCAAGGCTGTTTGAAAGATCCGCAAAAGTTTTAAGTCAACTCATTCCGGCCTATGTCGCCGGCAGGATAAAACCTAAAAAACAGGACGACGCTCAAGCCACTTTCACCAGGATTCTTAAAAAAGAAGACGGTTTCATTGACCTTACCACCCGTCAATCACCAATCACTACTTACAATTTTATTAGAGCAATGTTCCCTTGGCCGTGCGCCTGGTCACGCGTAAAAATCAACACCCACACCTCAAGAATTAAATTACTTAAAGCACACATTGGAGAAAATAAATTGGTCTTGGACGAAGTTCAGTTGGAAGGAAAAGATCCGGTTAGTTGGAAACAGTTTACCGAAGGCTACCCTAATTACAATTTTTCTGTGTAAGGTGATATAATTCCTCTCGATATGCCGGAAATCCATTTTCCTTGTCTTTTGGATACGAATAAAAGTTGTGTTGTGGTCGATCTAGAATTACCTCAAACAAAAGTAGTTGACAAAAAAACGATTCGCCAACTTACAGCCAGGTTCCAACTAACAGAAAGCCAGGCTAAATTCTGTGCAGGATGTTCCAGAACGAAGTCGGAAACAAAAAAGGTTAAGCAAGCTTAATTTTCTTGTAGTTAAAAAGTTTTCCTTCTTTATTAAATCTTTTGAGGCACTTGGTACAAAGCTTGACCGTCTTTTTTACCCCAGCCACCATTAAAGCCACTCTCTGAAGATTGGGTTTAAAAGTTCTGGGGGTAGCCTGGGCCCTTTTATGCCAACGTTTACCGGCCACACCTCTTTGGTGTTTTTGGCTTCTCCCCACCACCGTCTTCTTGCCGCAATTATCACAAACGTACGACATAATGATGTATTATACTTGAAGAAGATCAATTATGGAAATAGTTATTTTGATTTTGGCTTTCGCCATGACCATCACGGTCCACGAGGTGGCTCATGCCTGGATGGCCAACCGTTTGGGCGACCCGACGGCAAAACTGATGGGGAGACTCTCTCTCAATCCCTTCGTCCATTACGATCCTGTTGGCACCACCCTTCTTTTAGTCACCGCCTTTCTCACCGTCAGGGGCTATTTACCTTTCCCGTTCGGCTGGGCCAAACCTGTGCAATTTGACCCGTATAATCTTAAAAATCCCCAGAGGGATTCGGCCATCATCTCTTTCGCGGGACCGGGGGCAAATTTAATACTGGCTATACTTTTATCAATTATCTTAAGACTTAGTTTTTTGCCTTTTTCGCCGGTTTCATATCTTTCGGCCTTAATCTTTCCCTTCATTCTTCTTAATATCTCTTTAGCAATTTTCAATCTTATTCCGATTCATCCTTTAGACGGGGGTAAGATTCTAATCGGCCTCCTGCCGCCTCAAAAGGCCCGTGAAGTTGATATTTTTTTAAACAGATTTGGCGTTCTTCTTCTTTTCTTTTTAATCTTTCCGGTCTTTGGAGGCGGCCCTATTCTTAACCGGATTATTTTCCCCATCATCAATTTTCTTTTCCGTCTTCTCACTGGCAACCAAGTGATATAATTAGTTGACCCTGTCTGGAGGGAATGGGACTAAGCTTTCCTGACCGAATGCTTAGAAAAGGGAGGGCGAATTTTTAAGCCCCGTGGGGTTTGAAATAGCCTACCCACCTGGAATTTTTTCAGGAAATTTAGCCCGCTTCCGAAAGCAGGGTCGTTTTTTTGATATAATTCATTGTGCCTCCCTAGCTCAATGGTAGAGCAGCGGTTCTGTAAACCGTCGATGGCAGTTCGATTTCTGCCGGGAGGCTCAAAAGACTCTTGACTTCGGTATTTGTTAGGGTAATACTTTATTCATGACCTATCCTGCCAAAGTCAAAAAGACATCTGCCCTGCTCCGACAAAAAGGTTATTCATTAAACGAAATAGCCTCCAAAATTAATATTGCAAAGGGTACAGCTTCGGTGTGGTTGAAAAATCTTAAACTGAACGACAAAGCAAAAGAAATATTACTTAAAAAAAAGAATAATCGATTTTTTAAACCAAATAATACTGAATGGATGAAAGGAAAGAAAACAAAACCAAGGATTTGGACAAAACAAAAACTCGAACTTCTGAAGAGATACTATAACTCCGGTTTAAATATGTTGGAGGTAGCTAAGCGTATGGGTGTATCTGGTTCGACCATAAACCACACAATGCGAAGAAACAACATACCGCGAAGGTCTTTTTCAGAGGCAAACCAAATCAGGTTTTCCAAAAAACCAGTCTCTTACAACAAAAAACAAAATCTGACACTAAAGGAAAAATATTTGCATATTGCGGCCCTCATGCTCTACTGGGCGGAAGGGTCTAAAAAAGAAAAATGGGTTATAGATTTTACTAACAGTGATGAAAAGATGGTCTTATTATTTCTATCTGCCTTAAGAAAAATTTATCAGATCGATGAAAGCAGGCTGAGAGCCGCCCTATATTGTCATGCAAATCAAAATTTAAAAAAGGTTCATAACTATTGGTCAAAACTACTAAACATACCAAAAACACAATTTAGTAAACCATATGTGAGAACAGACGTTGATGAAAAAAAGAAAGATAAAATGCCTCATGGCCTGATTCATATAAGATATTGTGACAAAAAGTTATTTATGCAATTCATGTCTGAAATTGATATAATCCAATTGAAGCTAAATATGAGCCAAGGTGGCTGAGCGGACAAAAGCATGGGTCTGTAGAACCCACGATTGAAAAATCTACTCAGGTTCGAATCCTGACCTTGGCACCATGAAAGAAGGCGAAAAATCCGGTTTAATACTTGCGAGTTTAATCGTAATGGCAGAAAACTCCTTGGAAAAATTTCCGGAAATGCCAATAGGCATATCCTCACCCAAAACAACCAATCTAATTTCTCCCCTTTTAGAAAAACCCAGAAGAATTCCACCATCTCATACCCTCTTTATTAACCAGCGTCACACTTCCGGACGAAGAAGATATTAATTACCTACCGCGTGAGATAAGGCTCAGAATATATAAAAACAGAGATAAGAAAGCTGCAGTTACTATTAAAAGAAACACGGTCTTTTTGTCCATGACTTAAGTAAGTATAGTATAATTCAATCGTTTACACTGAATTATATGAAGTGCCTGGTTAGTTCAACGGTAGAACGGATTCTTGGTAAGAATCAGAAGAGAGTTCAATTCTCTCACTAGGCTCACAAAAAGAATTGCCCAATTGTAAAATCTTTGTTACAATACTTCCATGGCTAAGAAAGGCGCAAGAGAATTGGTTGCAATGATTTGTTCTGCCTGTAAATCGCAAAACTATATTACATCAAGAAACAAGGTTAATATGGATACCAAAGGCAAAGGTAAACTGCAAATCAATAAATTCTGCAAAAGATGTCGAAAATACACCTCACACAAAGAAACCACAAAGCTAAAGTAGTCCTGGTGGGAGGCTGTTTTGATATTCTCCACTGGGGACATATCAGTTTTCTTAAAAAAGCCAAAAAACTTGGAAATTGTCTGATTGTTGCTTTGGAATCCGATGAAAACACCAAACGCCTAAAAGGGCTAACCCGTCCGATTCATACCCAAAAACAGCGCGCGGAAATACTCAAATCACTGCGTTTCGTGGATAAAGTAATACTCCTTCTCCCTCTCCCCGACTATCAAAAACTGGTAGAAGAAGTGAAACCCCAAATCATGGCCGTAACTCAAGGCGATCCTCTGATTAAAAATAAAAAGAAACTGGCAAAATTAGTTGGAGCCAAAGTTGTTGTGATTCCCAAAATAAAAATCCCCTCAACCACCCAAATCGCCAAACTTCTGAAACTAGAGTAAAACTGATATAATCTCAATAGTTCAGGGTTTACCCTGAGCGAGTCATACGAGTCGAAGGGGTGTCGGTTAACGGTAAACCACTCGCCTCCAGAGCGAGGACTGGG
>Ga0315291_10009179_pt1 | contig 12132 bp, 15 predicted proteins | sample YL17G12_20_MG_FD_203070 | JGI IMG/M metagenome (GOLD analysis project Ga0315291, IMG submission 203070) | Sediment microbial communities from Yellowstone Lake, YNP, Wyoming, USA - YL17G12_20 | ecosystem: Environmental > Aquatic > Freshwater > Lake > Sediment | place: USA: Wyoming | collected...
ACCACAAAGCTCTCTTATTACTTACCTGCCTTTAAATCGATGGAAGATTATATTGATATGAATTTGGTAGAATTCCCGGATAACTATGCCTGCTGGAATTGGGTGGGGATATTGGAATCTGGTAAGGATAGGAAATTCTCAGCCATCCGGGCTTGGGCTAAAGGATTGCATTACAGACCTAATGACTACCGGCTTAATTTTAACTTAGGACAGCTCTTAAGGATTATGGGTTATTTAGATGAAGCAGAGAAATACCTTTACCAGGCCGGTCTTGCACTTCAAGATGAGAAAAGGTTGGATCGCAGGTTAGGAGAGGTCCAGGCAATAGAGGAAGCCTTGGGGGATATAAAGAGAAGGAAAGCGGAGATCAAGGCAAGGCGCGCAGGGATTATAATTGACAGGCCCGAGGGTGGAATAATAAAGCCATAAGGAAATAGTTTGTGGGAGACATAATAGAGTTGAATTTTGGGTAACCCAACCGATTAAATATCGGCTCAAGGAGTGAAATGCTGGATCTCGAAAGCCAGTGCAGGTGGCCAAGTCCTCTTAAAGTGAGAGGTGACGAAATCCTGTTTATGTCTCCCGGTAAAATTCCATTTAAATCTTATGTCTGAAGAAAAGAACTGCTGGAAGATTTTAAAACTTCTTTCTAAACTAGCACAACCCAATAAGATTGAATATGAGATTGAGCATAAGGATGGGTTACCTTTTAAAGTCAAGAATTTAAAGATTGAGGAAATTTGTCTAGAGGAAAAAATAGATTTTATAAAAGAGATTTTGCCCGATTAGATAGGTCTTAAAGACCCGATTTAATAGGCAAGGATACACAATAAAAAAGCCGTATTGCTCTACGGTTAGTGTCCTTGCCTTTTTTATTTTATGGTAGAAGAAAAGATATTACCTGTTTCCTATATTCATGTAAGCATACCCCGCAAATTCCTGCAGAGATTACTCTATTCTCATAACTTCTTGACACCCAAAGAATATCGAAAAACCATACGGAATTTAAGGCAAGTGGAGAGGGCAATTAACCAGTTGTTTCATGTGCGTTCTATCGACGAGAAAATACTTTTAAAATCAAAGGCTTCAGGATAATGAAGTTGTTTTTATTCGTTTAATATATCATGCTTTAATCAGTATGGCCATAAATAAGGGTAAGATAAGGAAAAAGAAGAAGGTATCCGTCAGAAAAGTCCAGCGCGATAAAAAGGGCCGATTTGTTAAAGGATATCCGGGAAAACCTAAAGGCGCAAGATCTGCTTTCTCTCTTGAAGTCTTACAGGAAGCGATCAGGAAGGTAGAGAAAGAGGAAAAAAAGAGTTTATTTGAGCATTTCGTTCGCCAAGCCTTTAAGGATAACAATATCCTGATTGCCGTGATGAGGAAGTTTATCCCGGACCGCAAGCAGACTGACCTTGAGCCAGGAGACGACTTAAAGGACTTTTTACGCATCTATTTACCGAAGAAAGATGAAATTAAACCAAGTTAAATATAAAAATAACCGGCCATACATTGAATATATTCGTAAATCTGGAAAGATTGTCTTTGATGGGAGTAAATAATGGAGTGGAGGCCGCAGAAGAAACAAGAATTGTTTTTAAAATCCTCTATTTTTGAATTGCTCTACGGAGGCGCTAAGGGCCCGGGCAAGACCGATGCCCTGCTTTTTGATGCTACCTATCAGATAGAAAAGCCTTACTATAAAGCAATTATCTTTCGCAGGACCTTTCCCAGATTACAGGAAATAATTGACCGGTCTCATCGTTGGTTTGCCAAAAAAGCAGCATGGAATGGAGATCTGCGCCGGTGGACCTGGCCATCCAGGGCCTTTCTGCAATTTGGCCATTGTAAGAATGAACAGGACAAATACGATCACCAGGGCAAGGAATATCACTACATGGGTTTTGATCAGATTGAGGAATTTACAGAGACACAGTATTTATTTCTGACTGCTCAATGCCGTTCTGTCAATCTTGATATCACTCCTTTTGTTCGCTTGACTGCTAATCCGGGGAATGTCGGACATGCCTGGGTAAAGGCAAGATTCATTGACAAACTTACTCCGGATGGCAAACCTAAATATTTTAAAAGAGTAAACGACGAGGATATCGAGACTACTAAAGGCGATTCTGACGGAGTGGCCAGGGGCTATATTTTTGCCACCATTTATGATAATCCTATCCTGCTTAAAAATGATCCTGGGTATCTTGTAAGACTAAAATCCCTTCCCGAGAAGGATCGTAAAGCCCTTTTGGAAGGCGACTGGGATATCTTTGTCGGCCAGTTTTTTGAGATGTGGCGCAGACCCATTCATGTAATCCCATACTCAAGATTTATTGAGATGATTAACGAATTGCCTTTCACTAAATTCATGGCTTTAGATTATGGGTATACCAAGCCTGCCTCAGTAGGATGGTATTGCGTTCTGCCTGAAGGCAAGCTTATCCGATACAGGGAACTGTATGTTGAGGGTTATACTTATTTTGACTTAGCGCATTTAATCTTAAAGGCAAATGAGAAGGCCCAGGAGACAAATATTAAATACATGGTAGCGGATCCGTCTATCTGGGGGGATAGGCAGCACCATGATAAGCATCTTGAGGCAAAGGAAGGGGAGGCCAAAGGTAAGTCAGGATATCAGGTCATGCAGGAGATTATTGGCGATAGATTCCCGATAATCAAAGGCGATAACAGAAGGATTGTAGGTTGGGTGAGGTTTAAGGAGGCGCTTAAACCTTATCTTAATCAATTTAAGGAAGTAACTACGAGATTTTTAGTTACCGATATCTGCAAACATTTTCTCCGCACTATTCCCGGCTGTATTCACGATGAAATCAAACCGGAGGATTTAGATACATCTGGCGAGGATCACGGCGCAGATGAAGGAAGATATGCAATCATGTCTACCCCGGAGATCCCTATTTTACTTGGGCCTGAGCCTTCCAGGGCTGTGAAATTCTGGTCTACGGTAAAGAAGGATATTGAAAGATCGAAACCTTTTGAGGAAGAAGAAGTGCATGCTGTATCTGAAGAAGGGGCAAGGAGGATATAGATGTTTGGTAAATGTAAAGGTTGTGAGATTTTAAAACAGGAGAACGCTTATTTGAGGAAGTTTATCGATAGCCTTCTGCTTAAATTAAATATGCAGCAGATAGAAGCGCCGGCAGAAAAGATCTCGGGAGTCAAAGAGCCTGGAGAAGAGGAGATTCAACTTGGCCCACACGCTGAGAGATTTGGTCTCGTGGATTAAACAGAACATCTGGGACTGGCGGATAAATAGATTAAGGAAAGGGGCATTAAAATACATAAATTTATTACATCGGGCCATGATCATAGAAGGATACCCGAGGCACAAGAGGAGACAATTTTGGAGAAAGTTTGTAAGTGATGGGATGTTTTATCAAGGGGAGGAGACATGATAGAACTAGGAGAGAAATGGCCGAAGCCAGAGGCAGAGCAGCCGGCAGGAGCTGGTAAAGAAGAGGCTCATTATCCTTATTTTAGTATTAGTAAGGATGTCGGACTTGATCAGGAGGATGCAGGGAAGACTATCACAGCAACGGTAAAATTAAGAGTAAAAAGCGTAGAGAAACGAGTTGAGACGAAAAATGGCGAGACTAAAAAGATTGACAGGGCAGAGTTCGATGTCCTCGCTATCGGAATTGACAAAAAGGACTTTGCCGATGCAGTAGAAGAAGGTATTAAGAAATAAGGAGACTTTATGGCTGATGATAAAGAAAAGAACGATAATCTATCTGAGGTAGAACAATGTCAAAAGTGGAGTAAGGACCGCGATACCATCCAGAAGAACAGGTCCTCTTTTGAGAAACAATGGCTGGTAGATATCTCTTTTCTCTACGGCAAACATTATTTTATCATAGATAAGATGGCTACCTCCGGCCTTGAGGAGAGGGTGCATTGGGAATTGAAGAATGAGTTGCGCCAGAAGAAGGTTCGCAGAACCTGTAATTATATCCTGCCGTTATTTAGAGCTTTACTGGCCCGGCTTTTAAGCATGAAGGCTAATATCATGGTAGATGCCACTACCAGTGCAGAGAGGGATAAATCTTCTGCACAAGTATCTCAGGAGGTCTTAGAGGATTTCTGGCAGATGGTAAATAAACATAATCCTAATCTCTGCCAGGACTATGCCGGGATGCTTATGATTCAAAAGAGGCTTTTTACATATATTCTGGCTATCGGCACCGGATATTTAAAGCCTTATTTTAATCCTAAAATTTATGCTAAGACTTTCTTGGAGAATGAGATTGTTGAACCGACTATGCCAATCGGAGAGGTAGAGACAAAGGTCAGGCATGCTTTCGATGTATTTGAGGATCCCATGAAGCAGTATAAGATTGAACAGTCAGTCTTAACCGTAGATGAGATTCAAGAGCAATACGATGAGAAACTTGAGCCTGAAGAGATTACTATGACCGAGGCAGAACAAAGGCTCATCAATCTATTGGAAGAGACCAAGACTGAGAAATACGAGAATGCGATCCGGATATTTGAAAGATGGAATATTCCCTGTTCTCGTTATCCCAAAGGCCTGTATGCGGTCCACACCAACAAAAAGATTCTATTTAAAGGCGATATCCCCGAGGAATATAAAGGCAGGATTCCTCTATTTAAATTTACTTATCTCGACCTTCTTTTTTCGTCCTTTGCTCAGGGGATGATCGAGCAAGTTATCTCTTTGCAGGAGGACCTTAACTATACCATTACCAGAATCGCTGCCTATAAGAAATGGATGGCCGGCAAGATTATGGTAGATAAGAATGCCAAGCTTGAGACTAAATGGGACGATGAGATCGGTCAGATCATTTATCATGCTAACGGAGTTATGGCCCCTAAATATGACGCAGGTCCATCAGCGCCTCAGTATTTGTTCGAAGATATAGCCAGGATTAGAGGCAATATGGAGGATATTGTCAGTGTCCATGATGCTTCTTTAGGCAGGATTCCCGAGCAGGCAAAATCCGGAGTGGCAATCGAAGCATTATCCGAAATGGATGCCGGAGCATTATCTCCGGACTTGATTACCATTGAGCAGCAGTTAGCTTTCTTTTCTGAGACAACCCTGGATATCATGGAGAAGAAATACACAGAACCCAGGATCTTAGGGATCACCGGAGAGGAATTCGGAGTAAAGGTAAGGACCTTTAAAGGAGAAAATGTCCAGGGCAATCGCAGGATCAAGATATCTTTAGGGTCTGCATTACCATCCTCAAAGATGGAGAGACAGAAATACATCATGACCCTCCAGGAAAAAGGTTACATCGATATAACCAAGGCCAGGGAATTATTGCAGTTCGGGGATGTTGAGGGGATCTATATATCTCTGGATGAAAATTTGCAGAAGGAAGAAAACCAGCATCTGCTTGAGCCTGGGGTGAGTGTCAATGTAGAGGAGTGGGATGATCATACTATCCACCTTAAGGTTATTACTGATTTTATGAAGACCAAAAGATATATGGGTTTAGACCAAACGATAAAGCAGAAATTTATTGAACACAGGAAGGCTCATCAGACTTATTTATTACAGGAGCAGGAGGCTGCAGCAAGATTAACGCAAGGGCAACCTTCGGGAGGTAAATAATGCACTACAAAGACGGAACACCGGCAGCAGTAGGGGATCAAATAAAAGGTAAACCCTATAATACTGACCATGAGATAGTAGGTATCATGACATCGATCACGCCGGGGGCAGATAGTTGCAATTGCAAAGTGGCCTTTGTGGAAGTGAAAAACCTCGATGAGGTGATCATAGGAAGTCAGGGAATATTATCTTGTGATTTATCGAAATCTACACCGGAAAATCTTAGCGGAGAAAAGAAGTTGATTATTCTTCGAGAGGCTTACGGTCAGTGTAGCGACTTCTTAAAAGTGGTGTAATTACACTGAACGCGATGAAAGTGAGGTAAATAATGCCTTTACCAGCGACTTCGGATGTAGGCAAGATTTATGACTTTCTAAAACTGGAACACAAGTCCTGGCCACTTGCTAAGAAGAGGGCGGTGGCATTAGACCAAGCCAGAAGGCATGGAGCAGATATTAAGAAAAAGAATCCATACCAAGCGGCAGTCGATAGATCAAAGTGATTTTATTAACCATTCTACCAACCCCGGAGTCCCGGGGAGTAGAGAAAAGAGGAGGAAGGAATGTTTGAGTTATTAAAGATGTTTAAGTTTTTTGGGTTATTTATGCCGATTCTTTTTCAGGAATCTGCTACATCTGCCTTAGAAAAGGAATTAGGTCTTGGGTCAACTGGGGACGAGGAATTACTTAAAGACTTTACTCCTGCTGTTGGTCCGACTGAGGAAACCGAGGAAGCCAAGACTACCAGGATTGAGCAGGAGAAAAAAGATCATATCACTAAGAAAAAGGGGGATGCTGAGACCATTGAGATAGCAGGCCTCAAGATTAAGAAATCTGATCTGGAAGCCCACCAGATAGACCTGGGGGAAGGCCGCAAGATTACTTTAGCGGATTTAAAGAAGGGTTTTATGCTCAACGAGGACTACACCAAAAAGACTCAGGCCCTATCAGAGGAAAGAGAGAAACTCGGGGACCTGATTAAATTTGCAGATGCAGTCCGCAAGAATCCCAAAATGGTAAAGGCGATTGTAGGCCTTACCGAGAAGGGATTATCTGATGAGACTGTTTTAGATAGAGTTCTTACTGCCCTCGAAGGCAAGATTGAAGAGGCCAAGGAGGATCTTGATAAATTGCTGGAAGGAATCGATCCTGAATCTCCTGAAGGCAAAGTAATTAAAGCTCTTCAAGGCCAAGTCAAGACTTTAGAGACTAAAGTTACACAGATCGAGAAAGCCGGTAAGGATATAGATACAAAAATAACGGATAAAGAGACCACTGAGGCCATAACACACGCCCAGCAAGTCTTAAATGAGACCCTGGTGGTGTTGGCTGACCCTAAAAAGGGTGGTCTTGAATTTGATACGGAGACTGGTCAAAAGCTCTGGAGGATGCTGACTATCTCTTATCTTAAGGATAATCCTCGCGAATATGCGTCTCAAGAGGATTTTGTCAAAACCGTAAACGAAGTAGGCAAGCAGATGCACGCTGCCCTTCAAAAATTCGGGGAGGCAAAACTTAAGAAATACCTCGAAACCAAAAAGACTCCTATTCCAGAGGCTAGTGGAGAGGGAGGAGAGAAGCCATCAACGGTAACATTCGAGAAACTCCAGGAAGGGATTGAGAAGTCTTTAATTGAGGAGAGTCAGAAAAGAGGATAATTAAAGACGGAGGTTTACGATGGGTTTGACAATTAGTGATATTAGCGCGGTTTTAAAGAAACGAATTATCCCGGTCATTCAGAGTCAGCTGCCTATTGAGAATGTGCTTTTTAACAAGATCAAAAAGAATGTCGGGGTAATTATCTCCAACAACCAGATCTACATCGCGGCCAGGACTGGAAGGCACTCCGGTATATACTCTGTAGCAGAAGGCACCGAGCCATTCTCCGGCAAGGCTGCTTATGCACAGCCATATACTGATATGACCTATGCTTTCGGCACCTTGGAGTTGACTGACCAGGCTATTGAGGCTGCACAAAAGGGGGATGTAAAGGCCATAGCATCGATTCTTACTGTTGAAATTACCGCATTGAAGGATGATTTTAAGGCAGACCTTAACCGGATCCTGCATGGAGCAGGAGCTGGTAAGTTATGCCAGACTAACGGCACAGGCGCAAATTCTACTGCTTTGACCGTTGATACCCCTCCTTGCGGCGGAGATGCTACTCAGTATATCTGTGCTGGTATGTATATTCAGTTCGCCGCTGGGGTAACAGCGTTAGTTTCGTCGGTTAGTTCTGCGACTGCGATAGTTTTAGCAGCTGGAACAACCTGGTCTGACGATACGGCTATCACCAAAGCTTATGATGTTGAGGCTATGGGTTTGGCTGGGCTCATTGACGACGGAGATAATGTTGGAACTTGCCAGAATGTAATCAGATCTGCTAATCCTTATGCTGTTTCTCACACCTATGATACCGGTGCTACCTTGACTGAAGCGAACATGATTGCCACTTATTTGAAAACTACTCGTTACGGTGGGGCTAAGGTAATGTTTATGAATACTGGACTGTTTGCCTACTATGGATCTCTCTTGACTAGCATGAAGCGCGCACAAATGACAGATGTGTTATCCGGTGGGTGGAAGGGTCTGGAGTTCATGGGTGGCAAGCTGGGTGTTATGCTTGATTTTGACACTTGGTCTGGTTATGTTCAGATGGTTGATTTTGATGCGCTTACATTAGCAGAGATGTCTGAGCCATTTGCGTGGTTGGAAGCAGATGCACATGGTGGAATTTTAAAGAGGTCATCTTCTAACAGGACCGTCTGGGAAGGCACTCTCAAATATTACTTCAACCTCGTCGCGTTAAAGTTTAAGTCATCGGCTAGGATGTCAGGTCAAACACCTGCTCCTTAGTTAGTAATTTAGGGTTAAGGGGGAATAGTTTTTGATTAGGGGTCAGAGACTATTCTCTCTTGACCTTTTTTTGTGTATGGCTGATTTTAAAGTTAAGAGATTTAATTCTGCTCAGGAGAAAGCTGGAGGCTTACTCTTAAAAAGGGCAATAGAGGACAAAGGGGCGCGCCGGGAAGCCTCTAATAAAGATATTGCTCAAGGCGTAAAAGAGATTGCCGGGGATTTAGGCTATAAATTTAAAGGTAGAGTGATCTTTGTAGGATCTGAGGCTTATAGGAAAAATTATGAGCAAATAAATTGGAGGTAGAGCATGTTAAGAAATAAAGGAACAGGACCTGTGCTTTTAAAATGGAATGGGATTGAGAAGTCTTTGGAAGTTAAGAATATTATAGATGTAGAAGTCTTCGGAGTGAAGGCTGAAAAGGATAAATCGATTTTGGAGGATCGCTTTATTGCCAAATATCCGGATAGTATTGAAAGGACGGTAGGAGGATTAGGTAAGACTCCTGAGACGAAAGTTGATACTGATCCAGGTCCGAGTGTAAAGTCTTCATCTAAACCTAAATTTAAGAAAAAGAAATAATCCTAACCGTAGGAATATAGAAGGAGACTAAAAGATGTTAATCTCAGAGATTATCGGTGAGGTATTGAGTGATGTAGGGGAAGACTCGGGAGACACAGATTTAATTGCTAAGATGCTGATTTTCGCCAAAGGGGCCTTGCGCAGATTCCCTCTTTTCTGCCGGAGTAGACTGCTGATGGATACTTCTTATGCTACTTTGAAAGCCGGGGTTAATTACCTTACCACTCCGACAGGGTTCATAGAGGAGATCGCCATCTATTATTTAGTTGGCGGCAAAAAAAACTATATCGATAAAGCCACGGAAAGCGAATTTGGCGAGGCTCAGAATACTCAAATAACAGGCAATCCTTCAGACTATCGGATCGTCGGGAATGTCATAGAGTTTAATAAATCTGCTGCAGAGGACCTGGTTGTATATGTGGAGCATTTTAAGGAAGTGGATAATGTGGCCCTGGGTGATGATTTCTTCGGCTCTACCGATATCCTGGAGATTTTAAAGGATGGTATAAAGGCTACCTATTACAGCGACTACCAGGAAGATGCAGCAAAAGGCAAAGAAAAACTTGCTCTGTTTAAAGTCGGACTGGATACGCTGGATTCAAAGTTTATGGTAAAGGAATTGGGGACACATGTTACTGAGGCATAGAATATGGCATTAGAACTCGATTTTATGGAAGGCTATTCCACCGACGCCCTTGCACAGGCGGCTTATGTGACGAATGCTACCACTTATGGTCCTGATATTCTAACAGGTGGAACTGCCTATGCAGATTTATATACTGGGGTTCATACACCTGATTTAGCTTGTGATAATGACACAGGAACTTTGTGGTCTACTACTGGAATTGGAGCTTTTCCCCATTGGTGGGCATATATCGGTTCGGTAGGGAAGATGATTAGGCAGGTTAGATATTATAATTATCTTGATATGGGTATCAAGGATTATATTATAAAAGGTTCTAATGATTCAACCAATGGTGCAGACGGAACTTGGACAACAATTACTTCAGGAACATTCGCCAATACCAATCCTGAAGGTTGGCAGACAATAACTTTTGCTAATTCAGTAATTTATAAATCTCATATGGTTTATGCAACAAAAGGATATTACGCACTTGGACAAGTTGTAGCGTATGAATTTGAGATGATGGAGTTATCTCTTCAATCCTACTCCGAATCCACTATAAAACAACAAGGTTCATATTCATTAAAAGGGATAGCAGCAGCAACCGACTCCCTCAATAAAACCCTAACAAGGACAATAGGAAGCCCCATAGACTTGACAGGTATAACGCAAATTAGATTTGCCATTAGAGCCTCAAGGACAGGAAGTAATTTTAAAATAGGATGGCGTGATAGTGGATTAAATGTTATAGAACATACTCCTAATATAATTCAATCAAATACTTGGGAAGAACAAACTGTGGATATATCAGCGGTAACCAATGCCGATAAGGATGCGATAGACAGGATTATTTTTACAGTTTTAAATGCTGACGCTGCTAATATTATTTATCTGGACAAGATGTTTTCGCCACAACAATTTACCAAAACTTTTACTGAAACCTTAACTCTTTCCGAAGTAATCTCTAAAGCACCCGCAAGAACTTTCCTTGAAACAATAACCTTATCCGAATCCAGTTTTATTAAAGGAATTGGAAAAACTTTTACTGAAACCATAACTTTATCCGAAACATTCGGTAGGGCAATAAGCAAACTTCTTAAGGATACAGTTACTTTAACGGAAGTAGCGGCTAGAGATATTGCCATATTTTTCCAAGAGACCATTACTCTCACCGATAATATAGCTAAAGGGATCACTCGCACTCTTTCTGATAGCCTTTCACTTACAGATGTATTTACGAAGGTTCTTAAATGGCTTCATATTTCGCATATCGCGACTACCTGGAATAAGGTAACCAAAACATTAACTAACTGGACTAAAACAAACAGGACAAATGCCTCTTGGCATAAAAAGTATGAGTGAAATTATAGATAAAACATATAAAAAACCGATACCGAAGATAACCAGGCAAATAGTAAAAATAATTAAAAAAGGAGAAGAACCTATGCATCCACTCGTAGATAGTATCAAGTTGGTAGGTGAAATTCGTCTGGTATTAAAAGACAGGCATGGAAATCTCAAGGAGGACCGGCTCATAAAGAATACCATTACCTCAGTAGGCAAGGCAGCGGTGGCAGGGTTAATGCTGGCTGATGTGGGGGGAACTGCCTTTGATTATATCGCCATAGGAGTAGGGACCCCAGGCGCGACTGCTTTAGGATCTGAAAGCACTACTAATGGAGGAACTAGGCGCGGTGGGGCAAATGTTACTGGGACTCAGGTTACTACTACTGTAACTAATGATACGGCCCAATGGGTAACTACTTTTACTTTTACAGGGGCCTTGGTTCTTACAGAAGAAGGGATTTTTAATGCAACCGAAGCTGGAACAATGCTGGCGAGCCAGTCTTTTGCTGCGCTTAATATTGCCGACGGAGATACATTAACTATTACGCATAAGATAAAAGTAGCGTAATTAGAAGGCAAGGAAAGGAATGGATAAACTTATTAACTGGTTGATTGCCGGAGGACTCGTTGTAATCGCAGGAGTCTGTCTTGGTATCTTCTGGAAAATAAACGATATTAAGGATTATGTGAATAAAAAGATCGATAGAAACTATGAGAGACTTGATGAGATAAAGGATGAATTAGAGAAAGAAACTGTGCCACTGATACTTTGTAACACTCTTCACGCCCAAACACTAAAGGATATAGCGGAAATCAAAGAAAGCACCAAGTGTATGCCTGCGGTTAAATTAGGGATGGATTTGCTTTTGAAAAAGAATGGATTTAAAAGCGATGGCTAAAGGTCTGCATGAAGATAAGAAAACTTTGTATTGTAACCTTTGCGAGGAGGAAGTGGATAAATGGACTGGCACGCAGGTCTTGAATTCTCATCCTGAACAGAACAAATACGGTGAAGTGTATTGTCTTTCTTGCGGTAACTGGCTCTGTGGTGAGTTTGATGCTTTCGGCGAACCGGGAAGATTTCACTATTTTAATCCGGCGATAAGGAAATTGGAACAGA
>Ga0315291_10009180_pt1 | contig 12131 bp, 5 predicted proteins | sample YL17G12_20_MG_FD_203070 | JGI IMG/M metagenome (GOLD analysis project Ga0315291, IMG submission 203070) | Sediment microbial communities from Yellowstone Lake, YNP, Wyoming, USA - YL17G12_20 | ecosystem: Environmental > Aquatic > Freshwater > Lake > Sediment | place: USA: Wyoming | collected...
TCGGCGGTCCGCTCTGCCAAGCCGGTCTGGCGGGAAGCCGTCAGTGGCTGGTGCTGCGCCCGGGCGAGGTCCTGCATTTCCTGGGCGAGCCGTTCCTGGCGCCGCGCGAGCTGGGCCGTGTCGTCGGCAAGCTCCCGCTCCTCTCCAGCCTCGGCGCCGGCCGGCGAACTGTCCGTGTCGCGGCGGAGGCGGTCTGCCAGGTCGTTCATCCTCTCTCCGGCCTCGGATGCCCGCTCGGCAGCCTCGGGCAGCAGCCCTTCCTGGAGCCTGCGCGCAGCGCTGCCGGCCTCTCGCGCCGCTTCGGTCTCCACGCCGTCCGGCTGTGGGGCTATCTCCGATGTGCGCTCGGCCAGGTCTGCGGCGCCCAGGGCGACCTCGGCCTGCTCCCGCTGCAGCCGGGCCATCTGGGTCTCCTGGAGCTTCTGGCGCGCTTGCGCGCGCTGGGCCGCCGCGTCGCGCGTGCGCGCCTGGATATCGTTCTGGCGCTTCGCAAGGTCGGCCACGCGCTGAGTGCGCTGCTCCTTGTTCTCCACAGGACCGAAGCCCTCGGCGGCCTTGTGCAGCTCATCGGCGAGCTGGCGGGCCCGGTCGGCCGCCCGGGCCGCGGCCTCGGCGGCCTTGTCCGGTTGGCCGGCCTGCACGGCCTGAGCAGCCTGCTGGAGCGCCTCGGCGGGACTGCGCTGGTTGAGAAGGTTCTGCGTGTACCAGCCGGCGTCGCGGGCCTGGTCCTTGAGCGCGGCGGCGTCCTTGGCAAGTTGCTGCTCGCTTGCGGCGATGCGCGCCTGGTCCTCTTGCTTCATCGGCGTGCCGGCGGCTGCGGCGGCCTTGGCCTGCTCCACTTCCTGGGCTACTGCCTTCTGTTGCTGGGCGAGGCCGTCGGCCTTCCTGGCTATGTCGCCGGTCCGCATCTCCTGTTGCAGCGCCGAGGCCCTCTCCCCCAGGAAGCGCGCCGCCTCTCCCTGCTCCAGGACGGCCCGGTCGAGCTGCTCACTGCGGATGTCGCCGGCGGCCTCCTTCATGGTGTTCACCGGGGGCGTGCTCAGGCTGTCGCCGGCGGCGTCTTCGGCCAGCTTCTCCTGTTCCTGGGCAAGCGATGCGAGCCTTGCATCAAGCTCTTGGACGCTCTGCAACTGCCGCGTGTCCTGGCCGAGGTCCTTCTGGTCCTGGCCGAGATGGCGGGCCTCGGCGGCGAGGTCCCTGGTGTGCAGGCCCTCGGAGGCGTTTTCGATGGCGCGGCCCAGAGCGTCGTCAACGTTCGCGGCGACCTCGTTCTGCTGCCGGAGCCACTCGTCCGGCGTCATTGGCAACTGGGCGGTCTGGTCGGGAGAGGCCTGCTCCATGGCCTGCCTCGCCTGGGCCAGGTCGCGCTGCTCCTGGGCCAGTTCCTGGAGGGCCAGTTCGTCCCGTGCCGCTTCCGCCATGGCGTCGAGCTTCCGGAGCATGTCGGAGACGGCGGCCCCGGCCAGGTCTATCTGCAAATCGGCTTCGTCCGCCAGCCTGCCGCGCTCCCCGACGTCCGGCGCGAGCTTGACCTGTCCACCGAGATTCTCGGCCTCAGTGATCTGGTTGTCTGCCACGGCCGTCAGGCGCGGCGCCAGGGCACCGTAGTGGCTCCAGGCCACCTGCCGTGCCAGGTCGCGGGCGGACGTGTCCGCCGTGTCCAGGTGCTGGAGCATCCGGCTCAGGCTTTCCTGCGCCGGCGCGGTCAAGTCGCCTGGCTTGGCCACCTCGGCCTGGGACTTCACGGACTCCTCCTTGGCGGCCTTCAACTCCTTGAGCAACTCTTCGAGCGACTGCCGGACCCGCTCCTCCCAGCTCAGCAGCGAGCGCTCGGCGTAGCCCTGGGCCTTCAGGTCGAGGTCGATCGTGTAGGGCTCGGAGAAGCCCTGCTGCGGGCCGGTCGCCTCGGCGGGCAGGTTGTCCGTAGCGCGCAGGCGGAACGTGAGCTGCCGCGCGCCCCTGAGGTCGAGGGACGCCAAGTTCAGCACGGCGCCCCCCTCCGCACTCTGCGGACTGCGCTCGCCGTCCGAAGGCAGCGCAACTGCTACGGCCGGCAGTTTCCCCCGGTCGGTCTCGAGGACAAGCTCCGCGCCGGACAGGCCGAAGTCGTCCGCGACGGCGTATGACAGCGGCAGCCGGTCCCGCGGCGTCATGCGGAGTTGCCTGTCCTCCGGCGCAAGGATCGTGACCGTGGGCGGAAGGTCCGGCAGTGCCTTGATGTCATGTCCGGTCGGAACGTTGCCGAACCCGTAGGCGTCGGTGAACTTCGCCTTCCAGCGGCCCGCGAGTCCGGCGACGAGCTTCACGTGAAACACGCAGTTCGTCGTGCCGTCCTTGGTGGGGACCAGCTCAGCCTCGGCGGCCGCGGGCGCCGCCGGCGACTCGGCGGCCGTGGCCTGCCCGGACTGGCCGTCCAGGACAAGCTCGCCCTTGCGGACGACGGTGTTTGTCCTGACGGTGATCGTGACGGCCGTTCCGGCCACGGCGGCAATGTCTCCCTCCACGTCCTGTTCCACTTGCGGCTCCATGTGGGTGTAGTCGGGGTAGTCGTAGCGCACGTCCACTCCGGCCACGGCCGGGAAGGGCACGACGGTCACGCCGTAGTAGCGGCTGAGGGCGTCGCCGGCGTAGACGCGGTAGCGGAAGCTCCGCTCCGCCGGAGGGCAAGTTAACGTGAACCGCGGCGTGTCGTCGGCCGGATCGAACACCCGCTTCATAGGCGTCGTGGCCTCGGCGCCGTCCGCAGCGAGCACGCGGAACTCGGCGCTCCGGACGGCCTTCTGTGCGACGCCCACGGTGATCCTGAGCGGCTGTCCGCGCGTGACGACGACGTCGCCGGGGACGATCGAGAGGTCCTCGGCGGACACGTTGGCCAGGTTCATGCTCGGGGCCACGGCTCGCAGGAGCAGGCGCGAGGCCTTCGCAGGCCACGCCAGAAGCAGCGAGCCCAGCACCGCCATGAGGCCCACGGCGATGAGCAGCGCCGGCCGCGCCCTGCGCAGCGTGATCTCGCGCCCGGGCCTTATGCCCCGCACGTCGTGGCTCGCCTCGTCCACAAGCGCGGCGATCAGGGCGTCCGAGCCGCGCACGTCCGAGGATTCGCGGCTGCTGAGCAGCTCGACCGCGGAGCTGACGCGCTCCTGAAGCTCAGGGTGCTGCGACTCGATGGCCCGCGCTATCCCGTCCAGGGTGAAACTGCGCGCCAGCGGCCGCACCAGCAGCCAGACGATCCCGGTCGTCGTGACCGCCAGCGCGGACAGGCTCAGCGCATAGCGCACGCGGCTTGAGAAGATCATCACGCCGGCGTCCACGGCCATGACGAGCAGCAGGGCGGCCACACCGAGGGCCGCCACGCCGCCGATCCCCCGCACGGCGATGAGCAGCCGGGCGCGGCGGATGAGCCGCCGCAACGTGCGCACAATCGCCTCCGGAAGCTTGCCGGGCGCCCGGAGGGGCGCAATCTCTTTCATGGCAGCCCCACTTTCTTGCGCAGCAACCACTCCGTCGTGGCCAGCCCGACCATCAGGACGAGCAGCGGCCACGAATCCCACAGCGCGTATTCCCGCCGGTCCTCCAGGGCGAGCACGTTCGGGCCGAGGGCGTTCATCACGCGCGCCGCTTCGGCCGGGCCCACGGCTACGCCGCCGCTCAGGTCCGCCAGCAGACCGGGCAGGCCGCGGTCGGCTCCCAACTCGACCTGCTCAGTCGAGGTGGCGGGGTCAACCGAGAAGTTGGTCGCCGCCTTCCCGGCGCCTTCGCTCGCGAGGAGGGCCTGCACTTGGGGCCCTTCCAGTTCCACGCGGTACGTGCCGCTCGGCAGCTCTCCCAGGTCCGCCACGTACGTCCCCGGCGGGTCTCCAATGTATTCTAACCGCTTGCGCAGCACAAGTTGGTCGTCTCTGTAGATGCGCGCGGCCAGTTCCGCGCTGACGACGGGCGTCAGGTCCTTCTGCACGATCCTCGCACGCACCTGCACGGGCTCGTGGAGCGCGTAACGCGCCTGGTCCGTGCCGAGCTTCACCAGGTTCGTGCCGGCCGGCAGCTTACTGGCCGTGGCCCAGCGGAGGAGCTGGCCCCAGAGACGGTGATGGTAGGTGTCGCCCTCGCGGTAACGCAGGCGCCAAGTCTCGTCATAGGCAAGGAAGACAATGCGGCCGAGCGCCGCGTTCTGCACGACGATCAGCGCGTGCGACGCCTGGTAATCGCGGTCCGCGGCCGGGGCTGCGCCGGTGTTGCCCCCGGCGTCGGCTGTCGGCCGCGCGTAGGCAAGCACAGCGGCGCGCGGCTTGGCCGCGGTGATCGGGTAACGCCAGCGCGCCTCCGGGCGCGAGAGCCAGAACGAGGCGTTCTCATCCGGATCGGGCTTCAGACGCAGGACGACGCTGTCGCGCCCCTCCGGGCTCAGGGCGACGCGGAAGCCCTCGTCGGGCGTGGCCACGCTTTCGGTCGAGGTCGGCTGGAAGCGAACCGGCAGAACTCCCTCCAGGGGCATGCCGGCGAACGCCTGCGGCATGAAGCGTGGGCCCGCAATGACGACCAGCGTGCCCCCGCGGTCGGCCACGAACCTGCGCAGCGCCTCCTGGGCCGCCAACGGCAGCTCCGACGGGCTCACGTCCCCCACGATGATCACGTCGAACTTCATCCATTCTTGTTCGTCCTGGGGCAGGTCGGTCGCCTCCACTTCTGCGGCGGGGCGCGAGACGGAGGCAGCCACGCGGGGCCGTTCCTGAGCGCCTGCGATCAGGTCGGGACGGAACAGCACGGACTGGAGCCGCACGGTCTTGTCCCTGCTGGCGAACAGGTTCCTCAGATACCGGAACTCCCACCGCGGCCGGTCCTCGACCAGCAGCAGACGCACCTGGTCGTCCGTGACGCTGACGGCCACGAGATACTCGTTGTTGTCCGCCAGCACCTCGTCCGGGAAGCGGTCCACCCGAATGCGGTACGCCAGCAGGCCCGTGCCGGCCGGCGTGTCCGACAGCTCCACGCGGGCCCGGTACTGCGGCGAAGGCACCTGGACAGTCTGCGTCTGCACGACCTGGTCCCCTCGCAGAAGGCTGACGCCGACGGTCCTGCCGGCCAGGCCGTCCAACTTCACTTGGGCTGTGATGTAGACCTTGTCCCCCGCGTAGACGGTTTCGGGCGCCTGGAGGCTGACGATTGCCGCGTCCGTCGGCGGAATCTCGCTGCCGATGACGACGGTGCAGACGGGCACATGCTCCAGGCCCAGGCGCCGCGCGACGGACTCCACGCGGGCAAGCGCGTTATGGCGGCCGTCCGTGAGCAGGATGACCCCCGCGAGCTGCCTGCTCGGGATGTCCGTGGCGGCCCGCTGAAGCGCCGCAGCAAGGTCCGTTTCCAGGGCGGCGGCGCCCGCCACTGCGCGGACGTCCTCGGGTCGAGCCGTGTCCACGTCCGACGGCTGGGAGGCGAATGTGTACGCGCGGACGCCGTAGCGCTCTCTCAGCCCGGCCAGCAGGCCGTTGAACGAGCCGTCCTGGCCTCCAGCCGCCGGCCGGCCGAACAGCAGTTGCCGGGCGAGTTCAAAGCGCGTCTCGTGGGTGATGCCATCCACAACGGTGCGCTCCGGCTCGGGCAGGGAGGCGTAGTATGCCTCGTCCAGAGCCTTGCCGATCTCCCGCACGCCCGGCGCGAGCTTGCCCAGAGCGTCGGTGGCGGCGGCGATGGCCTCTTGCAGCGGGGCCTCGGCGGCCGGCAGTGCGCCGGCCTGAGCAGCGGAAGCAGCGGCGGTTGCGGACGCTGGTGCGCCGCCGCCTGCGGCGAGTGCGGATGCGCCCCGGAGTCGCTCCGAGACTTCCTTGGATAGCCGCTCGCGTGTGTCCGACAGGCGCGTCCGCGTCTCGGGCGAGAGCGCCACGGCGGAGCCGAGGACATCGTCCATTGCCTTAAGCTGCGCCGCGACCGTTTCCGACGCTCCCTTGAGCGCATCCGTCAGTTCCTGACGGTGGGCTTCCAGGTGCCTGCGACGTGCGTCGGGGTCCACCTCTGCGAGCATGCGGAACCACTCGCGCTGGCTGGCGAGCTTCGCGGCGGCCGCGTCCAGCGCTTCCGCGGCGGCGTCGAGCCGGTAGGGGTTCCGGACCTCGGCGGGCGAGAGGACCTCCGCGATGCGGATGCGATCCGGAACGGGTAGCTGCGTGTCCGGCACCTGCATCGAGGCCGAGCCGTCCACGAGGACCGCGACGTAGCGGCGCAGGTCGGTCTCGTGTCTTCGCACGAACACGGGCTGGGCGAGCATCAGCACGACCAGAGACGCGAGGCCCACGCGAAGCGCGGCCAGCGTCAGGCCCACCCGCCGCGCAATGGTGCTCTGCTCGGCCTTGTAGAGGCCCAGCAGCATCTCCACGGTTGCCGACCCGGCAAGCGCCAGGGGCCAGAGAGGCCAGTTGGTGGCCAGAACGAGCCACTGCCCAGCCGCCTGCGCGGCCGCCATCAGGGCCACGAACCCGATGCCGACGCGCGCAGCGCTCAGGCCGGCGCGCAACGTGTGCGACGAGGGGCGGCGACCGACAAAGTGCGCCGCAACCCATGCTGCGAGGGCTGCGGCCGCAAACGCCACTGCGACGAAAGCGGGCAAGCCTTGCGGCAGGATGCCGGACTGATGGACCGCTGCAAACATGGCTGACTGGCTGTCAGGCCTTCCTATCCGTGGCGATCGGGGTCGGCCGGAGCTTCTCCTGGAGAGTTCGAACATCAGGCGCCTCCTCGCCGAAGCGGACCTCTTCGGCGGAATGCGCGCGCCTCTGCAACGTGATCCAACCGGCCACGGCGATCTCGGCCAGGAGGACGAGCAGCGTGCAGGCGGCCAACTGCTTCCAGAGTTCCTGGCCCGGCATATCGCCGATAAGGGCGGCCGTCATCTCGTCCGTCGTCCGGGCACGGAAGATGGGCACCTCCTTTCGGGCGCGCTCGAGGTCTGCGTCCGTCAGTGGTGAGAGCCGGCTCTCCGCCGGGTCGCCGAGGACGACGAACGGCACGGCATTCTCCGGGGCCGCCGGCCCGCTCGCCGTCGCCTGCCAGGGCAGGACAATGCGGTAGAGGCCCGGCTCGCCCGTCCCGGCGTAACTCACGACCCACGACTTCCCGGCGCCGAAGAGCTGAGCTTTCCCCCGCGCGTCGGACGGCGTCACCACGTCCACCTCCCCCGCCGGCGCGCCGGGGCCGGGCGGCACCTCGTAGGAGACAGTTGTGCCGGCTTTCACGTTCATCTCGGCCATGGTCGGCGCCGCCAGGTAGTAGGCCAGCTCATGCACGAGCGGCACGAAGCACTTGAGGGCAGGCAAGTTGGTGTCGCGCCGGCTCGGCGCCGTGGCGAGCATCATCACAAAGCCCCTGCCGACCTTGCGTTCGACCAGGAACGGGTCGCCGTCCTCGAACCGCGCCCCGACCCTGACGGTCGGGTCGTCGCCGCTCACCTCGATGCGCCAGTACGCGTCCGCGACGGCGGCGCCGGCGTCCGAGCGCGCGGCCTCGGCGATAGCCGACAGGGCTGGGTGGCTGAAGGTTCTGAGGCTGAGGCGGGCGGGGTTGTCTGGGACGCTGCGCCGCTCCGCCAGTCGGCCCGGCGTGAAGGGCTCGCCGTCCTCGGCGCGCCACTCGTTGTAGAAGCTCGGGACGGCCCTCGGGCCGGGCGCGATCAGGAGGCCGCCGCCGTCGCGCACGAACAGGGCCAGCACGCCGACCGTCGCCGGCAGAAGGCCGGGCACGTTGGCCAGAACCACGACGCGGTAGGCGCTGAAGTCGCTCAGGCGGGCGACCTCTGTCACGGGCATCACTGTCGGCTCGATCAGGTAGTCGGGGCCGCTCGGGCCGGGCGCCATCGCCAACTGGAGGAAGGAGGCGGCGCTCTCCAACGGCTGGGTCGAAGGCGACCCGTCCACGACCAGCACGGGCAGCTTGGCGAGAACGTCCACGACGCGCACGCCGACGTTGTCGGCCGGCAGGTCGTCGTCTCGGACGATCCGGGCCGAGATGACGTGCGGCCCGGGCGCATCGAACCGGTGCGTGAAGTGGACGGTCTCCGCCGCGTTCGGCTCGATGGCGCCGGCCTGCTCGCGCAGGACGTCGGCGCCGGCCTGCTCGCGCGAGGAGTCGGCGCCTCCTTGCTCCCGCAAGGGGGCGACGCCGATGCTCAGCTCAACGGGGGCGGGCTCGACCCGGGTGGTGCCACAATTGAGCACTTTGACGTCAATCGTGACGGGCCGGTCCGTGCCGACGACGGCGCGCGACAACGTGATGTCCCCGACAGCGGCATTGTCGTACTCGGCGGGCAGGAACAGCGTGCGGCAGATGACCTGGGCCTGGGTGGGGAGCTGCCGAAGGCTGCCCGCGAGGAACTGCCACCGCGCCTCCGACCGCGTCTCCCAGCCGACGTCCTGGCCGTCCGTGATGAGCACGATCTTCTTGGCGGCGTTGTGCCCTTCTCCGAGCGCGGTCGCGGCCACGTCGAGGGCTGCCAGAAGCCCCAGGGGGCCGTGAGTGGGCGCCAGCGTGCCGAGCGCTGCCAGGACGAGGTCGTGGTCGGACGTCGGCCCGACGACCGGCTGGCGAGGGGCCGGGCCGGCGAGGACCACGGTGACCGTGTCCGCGCGGCGGCAGACGCGCACGACGGCCCGCGCCTCGTCGAGCGCGCGCTCGAAGTTGGTGCGCCCTTCGCCGGCGAGCGTCATGGACATGGAGCCGTCCAGGATGATGGCGATGTCCTGTCCCGCGCCGATGGGCGACCATTGCTTGCCTTGGGTGACGTACTCTGCGAAGGACGCGACGGCCGAGGCGCCGAAGAGAACGGCGGCGAGGCCGAACATCCCGAGCCGGAGCAGCCGGCGGCCGCGCATCACGGCGGCCAGCGCGATGCAGACGGCCCCTGTCAGCACGGCCGGCAGCACGAGCATCCACGGGATACTGGAGGTGCTCGGGATGAAGGGCCTCGCCACAGCCATCACGACCAGCGCCACCAGCAGGCAGCGCAGGACCATGAGGATGAGTTCCTCGATCAGCGTGCGCCGCTGGCGCGCGGCCAGGGAGGCCCGCAGGAACCGCATCGCCCCCCAGTCCATAGAGGGCGCCTTGCGGCGGCTGATGAGGTGGATGAGGACGGGGATGGCGACGGCAGCCAGCCCCATCAGGACGGCGCTGTTCAGGAATATCACTTCGTCATGCCCCTGCGGTGCGCGAGGTACTGCGAGAGCGCCACGTCGAAGCTGCGTTCTGTGGACAGTTGCACGTAGTCAATGCTGAGCTGTCCGCAGCCGACCTCGATCTGATGGATGAAGCTGCGGACCTCGTCGAGGTAGGCGGCCTTTATGGCCCGCACGTCGAACTGGACGTCCGGCCCGGCCAGCTCCAGGTCCCGGAACAGGACCTGCCCCTCGAAGGGGAAGGTCAGCTCCTCCTCCGCCATCACGTGGAGCACGATGACTTCGTGCTTGCGGTAGCGGAAGTGGTGGAGGGCCCTGACGATCTCTGCGGGGTCGTCGAACAGGTCCGAGATGATGATGACGAGCCCGCGCCGGTGGACGCGCTCGGCAATGTCGTGGAAGATGGGCGCAATGGCCGTCTCATTCCCCGGGGCCGTCTGGTGGAGCTCTTCGAGGACGGCGCGCAAGTGGCTGATGCGGCTCCGCGCGGGGATGTAGCGTCTCATCCTCGTGTCGAACGTCACCAGGCCCACGGCGTCCTGCTGGTGGAGCATCAGGTGGGCCATGCTCGCAGCGAGGTAGCGGCCGTATTCGAACTTGCTGAGCGCACGGCCGGCGCGCTCGGCCGCCCGCCGGCCGGTATAAGCCATCGAGCCCGAGGCGTCCAGCAGGATGGTGGCGCGGAGGTTGCTCTCCTCGATGTACTGTTTGATGTAGTAGCGGTCCGACTTGCCGTAGACGCGCCAATCGAGGTCCTTCACGTCATCGCCGGCGGCATACTGACGGTGCTCGGCGAACTCGACGGAGAAGCCCTTGAACGGGCTCCTGTGGCGGCCGGAGACGAACCCCTCCACCGTGCCGCGCGCGATCAGCTCCAGGCGGTGTATCTTCGCCAGCGCCTGCGGGTCGAGCAGACGCATGTAGTCAGGGATGTCCGCTTTCGCCATCGCGTCGCGTCACCGGTCCCGGCCGCTGCGGCCGCGCGGGACTCCATGTGGCATCTGTTCACGCTATCCCGCGCGCCCCTTGCGGCTGGACCTCTTCCAGCAGGCGCTGGACGATCTCGTCAGAGCTGATGCCGGCTGCCTCGGCGTTGAACGTGGTGATCACGCGGTGCCGCAGCACGGGCTTCGCTATGGCGCGCACGTCTTCCGTCGTTGCGTGGTAGCGGCCGTGCAGGATGGCACGGGCCTTGGCGGCCAGTATAAGGTAGATGCTGGCGCGCGGGCCTGCGCCCCAACTGACGAGTTCACTGATGAACGCCGGCGCCTCCTTCGACCGAGGCCGCGACGCCCGCACCAGGTCCCGCGCGTACAGAAAGACGTGGTCGGCCGCGGGCACGCGGCGCACCACCTGTTGCAGCCGCAGGATGTCCTCCCCGGTGAGCATCGGCTCCAGGTTCGCCTCGTAGGTGCCGGTCACCTGTTTCATGATCGCCAGCTCCTCCTCGGCGGACGGGTAATCCACGGAGATGTTGAAGAGGAAGCGGTCGAGCTGCGCCTCCGGCAGGGGATAGGTGCCTTCCTGCTCGATCGGGTTCTGCGTGGCGAGGACGAAGAACGGCTCAGGCAGCAGGTACGTCTGTTCGCCGACCGTGGCCTTGTGCTCTTGCATGGCCTCCAGGAGCGCCGACTGTGTCTTGGGCGGCGTGCGGTTTATCTCGTCCGCCAGGATCATGTTGGCGAAGATCGGCCCGCGCACAAAGCGGAAGACCCGCTTGCCCGTCGTGCGGTCCTCCTCGAGCACGTCTGTGCCCGTGATGTCCGAAGGCATCAGGTCCGGCGTGAACTGGATGCGGCTGAAGCCGAGGTGAAGGATCTGCGCCAGCGTGCGGACCAGCATCGTCTTCGCGAGGCCGGGCACGCCGACTAAGAGGCCGTGCCCGCGGCAGAAGACGGCGATGAGGACCTGCTCGATTACCTCGTTCTGCCCTACGATCGCGCGCGAGATCTGTTCGGTCATGTGCTCATAGGCGGCGCGCAGCGCCTTCACGGCCTGGAGGTCTTCGGTCTCTTTGATGCGGGGCTCCGCTCGCGCGGAGGTCGGGTTCTCTTTCACGCTCGGGTCTCCATCGGGGGCGGCTCGGGCACAGGCTCACAACGATGTCCCTGTATCATATGGGCGCACGGCTCGTGGCGCAACGGGCGGAACGCGCGCGAGCCCGAGAGGGAGCAAGAGCGCGAGCGGGCGGGCGGAGGTCAGAACAAGGTGTAGAGGTTGGCGAGGCCCGTCTGGCCGGCCAGGGTCAGCAGGCCCAGGATGAGCAGGGCCCCCACCACGGGGATCAGCCACCAGGCCTTATACTCCCACGTGTAGGCGCCGAACTCTTTCAGCAGCCGCCACAAATACCTTAGTCGTCCCATCGGCCCTCAGTCCAGGACTTCGTCAGGCCGCCCGGCCTCGGCCGCCGGAGTCTGCCGCACGGCGGACGAAGGCGGCTGGTCGGCCTTTGCCAGCAGGAAGCTCTCCAGCACCAGGTAGTCCATCTCGGTGCGCATGAAGCAGTCGTAGGCGTCCGCGGGCGTGCAGACGATGGGCTCGCCGCGCTCGTTGAACGAAGTGTTGACGATGAGCCCGCATCCCGTGAGCGCTTCGAACGCGCTCAGAAGCTCATGATACCGGGGGCTTGTCCTTCGGTCAACGGTTTGGATGCGGGCCGAGTAATCCACGTGCGTGATGGCGGGCACATCGGAGCGGACGCGGTTGACCCATTCCTTGATGGGCAGCCGGCGCTCGTCGCCCGTCGGCGGCACGCGGCGCTCGGCGCGTACGGGGGCGACCAGGAGCATGTAGGGCGATGGCCTGTCCAACTCGAAGTAGTCGGACGCGCGTTCGAGCAGGACCGAGGGCGCGAAAGGCCGGAACGACTCGCGGTGTTTGATCTTCAGGTTCAGGATGGACTGCATTCGGGGCGAGCGCGCGTCCGCAACGATGGACCGGTTGCCGAGCGCTCGTGGTCCCCACTCCATGCGG
>Ga0315291_10009181_pt1 | contig 12130 bp, 13 predicted proteins | sample YL17G12_20_MG_FD_203070 | JGI IMG/M metagenome (GOLD analysis project Ga0315291, IMG submission 203070) | Sediment microbial communities from Yellowstone Lake, YNP, Wyoming, USA - YL17G12_20 | ecosystem: Environmental > Aquatic > Freshwater > Lake > Sediment | place: USA: Wyoming | collected...
TCGCATTGTTTCACCGGCTGTTTTCGAAGTTGACAGGGGTGGATGTAACTTGAGAGAGGAGAAAAAGGGTAACTTCTTCCAGCGGTTTGTGCTCTGGGAGTGAAGGCGTCTCCTCTGGATATCCGATTGCGGCGCGGACCGTTTCGGGTGCGAAGAGCGGCCCGCGCGTCCAGACACCGCCCAGACCTTCGGCATGGGCAGTCAGCAGCAGTTGCAGCCCGGCCAGCGCCGTGGATTGGACGGCCATCGTCATCTCGGCTTGCTGGCGCTTGGTATCAGGGTAACTGTTCATGCCGGTAGCGTCCATGCACAAGATCACGACGACTGGCGCTTCGCGGATACGGCGACGGGAGCGTTCGAGTCGCGCTGCGATGTCGGTTTCGGGCAGGCCGTCCTTTTCCAGGTCGCGGCGGAAATCAGCGGTCATGGCCTCGGCCAGGTGGTTTTTCGCCTCGGCGGTGGTCAACACGGCAAAATGCCAAGGTTGGTCGTTGTGTGCGGAGGGGGCGTAGGTCGCGGTTTCCAGGATACGCCGAATAACGGCAGCCGGCAGCGGGTGCGGGCGGAAGCGGCGGATCGAGCGGCGCGAGCGTAAGAAAGCATGCAACTCGTCCGTCATCCGTGCGCGTCCACCTTTTCGGGCAGGATTTTGTAGGTGACGCGTTTTTCTCCCGTCTTGCCGAACGTGTATTTGGGCGTGCCGGTGTATTTGCCCGCCAGCGCATCAATGTGGGCGTCCGCGCCCTCGGTGGTGAACTCGACCACCTGTCCACGGATTTGCAGGTAGCGATAGGGGTCGCCGGGGTCGGCGATGCACAACGCGACCCGTGGCCGGGCGCGCATGTTCCGATCCTTGATGCGCCCTTGAGCCGTGTTGATGAGAATATGCTCCCCGTCCGTGTTGAACCAGACCGGCGTAACCTGCGGGGAGCCATCCAGCATGAGGGTGGCGAGGTAGACGAAGGCTTTCGTCTCGTCTTTCAGCAAATCCTGGTGGGATTCGGGGATGGATTTCATATTTTCTCCTTTGGTCGGCGGACAAGCAGTGCGCGCATCTTGTCGTTGTTAGAGCAGGCCAGTGCAATTTGAGTTTCTTCTTCCGAACAGCCGAGAAGTAGTTTGATCTCTGCATCCCGTTTGAACGCGTCCACTGTCAGAATCACAGCGGACAGGTCGCGGGTCCCGGACGCGCCGAGCCAAACGTCAATTCCTCCGCCATCGCCGGAAGTTGTGCCGTCTAGGTAGCCATAATCCAGCGGGTAGGCCAGTTCCGGGTAACGCGGGTGGCATGTCCCTTTTGGGCGGTCAATGACGACCCGGCTTTCGGCAACCAGCCGGTCAAGTGCTTCCCAGAATTCAGTGCTCATCGGAACATGTCCTGTTCTTTGGGGCGCAGGAGTTCGCCGAGCGACCCTTCACGCAGCGGATAGGGAAAGCCGCGCACGTGGACGACCGGTGTGGCTTCAGCCGCCTGGCCCATGACCAGCGAGGCGGCCGCGGCCAGTTCGTCCGCGACGCCGACGACGGTAATTTGCAGGGTGTAGCCGAAAAGGTCCTGCCAGCCGCGCTCGTCCACTACGCCGGGCAGGCCGCTTAGGCCAATGGCCAGGCCCACCGTGCCCAGCCTCCAGGCGCGCCCGTGCGAGTCGATGATCATCACGCCCAATCGCACCCCGCTGGCGGCTTCGAGTTTGCGCCGGATTTCGGCCGCCGAGCGGTCTGGGTCTTCGGGGAGGAGCAATACCCAGTCTTCGGGCCTCACCCCAGGCCCCTCTCCCGAAGGGAGAGGGGGACTCACATTGGAATGGTCAATCCCGGCGTTGGCGCACACGAAACCCAATCTATGCTCGACGACGATCGTCCCGGGGCGTACGCGTAACACATCGCGGCTCTCCTGGAGGATGAGTTCGACCATGCGTGCATCTTTGTCGCTGCGCGTAGCCAATTCGATAGCCTCTTTGGAGACCACAATCGCCGTCAGGTTTACCAACCTTCTCTCGGCTTTGCTGACGATTTTTGAGGTGATGACCAGAATATCGTTATCGTGAAGCGTGATGCGTGATGCGTGAAGCGAGGCGAGGAGGATTGCTGCCAGATCGTCGCCGGGGCGGATGAGGGGGATGGCGGGGAGGGGAGTGAGGGTGAGAGGCATGATGCAAATTATGTTGATTATTTTGCGCCGGTTATTTTTATCCCCGCGTGTGTACCCCCATATTGCTTATTGATCCCAATCAGTACGCTCGTCATCCCCTCCACCACGACCGAATTCTCGATCGGCCCGGCGTCCCAGCCGGTCAGGCCAGCCGCCGTAACCAGTTTCAGCACCTCGGCGCGCGCCTCTTTGCTTGTCCCGCAGACCAGCACGTCACATTCGACCGGTTCATCGTGCAGGAGGTGTTCGTAGGAGATGTTCTGGAAGGCGGAGGTTACCTGCACCTCTTCGCCCAGGATTTCATGGGCTTCCTGCGCAGCAGACCCAGCTGGCGGCATCTGCACCTTCGTTACTTTTGGCGGGACGAGCGGGACGGTCACATCTACCAGGATTTTGCCTAGCAGGGCTGACTTCACGCTCTCGAGCGTTTCGCGGTGCGCAGCGTAGGGGACGGTCAGCGCGGCGATGTCAGCTTTTTGTGCGGCATCAACGTTGCTCAAGCCTTCGAGATGGGCTTCCCCGCCAAGCCGTTCGAGGAGTTCCTGGGCGGTTGCCTGGGCTTTTTCGGGTGTACGCGAGCCGATCAACACGCGGTAACCAGCTTTTGCCCAGCGATAAGCCAGACCTTTTCCTTCTTTGCCAGTACCACCGAGGATAGCAATTGTAAGCAGGATGGATTGGTCGGGCATCAGCCTACTCCAAATTGATGTGGATCGGGCAGCGCGACGCCGCTGGCGGCCAATTCCCACAAAACCTGGAAAATGGCTTCGCGCATGAGTGTGTCGTCACTATACATGGTGTGATAAAGCTCGCCCAGCACGGTTTCAGTCGGGTATTGGCGCAGATAGACCAGCGAAGCGAGGCGCTCTTCTTCGCTGCCATTTTTTAGCGCCAGCAACAGGAGGTCGGTGGTGGGTTGGTTCGGCGAGATGCCCATGCCCTGCTTTCCAGCAAAGGCGATCAACCAAGGTGATTCGGATGGAGGCGGTATCGGCACCTGGATGTAAGAGTGGGCTCGGTTCCGGCTTTCGATCACCTCGGTCGCAGAGGTGCGCACGATCCACTCTTTGTCTTCGACCTGCAACTTGGCTAAGAGTTCATCCGCCCAGGGCTGATCCACCCGGTTCAGGCCATAGGCGACTTCGCGCCGCACCAGCAAATCGTCCACGGCCGCGCCTTCTTTGAGCATGGTATGACCGTCGGGGGGATGATTTGCTAAAGCCTCGGCAGCGAAGCGGCGCAGGTTCTCGCCGCCTTGCAAGAGAGCGGCGCCCACAAAATCGATGGCAGATGTCGTGCCAACGGCGACCAATGCCAGGCATGCCGCGCGTTGGACATTGGGGTTGGAACTGTTGAGCATGTCAGCCAGGCCCTCGATGGCTTTGGTATCCTGCATCGCACCGCTTCCCAGGGCGGCCAGTTGTACGACTTCAGGCGAAGGGGCAGTGTGGAGCTGGCGGAAAAGGGCGGCAGCGGCTGGATCTTCACTCAGTACCAACGCCGCCAGAGCTTTACTCCTTAACGCGAGCGGTTGATCCTGTTCCTGGAGGAGAGCAGCCAGTTTTGCCATGATGTTTCCGCGCCAGGCCACATGAGGGGGAGCCTCGCGCAGCCAGCCGCCAGCCATCAGCAGGTTGCGTTCCAGGGGACGTTTTGAGGTGGCGGTCAGCGTTTCAGCCAGGGTGGATACGTCGCGGTGAGCGGATAGATAGCGCAGCGCCAGGTACTTTCCACTCCAGGAGGGTTGTTCGAGGACGGCTTCGGCGCGGTAATTGACCAGCGTCTTGCCAGCCAGATAACCGGCGAAAAGCGGATGGGTAAAACGCATCTGGTTGTTGCGGTGTTGGGTGAGCATCCCGTTGGCAACCATCTTTGCCAGAACACCTGGCCTGGATGCGGCTTTTACCCCTTTGCTGGCTTTCTTGCTTTTCCTGACTTCACTTTCTTCATCTCCGGCCTCGTACACTTCAGGAGGTTCGAACGATTTAATCCACTCTCTCGCCTGGCGAGGGTCGAAGACCGGTTTTGCGGCCAGGATGGTCTGCAGTGCGAGCAATTCCATCGCTTCCGAAGGTGTATCGGCGGGCGACAACCGGCGTATGTGCGCCTGGATGGCTTCCAGCGGGCGCGGCCCGCGCACGTCGCCCGCGAAGGCCGCCCAGGCATGTAGTGTCAATTCGAGGGGGGTTAGGTTGCCCTTATCCACAGTCAGCCACTGGTTGAGCAGGAGGGGGTCAACCTGTTCAGGGCCGCTTTGCACCCAGGCCTCCACGGCCACGTAGCGAGTCCAAAGCTCACTCCATTTGTCCAGGAATTCGCTGCGCTGTTTTGAACTCCAGGATGCCAGGGTGAAGGGGGCGAAGTTCAGTTCCATCAGCCCGTCCAGACAATCAGGGCAGGCTGTCGTGACGAAGCGCGTCGCGGGGTAAGTCTGCTTGAGCTGGTCGAGATAGGCGACGGCGGTTTTCAAGTCGCCAGGGGGAAGTTCGTCCTGGCCGTCCAAGAGGAAGAGGACGCGGCCTTCGCGGAAGATGCGTTGAATGAAATCCGGCAGACGCGGCAGGTCCCTGACGGGGGCGCGCTCAGCAACGGTGTCTATGATCGGGTTGAGCAGGCTTTCGGGATTTTTCAGCGGTAGGTCCAGGTCCGCTACGTGAACGAGGATGGGCACGGTCTCGGGTGGGAGGCCGGAGGCCGGGTTCCGGCGCGCTGTCAGTGAAGCCAGGTATGCCAGCGCGACCGTCTTCCCGCAGCCGGGCTGTCCCATTATGACCAGGTCGAGGCCTCCCGCTAGAGCCTTTGGAAAGGAAAGGGTCGGCGCATTATATATCGCTGCCAATTCGGGCCAGTCCGGCATGTAAGGCAAGGTCAGGCTGACTATGTCTTCTGCCAGGGTGGGCTTACCTGGCGCAGGATGCATTGGCGGGAGGAGCAACCTGGGGGGAATAAGGATTTCTTCCAGCGAGAAGAGTGGGGCAGCCAGGTGAAATCCCTGCGCCTGCTGCAGGATTATTTGCCTGTAACGCTCCTCGATGGCGCTGGCGGTGCGTACTTTTTCTTTCTTCTCTTTCTGTTTGGCTTTCAGGCTCTGGATGACTTGTTGGAGCAATGGGCGCAAGGCGGCGAGTACCCACCAGAACGCGGTCGCGAAGGCAACGCCTAGCCAAAATGAGATGCGGTCAATGTAGGGTAAGCGGAATTGCACGGGGGACTCTAGCTGCCGTACAGGATGCGCCCGCAGGAAGGACAGCGTGCTATCTGGGCGGCTGAACGGGCCGCCTGTTGCTCCGCCGGAGTCAGGCCTGAACCACAAGCAGCGCAGGCGCTCTCTGAAATGGCTGCCACGGCCACCCCGCCGCGCGTTTGGCGGAGTTGGTTGTACCCTTCGATGAATTGGGTGGGTATGGCGTTGGCGATTGCCTGCCTCTCGGCCTCTAGCTTTGTGGCCTCTCTTTGCAGGCTGGATTGTTCCTGTCCCAGGCTCTGGTTTTGTTCGTTCCATTGGGATCGAACGGCCTGCAGCGCGACCTGCGCGGCTTGGTGGGCAGACTCGGCCTTCTCGCAAACCAGCATGGCCTCCAGTTGGCGATCCTCCAGCGTGGCGAGATGGCGCTTGAGCGCGGCGACATCGTTCTGCAAATCCTGGAGTTCTTTGGGATTGTGGACGCTACCACTGTACAGGCTGGATTCTGTCTGCTCGATCTTGATGTGCTGATCGCGGACGGTATCCTCGGCCTGGCGGAGAGCGCGTTCGGCATCCAACCGGTTCTTTTCCGCGACTTCAGTCTGCGCGCAGGCCTGACGAAGAGCCTCGTCGTCCTCCAGTATTTTATGGATGGCCTGGAGGCGCGCCTGAACCCGGCTGATCTGGCTGTCGGTCTGTTGGAGGCGGTAGAGGCTCAGGGTCTGGTTCATGTTATTGCGCTGCCAGTCCGAAATAATTGTAAATCGCCCTGGAAAGATCGGCGTACATTTTGGAAACTTCATCCCAGATGATCTGGTTGGGATGGTAGACGTAAATGGCCAGGATGTAGTTCCCGGCAGGTGTGTAGACGATGGCCGCGTCGGAGACATTGTGGATAACACCGCTTGGATCGGTCACCCAGCCGTGCTTGTGGGCTACGGCTGTCCCTTCCGGCACGCCGGACTGGATCAACACCCCGATCTTGTCCTCTACTAGGTATTGGATCATCTGCTGGCAGGAGGTCTGGTCAATTTGTCCGGGGAAAGCGGCGACCAAAGTCCCGCCTCCGGTTTGGGAGCATTGGTAAATATCTTCCAGGAGCGAGCCGATGTCCGAGGGTGTGGTCTGGCTGTAGTTATCGGGATCGGTGTTCACATCCGTGCGTGTATTGGCGGGCGTGTGAAAGATATGCAAGATCGGCGCGCCATCATAAAAATAACCGGCCAGGAAGGTATTCTGCAAGCCTAATGCCTTCATCGTCTCCGAGACGATCAGTGGGCCGCGCGCTTCGTCAATGACTCGCATCAAGGAGTCAGCGGGAGGGTTTTCGGACTTCTTGATCATGTCCAGCATGAGCGCGGCAGTCTCGTCATCCAGCCGGCCGTTGAAGTGCTGGTAGGCTGTCACCATGATGGGGATTTTGATCGTGCTGGAGGCAGTGAAGGCGATATCCGGGTTAACCGGCAGGTTCTCGCCAGCCCGGTAGGCGAAGTGCAGTTCTTCTGCAGTTTGCAGGTCGAGCAGATAGATGCCGACAATCCCATCGAAATTATCCTGGCCGATAATCTCCTCCAGGAGCAGTTGAAGGTTCTGCTTGGATGGGCGACCAGCTGATATGTATACGGGTGCAAGCTGGACTACGCGTTGGCTCGGGGAGCGCATGGCATCCCCGATGAGTATGACAGCCCGGTCAACATCTATGACCTGGCCGGGTTGGCCAGGCTGGAATTCGGTGCTGCCGGGGATGGGTTGCGCTGGGATGGGCGGCTGGTCGTAACGGGCTGCGATTTCGCTGGTCAGGTAAGCACGCAGACGCTCTTCTGAATGCGTCGCAACGAGGGGTACTTCGGTTGTCGCGGATTTTCGATTCCACAAATAGTTCCAGAAACCGCGCCAAAAGGATGCACCGGTACGCTGGAGGTCAGCCGCGGCGAGCATACTTTCTGTGTTCGGTTGAAAGCCAATCAGGTTGGGGTCGAGCTGGATGATTGCGTCCCCATAGTGGATTTCCACCGGCAAGGAGTAAACCTGTAGCAGTCTTTGGGCAGCAGTTTGAGGGTCCAGGCCGCCGACGGGCACACCTGCGATCACCATCTCCGGCGGATAGTCATTTCTCAGGCGACTGTACTGTACGAGCGTGAAGACTGTCAAGATGATGGCAATCGAAATGAAGAATAGGGATACCCAGCTAAAATAAAGAGAAGAGCCGCGGATTTTCACGCTGCCTCCAGCGGGATGGAAATTATGCTAAGGCGGTAGTATAACACACTCACTTAAAAGTAATTGTGCTACAATCAGTGAAGGAGCGCACAATGTGTGCGACGAAATTCTCTCAACCGCGAGGATACGAATATGCTGCGTTCTTTCCTGATCTACCTTTCCAAAGCAGACTGGGCGCAACGCCTCGTGACCCGCTGGAAATTCGCCTGGCGGACAGCTTCTCGTTTTGTGGCCGGGGAAAAGATCGAGGATGCGATCCGCGTCGTGCGCGAGCTTAATGCCCGTGGGATCAATGCCACACTCGACCACTTGGGGGAGCATACCTCGACACTTGATGAAGCAAATCAAGCAACAGAAGATATTTTGGAAGTTATCAATCAGGTAAATTGTTGTGACGTACGCTCGAACGTTTCCATCAAGCTGACGCAGATCGGCCTCGCGCTGGACGAGGAGTTGTGCGCGAAAAACCTGACGCGGATCGTCGAGGCCGCCGCGCAGAACAACAACTATGTCCGCATTGACATGGAAGATACGCCCTATACGGACAAGACAATCCGACTTTACCGACAGATTCGACAGAGAGGATATAAGAACGTCGGTATGGTGGTGCAGTCCTATCTCTTTCGCACCGAAGCTGATACCCGCGCCCTGCTGGCCGAGGAGACGCGCTTTCGCCTGGTCAAAGGGGCGTACAAGGAGCCGCCGGAGCTGGCTTATCCCAAGAAAGCGGACGTGGACGCCAACTTCGACTTGTTGTCCAAGATCATGATTGACGCCGCGCTGGCTGCCAAATCTCCTTCGGTCAACTCCGATGGGCGCGTACCGCCGATCCCGGCGATTGGCACGCACGATCCCAGATGCATCGAGTTCGCCAAGAAATATGCCGAGAAGGTTGGGCTGCCCAAAAATGCCATGGAATTCCAGATGCTGTATGGCATTCGCCGCGACCTGCAAGAGCAGTGCGCGCGCGAGGGTTATCCGGTGCGCATCTACGTTCCATACGGCACGCACTGGTATCCGTATTTCATGCGCCGTCTGGCCGAGCGTCCGGCAAACATCTGGTTCTTCATATCCAATTTCTTTCGCAAATAAGGCAGACACCCGGCGTCTTCAAGACGCCGGGTGTCTAGATTTTGTGGTAAAACATAGGCATGTCCGAAGTCCCTCTTGCCCTGGTTACAGGAGGGGCGCACCGTCTTGGGCGCGCCTTTAGCCTGGCATTGGCTCGCCAGGGATTTGCAATCCTTCTTCATTATCACCATTCTGAGGAAGAAGCGGCTGCTGCCGCGGACGCGATCCGCGCTTTGGGCATGCCTGTCTATCCGGTACAGGCTGATCTGACCAGTTCGACGAATATCGAATCTCTATTCTCTGCTCTCGACGCGCTTCCTCACCCCTTGAAGGTCTTGGTCAATTCCGCGGCGGTTATGCCGCGCGGCGATGTGTGCACACTGTCCGCCGAGGATTTCGATACGGCGATCGCGCTGAACTTGCGCGCCCCGTTCCTGTGTGCGCAGGAGGCTGCAAAACGTATGGAGGATGGCGGCTTGATCGTCAACGTGACTGACATCGGCGCGCAGAAAGCCTGGGGCGGATTCCCGGCCTATACGGTCAGCAAAGCGGGACTTGAGTCATTGACGCGCGTCCTGGCGCGTTCCCTGGCGCCCAGGATTAGGGTCAACGCCATCGCGCCGGGCCTGGTACTGCCGTCCGAGTACGTTACGGAAGAAGAATGGAACCGGCTGGTGGAACGTCTGCCGCTGAAGCGTCCCGCTTCGGTGGCCGAAATCGCCTCTGCCCTCGAATTCTTGCTCGAAAACGAGTATATTACTGGCCAGACCATCGTTGTGGATGGTGGCTATTCGTTGTTGTAATCAGGAGTCTACGATGCCAGAATCGCCAGCATTTCTTGCAGAACGACTGCGCGCAGAGGGAGAAAGGACTGCTGCTTTCTTCGCCGCGCTGACTGGCGACCAATGGCAACAGGTCGTCTACACCGAAGGCGCTGAATGGAAGGTTCGCGACGTGTTGGCGCACTTCGTTTCGGTGGAAAAGTCAATCTTGAAGCTGTTTGAAAACATCCGCGAGGGTGGCATGGGGGCAAGCGAAGATTTCTCGGTTGATCGTTTCAACGCCGAACAGGTGTCAAAACTGGCTGAAATATCCCCATCCGACTTGCTTGCACAATACCAGGAAGCGCGAGCCAAGATGATCGCCTGGGTTTCTGGCCTCTCCGAATCTGACCTGCAAAAGACAGGCCGCCATCCCTTCCTGGGCGTTACCACCCTGGGCGAGATGATCAAGATGGTTTATCGACACAACCAGATCCACTTGCGTGACCTGCGCCGCACATGACCAATCTCCGCACCCTGTTCCGTTTTTCCCAGCCTCTCCGGCTTATTCTCGCCAGCTTGACCTACATCCTTGGGACAGGCATCGCCCGCTATCTTGGCGTTCACCTCGAAGGCAATGCATTCTGGTTGGGATTCGTTTGGATCTTATTGATCCAGGTCGCTGCCTACCTGCTGGCCGAGTACTTCCGTTCGCCGAACGAGCCATTGGGCGAGGCCGATACACCCTCCAAACGCCTGCGCTTACGGACGCTCCTCTTGCAAGTTTCCGCTGCCGCGCTGACCCTGGTCGCTGCCTCTACGGTCGTGATGTTACGCCTGCGGATCATTACTCCCTCCTCCGGCTCCTTTCTGGGGCTGATTTTCCTGCTGCTCATGACCTATTCCGTGCCTCCAATACGCCTGGTTTATACCGGTTTTGGAGAACTTGCCCTCGCCATCCTTATTGCCGATTTCATCCCTGGCCTGGCTTTCCTGCTCCAGGCGGACGAATTTCACCGCCTCTTGCCGCTGGTTGCTTTTCCGCTGACGTTATTGGCTGTGGCCAATTTTCTGGCGCTGGATTTTCTCAGCTTTGCCTCCGACCAGAAATATGGCCGCCGCACCCTGCTGATCCGCCTGACCTGGCCGCGCGCCGTCCCGCTCCACCACGCCCTATTGCTGGCTGCTTACGTGCTGTTCGTTGCCGCACCTTTCTTTGGCTTTCCCTGGAGGCTGCTCTGGCCGGTCTTCCTGACCCTCCCCCTGGCTGCCTACCAGATCTTCATGCTGCGCAATATCGCTTTGGGTGTAAAGCCTCTCTGGACCATCCTGTCCATCAACGCCTCCGCCATCTTCGGTCTGACAGCCTACCTGCTCACTCTCTCCTTTTGGATCCGCTAACCTGTTGACTCGCCGACTCGTTCCCCATGCCCGAATTCCTCCATCTCCAAACACCCGACGATGCCCGTTCGCTTCTCCTACTCAGCCTTCCGGACCCTCAACCTGCTGCCGAGACTATTGACACGACCCAGGCCCTGGGCCGGGTGACCGCTTTGCCGGTCGAGGCGCCGCATCCGCTCCCCGCCTTCAACCGCTCCGCAATGGATGGTTACGCGGTCTACGCCGTTGATACTTTCGGGGCTAGCGAGTCGCTGCCAGCCTATCTCAAGGTTGTCGGGGAAGTTTCGATGGGCGCTCAGCCTGGTTTCGACATCCAGCCTGGCGAGGCGGCCCTGATCCACACTGGCGGGATGCTGCCTGCCAGCGCGGATGCGGTCGTTATGCTGGAATATACACAGATGGTTGGTAAGGGCGACCTTCATGGTCGCTCTGGGGCAGGGACAAGCCCTGCCCCTACACCCGAAATTGAAATTTCGCGTGCGGTCGCGGAGGGGGAAAACGTATTGCGCATCGGCGAGGATGTCAGACAGGGACAGGTAGTCATCCCGGCTGGAAGGCGCATCCGCCCGGCGGAGATTGGCGGGCTGATGGCGCTGGGAATGACTCAAGTCTCGGTCGTGAAGCCGCCGCGCATCGGCCTGATCTCCAGCGGCGACGAAGTTGTACGGCCTGAGCAAACGCCACGTCCCGGTCAGGTTCGGGATGTCAACTCGTACACGCTGTGCGCGCTAGTGACAAAATCCGGCGGCGAACCGGTGTTGTACGGCATCGTGCCGGACGATCTTGAAACCATGAAGCAGGCGGCTCAACGCGCCCTATCGGAATGTGATCTGGTGATCATCACGGCTGGCTCTTCGGCCAGCGCGCGCGACATGACTGCGGATGCCATCCGCTCGTTGGGCAAGCCGGTCGTGCTGGTGCACGGCGTCAACATCCGCCCCGGCAAGCCGACCATCCTGGCGGTCTGCGAGGGTAAGGCGGTGATAGGTCTGCCGGGCAACCCAGTCAGCGCGTTAGTGATCGCGGATCTATTCGTCGTGCCGGTGATCGAGAAGCTGCTGGGCCTGCCCCCAGATCGCCCGCGCCCATCACTGCTCGCCAGGCTGACCATCAATGTCCCCTCCCAGGCCGGTCGAGAAGACTGGGTGGCGGTGCGCCTTCTTCCCCCTTCCCTCTCCCCGCGGGAGAGGGGGGTGGGTGAGGTCCCCCTTGCTGAGCCGATCTTCTCCAAATCCAATCTCATCTTCTCCCTGGTTGCTGCGGATGGACTGGTGCACATCCCACCGGAGGCGAACGGCGTCAGCGCGGGGGAGATAGTGGAAGTGAGGTTGTTGTGAGGCT
>Ga0315291_10009184_pt1 | contig 12130 bp, 3 predicted proteins | sample YL17G12_20_MG_FD_203070 | JGI IMG/M metagenome (GOLD analysis project Ga0315291, IMG submission 203070) | Sediment microbial communities from Yellowstone Lake, YNP, Wyoming, USA - YL17G12_20 | ecosystem: Environmental > Aquatic > Freshwater > Lake > Sediment | place: USA: Wyoming | collected...
ACAATTTCAATGATTCTGCTCCATATGCTTCTAACCCGGAACGAATAATTAATTCTGCAGCTTTCAATTATTTTTCAAAAGCTGCAATGGCCCTGAACGGTCATTTCAATAAAGAATCTTCGGACTTGAGTCCGACTAAAATTCATGACACCTATGATTCAATTGACACGATCTCAGACATTCTAACTGCGGACGTTATTTCTGCGATCGCTCAGGTCAATTCTTTGAAGACAGCTTTCAACTCTCATAGAACTAAGGTTTCGTTCCACTTATTGAAGGATACTTTAAATCAGGTATCCACATCACTCATAACTAATTCCTCAACTTCCGTTGCTGAATTTGCTATAGAATTGAAGACTCTCTTCAATTACCATGTTCTCAAACAGCTCTCTCATGTGACTGTCGATAGTCTTGATTTAGTTACATCCCCAGATCCGACTGGTGACTCGGTTTCCATTCTAGTTCCAACAGCAACACTTCTAAATGAAATTAAGTCAAAATTTAATGCCCATAGGATCAGGGAAACTATTCACGTTTCCAACGACATTGTGAATGTGGTGACAGTTATTGATGCGGACCCGCTAATACCGCAAAGTCTATACGATCTTGCTGTTGGTCTGGCTGTGAATGTAACTGATCACGGAACAGAATTCGGGGTTCACGGGAGTTCAGTATTTATCAGACTCGATCCACCGGACCGTGTTCTTTATGAATCGATGAAATTCTTTACCCATGAATCCGGAGATCCTGGTTATGTTTCCCCGATATCTGATGATGAATACTAAACATTTCAGGCTTTGCTAAATCAGTAATGTCTGAAATGTATAAAGAAGCCTTTAGAAAACTAATTAGTAATGTACCTCGTCTATCTTTTGGTAGAAAGGACGAGGAGAAATTCGGGATTAAACTTCGCGGCGAGATATTCTGGACTCTTCGAAATTCTTCAACCGGAGAGACGGAATCCGGACATATGAAGAATGTCGTCACCCTAGACGCCAGCTTGTTGATAGCAGCTCTTCTGAAGGGTCCTTCCGCTCCCATTCCGCATGTTTCAGAACCAAGCTTCGGTATTTATGCTCTTGCTGTTGGAACTGGAGACATTGGCTGGGACCTTCAAGATCCCCCTCCAGGCAATAACCTTCAGAGATCTTTATATAATGAAATAGGTAGAAAGCAAATCCAGTCAGCTACTTTCATAGATGCTGGGGGCAACCCGGTTGCTTATCGGACAAATGTTATAGATTTCACCACAGTATTCTCAGAGACCGAAGCTGTCGGTCCGTGGACTGAAATGGGTTTAATCGGTGGTGACGTGGACACCAACATGTCTATTCGAAACCCCGTTCTACCTCCCAATGGGCCCTACGATCCCACCGTAGATACTTCCGGGCTAGATACTCTTGTAAATTACAAGACCTTCAAGGTCATTAATAAGCCGCTTGGCTCAACTTTATTGTGGGTTTGGAGAATATCAGTGTGAACTGATTTCCCATAATTTGATTTTAATTACTTGAAGTATTGTGTACATAGGCCGCTTATCTAAAGTGGACACGAACTTTTCTATTTCGGGAGTCATTTTACGAAATGCCAAATAATCTTGGACCGGGCGTTAGCAGGTCAATTGACTCAAGAGATAGTCAGTTTGCTGGTGTCATATATCAGATCAACCGGCCCCCTCTTGATTCAGAATTAAACCTAATCTCTCTTTCGGAACTGGAGAATAGGGCCGAAGAAGTTAGATCCAGAGTCGCATCGGGATGGCTTTTTAACGAGTCGGATCCAGCTACCGATTTCACTACAAACAGGAATTACTCAAATCTTCTTTATTTTGGTCGTAATCAATCCGGGGAAGTTCGTAATTTCAACTGGGCGGTTGTTAATGGTTGGATGATTCCCGTAACCGGTACTCAGACTGGTGCGCCTCCTCTAGCACCAAATAACTCTGATACTTGGAATAAGATTCTCCTGAACCCACCTTCGACCTCGACTGGTGGGAACCGCGTTGAATTAGCTTTCCTTGAAGTTTGGCAGGCACGAATAGATGTTGATCCTCCTTCTTCAATAGCCCCCGGAAAGCCTCAGCGTGGATTCATATATAAATATGGAAATGTTGAGGGTGGATTTACATATCTTCCCGACAACTTAGTTGACCCTAAGATCGGGTATGAAACCACTCGAAGAATCCAACTTCAGTATAGGATCCGAGTTGTAGCCGACGTCAACATTTCCCAGTATCCCGATGGTTTTGACCCAACCATAGTATTTGCTCAGGGGTTACTGGCCGTTCCGTCGGCGGTCCCCTTCCAGAACATGAGAGGGGAACTCGGAGACCCCGGTTTGTGGAGGTCAGGGACGGGAGACCCTGCAACTTTCGGTACTCTCGATGGATATGTATATGCAATCCCCCTTTGTGGAGTATTTCGTCGTAATGCTTCGAGTTTTTCCGACGTCGGGAACTTGGCCGGATCTTTCAACCGCAATTCTGCAGCCTTGAATCGTAATGGTGCAACCCAATTCACCAATACGATTTCGCTCATTGCTGATATGGCGGATACGGACACTTCGTTTTCGCTTACCAGTATATCAGGAACTGTTCTCTCCACCATGACTTCATATTCGGAGGCCTACTTCCGAATTAATGATGAAATCATTCGTGTTACCAACGTGATCCAGGTGACCCCGACTTCATTCACTGTTAATATAAGTCGTGGACAGTTGCAAACTACGGTTCGATCGCATAAGACTGGAACTCTTCTCAATTTATATACTGTTAGACCAGACGGTTTGTTTGCAGATCAAGTTACGTCAACGGATGTCCTTGATCTTAGACATTCCGTAGCTGATAAATTCGACTATGATAGCATTCTGAAGACCAGTTTAATTTCCCTTTTGAAGGGAAAACTCCGTACTGCGTGGAAGCGGTATGGGAGCACCAACGTTTCCGGACCTGTCGTTTTTTACGGTGATAGAATCACGGATTCTTCAATCTCTGTAGGTGGTTTGACTCGGCTCGATGCACCTGATGGGAATCGTCGAATTTATTCCGATTCTGCAGTGCTTCAAAGATTCACAGTAAATGTTGGGGTTCCGACAAACGCGTCGGTCTTAACTGCACCTCTTCAGGTGGCAGTTGCTCCTTTCAATATGCAAGTTCTCTGGACCTCCGCACCTCCAGTCCATACCGCAGGCAATCGTCTTTCTGGCGGAATTTACCCATCCTGGTGGAATGGTGATCAGATATCAATCCAGATATCTGATTTTCGTGCCGGTATGCCAGGTTCAGATGCTGACCAGGTCCGTTTCGTCCTCCCGACCGAAATATCTGATGCTGTAATAGTTCGATTTGAGGGGATGACTACCGATCCTAATGGTGGTGCTCCTACGACGGGCACCGCCCCCACCGCTTCATATCCGAATCTAACTACCCACGTACCTTCGGGGAATCTGATACTTAAAAACGGTCAGGGTATTTCTGTCTCGGTTGATGGATCGGGAAATCTCTTGATTTCTCTCCAGAGCGGGACGGTTGATACAGAATTACAGGAATTCATTGACGCTCTTCAGGGCAATACTGGAACGAGCTACGTTCAGAGCCTTGTCATGCACGTTGAATTCGCTGTCGTTTACGGTTCAGGTCGTGGTCTGTCCCATAAAGCTGAGTACATCCATACCGCCCATTATCTCGGTAGTCCAACCAATACTTCTAAGGTCATTCTTAGGGATGGTTTGAGTGATCGTAGTCGGATGGTTCCCACATATCTTGGAGATTCCCCCTATCTCCAAACCGGTTCAAATAGAACCTATGCTAGAACCTCCGATATAATGATCGATCCGTCGTCGAAGACGGCTATGGTATCTCCCTATAGAGAACTACAAATTCCCTCCATGCTTTGTCGAGATGGCTCCACACTGAATTGGTATGGATCAGGTCCATATACATATCAGGGGGCAATGCCGACAAAGACTCAGGATGGGGTCACGACTCTATATACTACTATTGATCCTCTTGATCTTTTCTATAATTCTTCCGAAACTCGATACGTTGAAATCGAGATGGAATATTTACCCCGTCCCGGACTTCATCACGTTCCTCTTCTTCCTGTATCGAACTCCATTTTCTCCAGTGGCCTCAATTTCCTGCTCATGTCCAAGCAGGGACCAAATGCCAATACCTCTGATTGGAACGAGTATCTCGTAAGTTATCCGAACGCTGCGGGTTATTACATAGTGACTCCTCTCGTTGGTGAAGTATATGGAACTTCCTCTGGTACTCTATCCATGTTTGGTCAGAAGTATTCGAACGAATCCCTTCAGTCATCGTCTGGTGGCATATTTAGGGGAATAAAGTTTCCTCCATTCATGGCTCCGGCAAGAATAACCGGTGTCTACAAACGCAGTGGCACCTCTGTCCTTCCGACTTCAAGCCCTTTTGACTCGAATAGAGCGTTCATTGGAGGAGTTGGAACTGATATCAATCTTCTTCATGACAACTTCGATGGACCAACGTTCCTCCTTGAAGTTAATGACCAGGGCGACCTCGTCTTTATATTGAACGCGGATGCTATCGACCTCACAAAGTCAACGACCGGTACGACATTCGATAATTCGGAATTCTTGATCGAATGCACCTTGTTTGCATACGATCGCGGATTCCTCCAGACAAATGGTCGAATTCTTGTCGCCAAGTCTTCAGCTGGTGGCAGTCTTCCGATAATCATCAATCAATTTTCAGCAACCACTGATTCAAAAATTGGTGTCATCGCTCCCGCACCTCTATCTTTCAATGCCACGAATAACGAAGTCACTATCTGGTACAGCAGAACTCCGTATCAGGGTGATATATTCGGTTCGCAAATGGCCTACTCTGACGATTCTTATCGTCGGGGGCCTTTGACTATTGGTGAAGCTACATCTATCAAGTCAAACCCGATCGGCCCTGTATCGACTTTGACTTTCCCGAACAAGAATGGCTTCGAGATTCTCTCTGCCACTTCTTTCGTCACTTCTCTCGGAACGGGTCGGATGTCAGGTCCTGTCCCGCTGCCCCTCCTTAGTACGGACGATGCGCCGGACAACCCTCCTGATTTCGCTGGAACGATTGTCGATCTCTATCGCAAGTTCTCACCCAATCGCGTTGGGTATGATGATTGGGTTACTCCAAAGTTCCCCGTCACTGATGCTTCGGTTTTGACTCGTCCTCCGACCGCTGTTGGAGGACTGAGTGAGATCTATGATAATGATCTCCATCCGGAGTTCGCTGGCTGTATAACGAATCTCCCCATCGGTGCGTTTTTCCGGGATAAGGACTTCCTCGGAAAGACGATGTATCAAGCTCGTTCTACAGGTGGTATAGGAACGATTTCGCTCGGGACCATGTCTCTTGTTCCCTATGAATCTTCAGCTACCACTCCTGCTGAAGGTCGTTCGACTTGGGAGGGAACTGAATTCGTTTGCGGAAACACTTCCGGAACCGCTGGAATTGGGACAGAGTCTCTCGTTCGAGTTGATGGAACATCTAACGTCAATGATGTAACTATCTTCAAAACCACTCGTGGCGGAGCTGCTTGGTCAACCACCGGTCCCTGGCCTGGTGGTGTCATTTCATCTAAGTTCCCCAAGGCCCGGTTCAATACTGAGGTGGGATCAGTACTTGCTTGTACTGCGTTCCTTGTTCGTTCAGCTCCTGAGACCGTCGGTTCTGCTGAAGTCCACTCCGGACACGAACTTCAGATGATGGTCGTCACACAGGCCATCCCCTCCTATTTCCGTGACACTGATGTTTTGCATTCAGCTAATGGGGCAAATGAGGGTTATACGGCTGTCGATAGATTTAGAGTTATCGGTAGACCTATCGAGAAGCGTCGTGGAAAGACTGACACATCGATACTGCCAACAGGCAAACCGATGTTCGTTAATAAGATCTTCGACAACCCGATTTTCTACGGTTCGAGCGACGTTCCTCTTGTGACTCCTGTTCAAGAATCATTCACCGTCTCGGTCGATGGTCAGGTTACTTTCACTCTCTCGAAGCGACCTCTTGATAGGACTGCCGTTGAGATGTTCGTTCGAGGGATTAAGCAAGTTTATGGTTCTAGTTTCACAATTAGTGGAACTACCGACCAAACGGTAACTTACATCCCTACCTCGGGGCCCTCTGGTCCTAGTCCTGCTCTCGTTACTGGTGATACGATCGATTTCTGTTACCTTGCCTACTAAGGGGATCACGTGACACAACCTCGCAAGGAACAGATCAAAAACCTCAAGACGAAGTATACCGGATTCACATCTGTAGGTACACTTTCGCTTGGTGCTGGTCCTGTTCAGGATATCGTAAACACTGGGATAGAGAATTTCTACGACAACCTTCTAAATTCCACTATTACGAAGGTTGTCGGTGGTTCTGAAACTTCTGCTCCAGGGATGTTGTTTGGATCGGCAGGACCATTCGTATTGGCTGCCGGCAATTCTTTCTCCATAACTCTTCCTGGAGTGAACGGCGGACTCGCTATTACCGTGACTCTCCTCGCTGGAGATATAATCACGCTCAATACTTTCTCTGTTACTACAGTAAACAGAATTGCCAATCGGATCAATACTACTTTATCTGGATTCGGAGTCACTGTATTAGTAGCTACTAACGTTGAGGGAGAACTTATCCTCACTGCTGCTGACTCTTCCGGTTATACTTATGGTGATTCTTCCTCCATTACCATTCAGGATATAACCCCCGGTGTTGTTTCAGTTCTTGGGATAGCGACAGCCACTTCTGCAATCGGGAATGGAACCACTGCACCTAAGAGAGGTGTAGTTACTGTTTCTCGTGACGGTCTTGGTGGGATTGTTCAACTTAAGGATTATAAAGGGGCACCGGCTCGTCCCGTAAATCCACCATTACTCACCACAACTTTCGGTGAGACTGTTTCGGAATCTGCTCCTGGTTCTCCGGTGTTCGCTCGTCTCAGAGCGTTCCCCGGTGCAGCGATAAACGGTAGGAAATTCGAATTTTCCTACTTTAGGAATGGACCTATTGGTCCTAGAATCAGGAGTGGTGTATCTGCCAGTTCAAATTTTACTTCCATACTAAACACTGAGGCCATCTCTATCGTTTTAAATTATGGGGACGGTAATTCAACAAACGTTTCTGGCGATTTTAGTATTAAGTCTCCCATAGTTACCGCTCAAGATGTTGTGGATCAAATAAATTACGGGTATAGACTCGTAACTATCGGTTTCTGGGTTTTCGGTGCTTTTCTCGGCCCTGTTGTAAAATTAGGGAAAGGACCGTTTACTTTCACAGATCAGTCTACACGTGATTCTTTCTTCATCGGTGGCAACGGACTTGCTCCAATACATATAAATCCACCTAGTACAGTCGTTTCCGACAATGATTTTGCAAATTATATAAACGCTGAAATAACAACAGCCGGCCAAACAAACACCATAGGTGCTTTACAGGGTTTTGACGGGGCAGTTCATATCTTTGCACAGAACACCCTATCTTCGATAGATCCGAACTTTGCACTTACTCCAAATTCTGCATATACGGCAACTGTTGAGATTTATCCGGGAAATCCTGGTGGTTCGGTTCCAGGTTCTTATATGGATACCCTAAATTATTTGGGGGTTTCAACTGGCCAGTATAAAGCTGCCACCTGTGCTCGTGTTATTGGTGGTGACGAGATAGAAATTTTCTGTCCGAGTTCTCTTCCTGGTGCGAGTCTCCAGATAACGGGCACAGCGACCATAATGGGGAAGCTCGGTCTTCCAGCTTCCGTGAATGTTTCTGCCACTACGGGGATTCAGCCAGTTATTTCTCCTCCCGTTCGGTCTCTCCTTCCTGAAATGATGGAATTCTCGGAGGAGACTGATAACTATGATTCAAACATTTTAGATTTCAAGAATGAACAGGATACTCCTCCGTTCAATCCAACTTCTGGTACAGCAAACGCTGGACTTCCTGCTATTCTCGGGAAAGATGGTAGTTTAGATGCCAGCGCAATACCAAAAATTCTTGAGTATTTAAATGTCAATAGTTTAAAACTCGGAGGTATGAAAGCAGGAGCTACTCCTTCCCAATATAAAGTTCCCTCGCTGGAGTTACCCTTTGATGGTAGTTCTAATTTCTCACTAATTTGGGAGGTAAATGATTCTAATTCTTCTCTAACTGCCAGGTTATACTCTAATCAATCAGGTAAATTGATCTATACAAACAATGCATACTGGGATGGAACTCTCTGGAATAGAGACGCGAGTTTTGTCTCTTCAGTATTTGAAATTAGCCCCGAAGGTATATTCTCGTTCGGTTCCCATAATGGTTCCGCAACATGGACTGACCTTGCGTGGGTGAGATCCACTAAGATTAATGAGTCGGGTTTCGGCGCTAATGACGTCTCAGGAACCTTCTTTCCTCCTGAGATATTGAGACTGGGAGAAAATCTCCTAACTGGTACTCAAGCTGACGTTCCTAGAATATCGACTGTAGTTAATCCTAGTTCCCGTGTTCTGGTTCAGAAGATTTCCAGTGCTAGTAGACTTGGCACATTCGCTGCCACGACTAGTGGTGACGTTTACATTTACTCTTCTCTCACCACTACGGGAGCATCATTCTTCGAAATCGTGGTGAACGCATCTTTTGATTCCGGCACTTCGTTATGGACTAAGAACATTAACGGAAATGTTGCTGTTAAATATCAATTTGGTCAAACTGAATTTACTATCAAGACTCGTGATGCTGCAACTGCTGGAACATGGAACGATTCAAGTTGGAGTAGAACTCAGCAGACCGCTTCATTTTTGACTCCATTCTTGAACTCATTGGCTGGTGGTATTAATATTGGAACTAGTATAACTAATGCTGTAACTTCACCTAGACTTTCAATGTCTAGATATGATCCAGCAAATGAGCATAGAACTCTTCTTTTTGAATCTCCCATAACAGGAACCGGGGCGACTCAACCAATTAGGATATATGCAAATACTTCATCAGCTTTTTTAGAACAGGGCTTCACTTTAACTAAAAATGCCAGATGGGATTCTAGTCTTGATCTATGGATTCAAGATGTTCCTGCTGCAGAATCTGCTGCTTTACACTTCGGCGATACTGGTGACTCCAGATTTGCAATCACCACCAGACCAGCTGGGACTTTAAATTGGGCCGATACTAACACCGGTTGGGATTTAACTAAAGCCATTAAAATTACTGATGAAGGTACGAATTTTTTAAATTTTTCAACTAACGGTGAATTTAAATATTTATCAGATAAAACCAAAACTGTTGGTGTTCCAATATCTAGTGGTCAATTCTCTACAAGTACAACTTCCACCACATGGTTTTTCAGAGCAGACCTCAATGGTTGGAGATGCAATCTAAATAATGACTTTGTCGATCAATATTTAGCCTTTGAGATACCGGCACCTACTGGTAGCACCATTACTTCAATAGTTATTACTTGTGATGATGCGAGCGTTGGTGGTTCCCCACTCGGAATGCTCGGTGTATTTCGATCTCGTAGTAATACGGCAAATTCTACTAGCAATATAGCTTCTGCATTCTCCAGTGGTGGGGGTAGTTTGATAACAATACCGACCTCTACTCTTATTAATAGAGAACTGAACAACTATGAAGTAATAATATATCCCAACAATAACCCGTTCGGTACAGGAACTGTTGGAGATATGGTTTATAGGGTTCAATATACTTTCACTGATGCTGGACCGAGGAACTATTAAGCCATGACTCAGCCCAGAAAAGAACAGATCAAGAATCTCAAGACGAAATATATCCGGTTTGCTCAATCCGGAACTTTAGTTTTAACTGGTGGTCCTGTACAGACCATCTATAATACTATTGGTGAAAGTTATTATGATGAATTCTTAGCATCCACTGTATCACAACTGGTTGGCGGTGCCGAGACTTCTTCTCCCGCAACTATTTATGGCGGTTATGGCCCATTCACTGTTGCGGTTAACGCGACTATAAATTTCATCATTCCAGGTGTGAACGGCGGACTTTCCGTTCCCGTTATCTTCCAGAGTTCGGACTTTGTGTTGCTCTCTGGTGCTAGTCGTCTCACAACATGGAGAGCAGCCAATCGAATTAATTTGGCTCTAGCAGCCTATGGAGTCACCGCACCGGTCGCTTTCAATGTGGATGGACAGTTAGTTCTGAAAGCAGCAAACTCGACTGGTGTCCTTTATGGTAGTTCTTCTTCTTTGTCTCTCACCGATGTTACTGTCGGTGCCATATCTTCTCTCGGCCTCGGAACTTCAAACTCTGTAAGTGCAGTTGGTGTTCAGGGCCCAACTCGCGGCATCATCACAAATTCTCAGGATGGTCTTGGCGGTTATATACAACTGAGATCCATCGACTCATCATCTCTTGAGCCGAAAAACTCTCAGATGATGCATATAGGGGCGCGGAATTACGCCCCTCGTTATTTCCCGGGACAACCCGCTTTTGCCCGTCTCCAGGCCTTCCCTGGCGCTGACCTAAATGGCAAGAATTTCAGGGTCACCTATTGGAGGAAGGGCCCGAAACGGCCTTCTCTTTTCACAAGTCAAGGTTCTTCGAAATCAAACTTCTCCAGCATAATTTCTGGTGAACAAGCCACAATATCTCTTGATATGGGTGGCGGGCTTGGCCTCACAACCGCGTTCACCGTTACTTTTGGGATCATCACGACTGTTCAACAAGTCGTTGATGCCTTTAATGCCGGATGGACCGCATCTTCACTATTATCTTTCGGCGTTGAGGCCTCAAGGGCATCTGTTAAACTCGGCCTTCCTGGCCCCTATCGATTTTCAAATCCCTTAACCCGCGATTCTTTCTTTGTCTCTTTCAATGTTAATACTGCTGTACATATTAAGCCTTCGGCTGGTGTGTATACTACTGCTAACTTAATCACCTATATAAACAGTCAGATCGCCCTTGCCGGTCAAACTGCTGAAGGTGAGGCCATTTCCTTTACTGATCCGGATGGTAACACCCGTGTTGTCATCCAGAGTAAAAAGACGATAGCCGCTCAGTCGTCCGTTCAAATTTATCCAGGAAACCCAGGGGGTTCCGTTCCAGGAACCTTTATGGAAACCCTTGATATGTTGGGTATGTCCCCAGGTCTGTACTCGGGAACCAATATCGCTGAACTCTATGGAAGTGACGAGATACAGTTCACAAATCCTAGTGCATTTCCTAGTTCAAGTATAACCGTTTCTTTCTCTTCAGCTTTGGTTGCACCGAAGTTGGGTTTACTCACAACCCAATCTGCTGTTCAAACCACAGATTTTGATAAAATAGTAGTACCTCAGGCAATTGCTCTTATTCCCGAGATGCTCGAATTCTCGGAAGAGCCTGATAACTACGATCCGACCATTCAACTTTTCGATCTCCCTGGAACCATTAAGGGGGCTCTTGCAACAGATGGTGTTGCTAATGCAAACCTTGCCTCAATACTTGGTCTTGATGGAAAAATTGGTGCTGATTTCATCCCAAGAATTCTCGGGTTCTTGGGGGCCGATCAATTAAGACTCGGTTCCGGTCTTCTTGGTTCAATAGCCGACCAATTATCTCCTCGTTTATTTACCGAGCAGATTTCGGCAAATGGGCCCGTTCTTATTTGGGAGGGAATGCCGACTTCCGGTGCCACGGCTTCTAACGCAATTTCACGTTTGTATTCGGACAATGGAACCATATATTTAACTTACAATGCCAATTATCAATCCGGAGCCACTCCATGGGTTCGGGACACGGTATTGCAAAATTCATATCTTATTGAAATAATTGCCGGAAAACTATCCGTTGGTATAATCAAAACAACAGATACCTCGCCATGGGCGGCCTCTTCTTGGAAGAGGAATTTCAAATTCAATACTACCGAGATTTCTGATTCCATCTATGGAACTGAGATTCTAAATATCGGAGAGTCTTTAGTTTCGGGAACATCTCCATTAACGACTAGAGCGAAATTTCCTGTCGTTCAAGACACGACAAATCCGACTCTGTTATTCTCTTTCGTTGCCCCATCTGGGGTTTCGGCACGGGTCTATTATATTTCTCTTTCCGGTGATGTCGCGTTACCACCGTTCTTGAACTCAACAACTCTCGGAATAACAGTCCCGACGCCGACACCGAATT
>Ga0315291_10009185_pt1 | contig 12129 bp, 7 predicted proteins | sample YL17G12_20_MG_FD_203070 | JGI IMG/M metagenome (GOLD analysis project Ga0315291, IMG submission 203070) | Sediment microbial communities from Yellowstone Lake, YNP, Wyoming, USA - YL17G12_20 | ecosystem: Environmental > Aquatic > Freshwater > Lake > Sediment | place: USA: Wyoming | collected...
ATTATTATGTCCTGTGTCGGGAGGGTCGTTCGGCTTTTCGCTGAGGGAACCGACGAAACTGGTTCCCAAGGGGCCCGGGGGCGATTCCGGCACCGATAGAAAATCACACAAACGAAGATGCTTACCCGGAGGAGAATAGATTTGACTCCCGTCCGATAAATTGTTATCCTTTTTTCACGCAACAGGAAAGCAGAAAAGGACGGTCGCAGTGAAGTGCCGGAAATGTCTCTTCGATAATCCTTCCGCCACCGGTTTACCGACGATTGCCGATGCCAGGAAACGCTTGGCTGCCCCCTGGACTTGGCTCCTTAGACGCGATATATTGAATTTGTTCATATTTGCCATCGGCCGTGAAATGGCCTGGCTATGATCATCGCGAGTTTTTTTGGAAATGGACGAAAGGAGGGGAAAGCCATGTATGCCCGAAACACGATCATCCATGTCCCGCCGGACCGGATTGAAGAATGTGTCAAGCTCTATCGAAAAAGCGTCATCCCCGATGCCAAGAAGCAGAAAGGTTACTGTGGAGATTTGCTTCTAGTCGACCGCAAGACGGGAAAAGGAAATTCGATCACATTCTGGAAAAGCGAGAAGGATGCCATCGCCAACGAGGAGAACCTTTATTACCAGGAACAGCTGGTGAAGTTCCTTGTTTTTTACACGGCTCCGCCAATCCGCGAGGGGTATGAGGTCCGCATTAACACTTTTGCGGATCTCCCCAAGAAAAAATCCGCGAAAAAAGCGACCCCGTGAGAGGGTCGGGCCATCCGCTTTGGCATATCATACTTTTCTCAGGCGCGGGAGCGATCATTCGATATTTTTTATGTCCTGAGTTTTTCAAATGCGGCAGCCTGACATCAAACGAGAAGCCGGGATGAGATGAAGATGGAGTGTCCCAAGTGCCAATCCCAAAATCCTGATGACACACTTTTTTGCGGGAGTTGCGGCGCCCGGTTGAAGCCGACGAGAAAGACGGGCGAGAAGCGGGCCTCTCACACAAAGACTCTCAGGATTCCCCTGAAAGAGCTCACCATGGGCGAAACCTTTGCCAAGAGGTACCAGGTCATCGAGGACTTGGGCAAAGGGGGGATGGGGCGCGTCTATAAGGTCCTCGACAAAGAGATCCATGAGGTTGTGGCCCTCAAGATCCTGAAGCCCGAGATCGCCGAGGACGAGAGGATCATCGAGCGTTTCCGAAACGAGCTTAAATTGGCCCGCAAAATATCCCACAAGAATATCTGCGGGATGTACCATCTCAGCCGGGACGAGAACGACACCCACTACATCACGATGGAATACGTCCCCGGCGAGGACTTGAAAAGCCTAATCCGGAGGATCGGGCCGCTGACCATGGCAAAAGCGGTCTTCATCGGCAAGCAGATCTGCCAGGGCTTGTCGGAAGCCCACCGGCTGGACGTCATCCACCGGGACCTCAAGTCCCAAAACATCATGATCGACCAGGAGGGCCATGTCCGGATCATGGATTTCGGCATCGCCCGTTCGCTCATGGCAAAAGGCCTCACCGACGCCGGGGCAATCATCGGGACGCCGGATTACATGGCGCCGGAGCAGGTCGAGGGAGAGGAGCCCGACCCGCGGACGGACCTTTATTCTCTGGGCGTCGTTCTTTATGAGATGGTGACGGGCCGGGTCCCCTTCGGCGGCGATACGGCCCTCAGTGTGGCTTTAAAACAAAAGAACGAGATCCCGACGGAGCCGCGAAAGTTCAATATCCAAGTTCCAGAAAATCTGAACCGCATCATCATGAAATGCTTGGAGAAAGAGAAGGCGAGGCGGTACGAAAGCGCCGCTGGGCTTTGCCAAGATTTAGCCCGAGTCGAAGAGAGCATAACATCGACAGGGGAGATCGGAGGAGTCAAGCCAAAAGCGCTCCGGACTGGGCCGATTTCCAAAGTTTCCAGGAGATGGCCTGCCGTGGCCGTCTTGGCCTGCCTCCTGGTGATCGGCGCCTACGTGATATGGAAAGATCTCCGGCCGGCGCCGCCGAGCCATTATGAGAATTTCATGTCCTTGGAGTGGGTTCCCTCCGGCTCTCCCGAGGTCCAGCAAAACCTGATCGAGTTTCTTGTCCATCGCTCTTTGGCCGCTTCCAGCCGTTGGAATATTTATGTGCCCGAGGATGTCCTCATCTATAAAAAGCGGACTCAAGTGACGGAGGCGAAGCCGAGAAATCCTTATCTCATGATCAGCGGAGAGGTTGTTCCCAAAGTGACGGGGGGTTTTGAGATCTCGATTTTGTTAAAGGTGCGAGAAAAATTCTCGAGAAGCAGGTTCGATTGTAAAGGATACCTCGATTTCATCACGGACCAGGTCGAGAAGATCCATGCCTTCATCTCCGACCATTCGGAAGGAATCGTGGGGCCGATCGAGGGCAACCGGACGGCGGCCCAGATCTCGACATCGAATCGCGATGCGCTGGATCATTTTCTCAAAGGAGAGGAAGCTTGGCGCAAGCTGGATGCGGCCCCGGCCTATTTTGAATACAGGACCGCCCTGGAGAATGATCCCGATTTCAGCCTGGCCCATCTCAGGCTGGCCGATGTCCTGGTCTTCAGGTCCGACCGGGAGAGCGCCAGAAAGAATCTCGAAACGGCCTTGGCCAAAAAGGACCGCCTGATCGAAACCGACCTGCTGAGGCTTCAGGCCCTGCTGGCCCGCATCGATTCCAAGCCGAGAGAGGAGCGGCAGTTTCTTGGGAAGCTGACGGAGGAATTTCCTTTCAGGAAGGAATATCATTACGAATTCGCCGAGTCCTATTTTCACTGCGGCGACGCCGATGAGGCCATTAAACATTATACCAGGGCCCTGGAGCTTGATCCCAACTACTCGCCGGCCCATAACCATATCGCCTACTGTTATGCCTGGATCGGCAACCACAAACTCGCCGAGGAGCATTTCAAAAAATATGTTCAAATGGACCAAACGGCCAACGCCTATGACAGCCTGGCGGCCGGATACAGGCTGGCCGGCCGGTATGATGAATCGCTCAGCGCGCTCCAGCAGGGAGCCGAACTGAGCCCGAGCCTGGACTACCTTTATGGAAGTATGGCCCGCAACTATATCCTTAAGGGGGCTTTGTCCAAAGCCTTGGCGGCCCTTCGGCAGCAGGAGTCGGTCACCAAGCTCGAAAGCGCGAAGATGAGCTCCTCATTTTATGCGGCGTATATCGAATTTTTAAAGGGGAGTCCCGACAAGTGTCTCCAAAAGTTGGCCCCACTGAGAGACTATTATTCTCAACAACAATTCAGCCGCAATCTGGATGAGGCGCCCTGGCTGCCCTCCTGGTTTACGGGCGTCATCGCGGCCAAGAGAGGCGACGGCCAGACGCTCCGCCGGGAAATCGGCCGGATGAAGGAAAAGATCGTCCAGAACGGCGTGAGCGCGACGAACTTTTTCCCCATCTACAAGTTCTATGTCCACCTGACGATCCTCGAGGCGGCCGGGCGGGGGGACCTCAACGGCGTTCTCAGGAATATCGAGGAAGGAAAGAGGATGTGGAAGAGGATGGGCTACAGGAGCTCCATGTTCAACTGCGCCTTCTTTTTCAATGAATATGCCGAGACCTTGAACAGCCTGAGCCGTCCGGCTGAAGCCCTGGCCCTGCTCGATGAGGCCTATCTCTATAATCCCGATTATGCCGCCGCCCATATCAGCCTGGCGAAAATCCATCTCCAAAAAGGAAACTTGGAGAAAGCCCGGCAGGAATATGAAGAGGCCGGCAAATTATTGGATCAGGCGGACAAGGATTATATCCTCGTCGGCGAAACGGATAAGATCCGGAGGAGGCTGTGATCTGCCCTTCCCGCCGAGTTGACTTTCAGATAGGCTTTTGATAAAAGCTAGTTAGGAAGCGAAATCCATGATCATCAACAAACGGGAAAAGAACAGCGTGGTGATCTTCGACATCGAAGGGGAGATCAAGAGGTCCGACATCACGGACGTGACGCTCCATCAACTCGTCAAGGACCAGCTGGAGACGGGGAAAAAGCACATCCTGCTCAATTTCGACAAAGTGGAGTTCATCGACAGCTTCGGCGTCGGCGAAATCCTGGCCAGTTACATTTCCACCCACAACCTCGGCGGAAAGCTCAAACTGGCCCGGATTTCCAAGAAGCTCTTCCTCGTCTTCCAGGTCACCATGCTGACCAAAGTTCTGGACATCGTCGAGGACGAAGAAACCGCACTCCAAAGCTTTTTTAAGGATTAGCCGTCTCTGACCTGAGGCCTTGAGTCACTCGATGGCGAAGAACCGCCTGACCCGGATTCTTTCCCGCGTCGTCGATATCAAGCCCGGCGAAGAGCGGATCGCCCTCCTGCTTTTCTCCTATTTTTTCCTGATCACAGCGCCGTTTACCATTATCAAGGCCGTCCGCGATCAGAGTTATCTCGACGGGCCCGGAGTCCAAAACCTGCCCTATGCCTATGCCACGGCCTTGCTGGTTGGGTTTGTTGTCTCTCTTCATTCCAAAATGCAGGCCAGGATTTCCCGGCAGGGCTTGATTTCCTTCAGCCTTGCTTTTTTCATCGGAACAGCCTTCCTCTTTTTTCTGTCCTTTCCGAACGCCGGTAACTGGCTGCCCATCGTTTACTATATGTGGGCCAACGTTTTTGCCGTCGTCATCATGACCCAATTCTGGATGGTCATGAATGACATTTTCAACCCGCGCGAAGCGAAGAGGTTGATCGGTTTCTTCGGCAGCGGCGGGATTCTAGGTGGGATTGCCGGGGGCGTCGCGACTTGGCGCCTCGCCAAGCCGGATGAGGAGTATGAACTTTTAATCCTTGTCATAGCCTTGCTGGTGGCCTGCACTTTCGTCGTGCGCGCCATTTTTGTCTGGCAGAAAAAAGCGCAGGGCGCAATCTCTATCAATGCCCCAAAAAAAGGTTCGTTCGTGAGGGACACAGAGCAGGCAGGTTTTAAAGTCTGCTTCGATACGGTCCGCAAAGACGGTTATTTGACGCTCCTCGCCGCCGTCGTCATCTTGACCCAAATCGTTTCGACGTTTATCGATGTGCAATCTAAAAGTTACATCAACCAAGATCCTCATTTGAAGGCCAACTTGGCCGCGTTTTTTGGATTGTTCCAGGCCGGCCTGCTCGTCTTTTCGTTTTTCTTCCAAATCTTGATGACAAGCAACCTGGTCAAGCGCTTCGGGATCAGGCTGCCCCTGATGATTTATCCGGCCATTCTTCTTCTGTTATGCCTTGGATTTTTTGTCCTGGCGGGGATCGTGCTGGCCATTTTAATCAAAGGGAGCGATAAAAGCCTTTCTTATTCCGTCAACCAGTCGGCCCGGGAGCTCCTGTATGTTCCTGTAGCAGCGGAGAAAAAATACAAGGGCAAAGTTTTTATCGATATGTTCCTCAACCGATTTTCCAAGACGGCCGGGGCTATGATCCTCCTGGTCATTTTTCATCTGACCAACCCAAAGGACCCCAATATCAAAGTTGTCAGCGTGGTCTCGGCCTTCTTTCTTTTGGCCTGGATTGCCCTGAACCTCAAGGTCAGCAAAGAATATGTCAGCACGGTCAAAGAGAAACTGGGGAAGGAATGGGAGCGGGGCGATCGGATCGTCGATCGGGCCATGGATGTCGAAACGGCGAAGCTCGTCTTTGATACGCTCGAGAGCAAAAAGCGGAGTCCCGACCTGTACGCCATGCACCTTTACGACCTCCTGAAAAAAGACAAGCTCTCCCCGGAGATCAAGAAACTCGTCGGATACGAGTCGGATGAAGTCAGGGTCGCCTCCTTGGGCGTTCTGATGGAGGCCGAGGAGTCGCCCTGGACCGTCCGCGTAGATGAGGAACTGCCGGCAGAAGTCCTCCAGAAAGAAGTCCAGGAGATTATGGAACTCGAATCATACCAGCAATTGATGAATGGTTTTGCCGATAAGGTCATCCAGGAGAAAGGGCAGGACGCCGAGACGGCCAAAATGGAACTGGCCAAAGCGATCAGCCTGATGGATGCCCGTTCGCCCCTGACGGGGAAGCTTGATGATCTCCTCCGGGACGAATCGCCCGTAGTCGGCCGCTATGCCATGGAAGCCGCCGCGAAGTTCAAAGCTAGAGAGTATGTGCCTCTGTTGATCCGGAAATTGGCCGATCCATCGACGCGAGAAGATGCCGGGGCAGCCCTGGAGAAGTATGGGGCCAAGATTATCGGGATGCTCGGCGATTATCTAGAAGACCCGGCCGAGCCCCCGGCCGTCCGAGAGGCGGTGACATCGGTCCTGGCCGGGATTGGAACGCCGGACGTGGCCGAGTTCCTTCTCCAGGCGCTGGCGGGAGGCCAGGAGGAGCTGCAATCCGACCTCATCGATGCCCTGGACAAGATCCGATCGCGCACACCGAATCTTCCGGTTTCCGTAGAAGCCGTCAGGATGCTCATCGTCAAGGAAGTCGTCCATTATACCCATGAGAAAAAGCCGTCGGCTGTGATCAATATCTTCAAATTGCTGGGGCTGGTCTATTCTCATGAGGATATTTTCAGGGCTTATCAGAACATCCAGGTCCGGACCAAGGATTCCGTAGCCTATGCCCTGGAGCTTCTCGACTATACGCTAGACAAAGAGATGAGGGACCTCATTTTTCCAGTTTTGGAGGATTTCACGACCGCGAATAGGAACCCGTGAGGAAATATGTCAGAAGGGCCGGCTTATAGACTGCTCAGGCGTCTTGTCGACGTCAAGCCCGAAGAAGCGCGGGTTGCCCTGCGAATGTTTTTCCATTTTTTTCTGATCACATCCTCGGCCTATGTCATCAAAGCGGTCAAAACGTCCCTGTTATTGGAGCACGCGGGCGCCCGCCGACTGCCCTACGCTTATTTGATGACTGCCCTTGTCATGGGCGTTGTTGTGTCCCTGAATTCGCGGCTCCTCCAGCGGCTCAACCGGAGGCGGTACATTTCCTTGAGCCTGGCCTTTTTTATCGTCTGCCTGTTTCTGTTCTGGTTTTTGTTTGATCTCGGGCATAAAAGACAGATCTGGGAAGGCGTGTATACGATCTACTGGATTTGGTCGGACATTTTTCTGGCCACGTCCGTCACGCAATTCTGGATCCTGATCAACGACCTCATGCAGCCCCGGCAGGCCAGACGACTGATCGGCTTTTTCGTCAACGGGGGTCTGCTGGGCGGAATCGTCGGTTCGCTCCTGGCCATATTTTTAGCAAAGCCCCTGGGAACGCACAATCTTGTCCTCTTGTGTCCGGGCTTTTTAGCCCTCTGTCTATGGCTGGTCCAGGAGGTGCCCATCACCTCTCCGGACGTGGCGAAGGAGGCAGAGCGTCCTGAAGGCGTCCTCAAAAAACAGAAAGTCGGCTATATCCAAAGCCTCAAAATTTTGGTCAAACACCGCTACCTGGTCATCTTGAGCGGGATGATGTTAACCGGTTTTATCGTCTCAACGCTCACCGACAGCCAATTCCTCGTAGCCGTGCAGGAGACATTCTCAAGCCCCGAAAAAAAGACGATCTTCATGGGGACGTTTTCGGCGGGGCTGCTCGTTGTATCTTATCTTCTGAACGTGCTGCTGACGAGCCGGGTTTTGAAGAATTTCGGCATCCGGGTCGCCCTCCTCGTCTCGCCCGCCGTTTTGATGCTGGGCGTCGGCTCGTTGTTTTTTGTCCCCTGGGCCGGCATCATGGCCTGGGCTGTGCTGGTCAAAGGGGCGGACAAAAGTTTGACTCACACCTTCAGCCAAGCTACGCGGGAACTTCTCTATATTCCGATTCCTCCCGATATCAAGTACAAGGCCAAGGTTTTCATCGATATGTTCATCAATAAGCTGGCCGATGGGCTGGCTGCCGTCCTTCTCTTGATCCTGGGGGCGTTCGGCTTTGCCTTGGAGAAGACAATCACATCGGCACCCATGCGCTCCATGAGGGCGATCGGAGTACTCACTCTGGCTTTTATTTTCGTCTGGGTCATCCTGTGCCTCCTGATCATCAAAGAATATGTGGGAATCGTAAGGAAGAACCTGAGGGTCAAATGGCCCGATGCCGACAAGTTCGTGGCGGAGAAGATCGATGTCGACATGACGAAGCTCGTCTTTGACACGCTCGAGAGCCGGCAGCGCAGTTCTGTCCTATACGCCATGAACATGTTCGACCTGATCAAGAACGAGAAGATCAGCCCGGAGCTTAAGAAAATTCTTGCCTTCAAGTCTTCAGAAGTGCAGGCCTGCTCGTTGGATACGCTCCTGGAACTGGATGGAGAAGCACTTGTCCCGGCCATGGACGATGCTCTCGAAGAAGAAAGCCTGGATGCTGAGATCCGGGAGATCATGTCCATGGACGTGTACCAGGAGCTGATGAAAGAGCACATCGCCAAAGTAACCAGCGGCATGAGCGCGGAGCACGAGGTCTCCCAGATGGAAGTGGCCAAGGTCCTAGGTATCATGGATCCCTCGTCCTCGCTGATCCAGAACCTGGCCAAGCTCCTGACCCATGAGTCTCCGGAAGTCGTCCGGTACGCCATGGAGAGCGCCGGCAAGCAGAAAAAGCGGGAGTTCGTTCCTCTCATCGTCCCCCACCTGACAAGACCGGCCCTCCGCGAGGCGGCCGTTCAAACGCTCATCGCCTACGGCGGCGCGATCACCGGAACTTTGCGGGACTACCTAGTGGACCCGGACGTGGATATCGTGATCCGCAAGGCTATCCCGGATATCCTAGCCCGGATCGGACATCAAAGAGCAGCCGACCTGCTGGCGACGGAACTGCCGAAGGGCCATAAGGATGTCGAAGCCGAGATGATCGAGGCCATGTACAAGATGAAATCCCTCCATCCCCGGGTCGAATTTCGGGATAGAGAGGTCCTGCCTCAGATCCGCCGGCTGATCAAAAAAAGCTACCTCCTTCTCATCGAGTTCAATGATTTTAAGAAAGACAAGCAACGGGCCGTCCTGGCCGAGGATTTGGAGAAGAATTTCGGCCGGGCGCTCAAGCAGATCTTTGAGCTGTTGAGCCTGGTCTATGCCCATGACGATATGATCCGGGCCTACCAGAACATCTGTTCCGGGTCGAGGAAATCCATCGATTATTCCATCGAGCTCCTGGACAACATGCTCAAGAAAGAAATCAAGGAAGCGCTGCTGCCCCTCATCGACGATATCCCCCTCGAAGACAAGGCCCGAAGCGCCAAAAAGTTCCTCAAGGCCCTGGAAAAGTCGGAACTTTCTTGAAATAGACCTGTCTCTAGAGATATAATCCTTATTGAGGAACGGGATCGGATGCCGACACTGTATATTTATCCCAAATTGGGCGACTTCTTTACCATTTCCCTGGGCACGGAGAAGGTGACCATCGGCCGGTCCTCGGACAATATGATTTTCGTCCCCGATCCTTTCTGCTCAAGCCACCACGCCGCGATTTACCCCATCGAGACGGGGTATGCCGTCAAGGACAGCGGCAGCAAGAACGGCACCTTTGTCAACGGCAAAAAGATCGCCGGCGAGCTCGAGCTCAAAAAGGGCGATGAGATCCTCGTCGGCTCTGTTCGGGTCATTTTTGACAAGCCCCTTCTGACCAACGTGGAAGTCACGGACGCCCTGTCGTCGACGACGAACGTCAACACCATCATCCCGTTCCGAGACATCATCCTCAAGAAGCCGCCGACGAAGACGACCATCCGGGCCTTCCCGCCCCTCGGGGATATCGAGCAGATCAGGACCGAGCACAAGATCTCTACCATCATGAGCGAGGTCAGCCAGGCCCTGGTCCTTCACAAGCCTATCAGCGAGCTCCTGGACCATATCATGAACATCATCTCCGAACACCTGCCGATGGACAGGAGCATCTTGATGCTGAAGGAGGGCAACCCGGTCCAGCTCATCCCCCGGGTCATCCGCATCGACAACAAGCGCTTCCAGAACCAGAAGATCCAGGTCAGCAAGAGCATCGTCAATATGGCCTTCGAACAGCAGCTGTCCGTGCTGACCTCGGACGCCGCCATCGACCCGCGGTTCAGCGCCAAGGACAGCATCATCAACTCGGGCATTCATTCCGCGATGTGCGTCCCCCTCTGGAACAACACGGAGATCATCGGAATCATCTACGCCGACCGGATCTCCCTGCTCGATGCGTTCACCGACGAGGATCTCCGGCTGCTGACGCTCCTCGCCAACCTGGCCGCCATCAAGATCGAGGAATCGCGCCGCATCGAACAGGAGATCGAGACGGAAAAAATGAAGCGCGAGCTGCAGCTGGCGGCCCAGATCCAGAGCAATTTTTTCCCCAAGGAGAATCCATCCTGCCAGAATTACGAAATCGCCGGAAAGAACATCCCCTGTCAACAGGTGGGGGGGGACTATTATGATTTCATCTCGATCGATCCCTGCCACCTCGGCATCGCCATTGCCGACGTCTCCGGGAAAGGAGTGAGCGCTTCGCTGCTCATGGCCTCCCTCCGGGCCAACCTCCATGCCGAGGTCCATGCCGGATACGACCTGGGGGGGATGGTCGTCAAGCTGAACAATTTCGTCCACCTCAGTTCGGCCATCAACCAATTCATCACCTTCTTCTTCTGCGAGCTGGACAAGGAAACGGGCCAGCTCCACTATGTCAACGCCGGCCACAATCCGCCGTTCCTCATGAAAAAGTCGGGGGAGATCGGATACCTGGATAGCTGCGGATTGTGCCTGGGCATGCTGCCTTCGATGACGTACGACCTGCGCAGTCAGGCGATCGGCCCCGGTGACATCTTGCTTCTTTATACGGATGGGATCACGGAGAGCAGGAACAAGAACAACGAAGAATTCGGGGTCGAAAGGCTGACCGCGATTATCCACAAGAGCAAGAAAGCGTCCGCCTTCGACCTGACCCAGACCATCCTGGATGGATTGAACGAATTTACGGCCAAAGCCGATCCCGCCGACGACCGGACCCTGGTCGTCATCAAAAGAACCACCTAGGGCAGACGGATCAAAGGACGCAGGTCCTGGCTGTAGCGATAAAGCTGGTCATTGATGAAGGCATTATCGTTATCGGAGTCGATGCCCAGTTCCAGATACCCCACTCGGCTGGTCTCCCAGTCCGTCATCCTCAGGGGGATCTTCTTGGAGATCAGGTTCGCTCCCCGAGACCCATAGCGTCGACGATCCCTTAACTCCCCCTTTTTCGGCCTCAACAGCCGATCGATCGTCGCTCGGTTACATATTAGTTGATTCAATGCGGATTCTTGAAATGAACCTGGCTCTGGGGATATAATCTTACGCACGGGAACCGGAGCGCATGCCAACATTATACATTTACCCCAAATCGGGCGAATCGTTCACGATTTCCCTGGGCACGGAGAAGGTGACCATCGGCCAGTCCTCGGACAATATGATTTTCGTCCCCGATCCTTTCTGCTCAAGCCACCACGCCGCGATTTACCCCATCGGGACGGGCTATGCCGTCAAGGACAGCGGCAGCAAGAACGGCACCTTTGTCAACGGTAAAAAGATCGCCGGCGAGCTCGAGCTCAAAAAGGGCGATGAGATCCTGGTCGGCTCCGTCTGGGTCATTTTTGACAAGCCCCTTCTGACCAACGTAGAAGTCACGGACGCCCTGTCGTCGACGACGAACGTCAACACCATCACCGCCGTGGCCATCCTCAAGAAGCCGCCGACAAAGACGACCATCCGAGGCTTCCCGCCCCTCGGGGATATCGAGCAGAGCAGGACCGAGTACAAGATCTCCTCCATCATGATCGAGGTCAGCCAGGCCCTGGTCCTTCACAAGCCTATCAGCGAGCTCCTGGACTATATCATGAACATCATCTCCGAACACCTGCCGATGGACAGGAGCATCTTGATGCTGAAGGAGGGCAACCCGGTCCAGCTCATCCCGCGGGTCATCCGCATCGACAACAAGCGCTTCCAGAACCAGAAGATCCAGGTCAGCAAGAGCATCGTCCGCATGGCCACCGAACAGCAGCTGTCCGTGCTGACGTCGGACGCCGCCATCGACCCGCGGTTCAGCGCCAAGGACAGCATCATCAACTCGGGCATTCATTCCGCGATGTGCGTCCCCCTCTGGAACAACACGGAGATCATCGGGATCATCTACGCCGACCGGATCTCCCTACTCGATGCCTTTACGAACGAGGATCTCCGGTTGCTGACTTTCCTC
>Ga0315291_10009188_pt1 | contig 12128 bp, 5 predicted proteins | sample YL17G12_20_MG_FD_203070 | JGI IMG/M metagenome (GOLD analysis project Ga0315291, IMG submission 203070) | Sediment microbial communities from Yellowstone Lake, YNP, Wyoming, USA - YL17G12_20 | ecosystem: Environmental > Aquatic > Freshwater > Lake > Sediment | place: USA: Wyoming | collected...
ATCCGGTTCCGCCACCAGGTGTTGTCCCGGTTGGTGACCCAGAGGTAGGCGCGCGTCGGGTCCCCCAGGCCGAAGGCGCGCAGGTTCGGCTTGTCCGGCCTGAGGTAGTTGCAGAGGTCCACGCTCATCGTCATCCACGCGTCGCCGACGTTCTCCACGACGATGCGGTGTCTGCCCTTGGGCACTGGGAACGACCAAGGCACCCCCAGGTAGTCGCGGTAGACCGTGAATCGCCCCTCCCAGCCGACGCCGGGAAGGTCGATGTGCAGCACCTCCGCGTCGTCCAGCCGCGCCCGCACCTTCGCCGTCCCCGTATCTGGCAGCCACCACCCGCCCAGGACAAACTCCCCGTCCTCCGCGTAGTCAACGGCGAACACGATCGGCCTGTTCGGAGGGAGCGTCCGGGGGACTTGGACTCCCAGAGGCCGGCCGTCGTTGGGGATCTGAACGACGAACCTGCCCCTCTCGTCCTTGAGCGCGTCATCGGTCGGCGGACCCCACGCCGTCTCCTCCACCGGCATGGGCGCGCTCAGGTCGCCGCAGATGGCTTCTGTGGGTGGTGCTGTGTAGGTGATGCTCTCTGCTTCGATCGGGCGCAGACCGATGAAGTCCTCGCCCTCAAGGTAGCGCGCCACCGCGGTGAAGTGGGGCAGGAGCTTGTAGTCCAGGATCTTCTGCCACCACCAGAACGAGGGGGTCGTGCTGGAGCCCGACATCACTGAGGCCCATAGCGCGGCGTGCATGTGGAGGCCCTCGGTGTCGCGGTCGTCGGAGAACATCTCATGTGTGAGGCCGCACTCGGCAAGCGCCTGAGGCTTCTGGTAGCGGTTCAGGATGTACACCGCATCCTGCCGGATCGCCTCCGCCATATCGCGCTCATTGTAGAGCTCGGTCGAGGCCACGTCCATGCTCGTGATGTCGAAGAGACCAGCGCGCTCGTAGGCTGTTGACACGCCGCGGAGCGTCAGGCTGGTCGAGGCCAGATGACGGTACGGGTCGATAGCGTGGAGATAGTCGGCCATCTCTTGGTGCCATGCGCGGACGGCCGCGGGGTCGTCGGCGTAGCCGTCGCTGAAATCCACCTCGGCCCAGAACTGCACCATGGCGAGGCGCGGCGAGTACCCCCACCGCGACACAATGTAGCGCAGCCGGCGCTTGAAGAGCTTCCTCGCCTCAGGGTGGACGAAGAAGTCGGAGGGCTTCTCGCACGGGCCGCCGTTCTTCACGTTGTAGGGGTTGTCGCCGAACCAGGTATAGGGCTCGTTGACCCGGAACTCGGCATGCTCGATCAGGTTGAGGGTGATGTACATGTCCAGCGACTCGAGGCGATCGAAGAGCTCGTCCAGGTTCCGTGCGCGCTCGAGGTCGTACTCGCCGACGGGGAGCCCTGCATGCTCGAAGGCGTAGGCGCCCCGCGCGTTCTTCTCGTCCATCAGGAAGCGGAAGTGGTTGATGCCGGCCTCGCGCAGCTCGGACAGCTCGTCCTTAAGGTCGCTGAGGTAGCGTCCCCAGAGGACGATGCTGACCGGCAGGAACATCCCGCCCGTCTCGAACTCGAGCCGCCCCGGTTTCTCCGCCGTGACGCGCACGAAGCCGCGCGAGTCGGACTCCGCCACCTCGAACGGAGGCAGCGCAAGCTCGCGCCGCGAGCCGCCTGCTCTGGCGACTATCCTCGCCTGGTAGCCCCCGAGCTCGCGGGGGGCGAAGCGCACCTTCCACAACTGCTCGTCTCGATCGTAGATGAACGCGGGCATGGTCACCTCGCGCCCGGACGGCGCGACAAAGACCCCCCGCACGTCCACCTCGTCGGCGTCGAATGGGTTCTGGTAGGAGTCACTGAGACGGAACGTCGCTTCGTACTTCTGGTAGCGCCCTACGGTCTCCGGCGCGGCCTCGGTCAGGCTCATCTGCAGCACGGGATCAGAGCTCACGGGTAGACCTCCCAGGACGGATAGGAGCAGCGCAATCATGACGGTCTCGGCGACACAGAGACGGCGCGCCGAGCCCCAGGCCGCGTGTGACAGCATCCGCGTCACCTCGACCGGGCCGCGAACACCTCATCGTAGAGCGCATGCACGTTCTCGATGCGGAATCCGCGGTCCACCTCGCCGTTGACCATCAGGCCGCCCTCGGGCGACCCGAAGGTCCGCACAATGCGCCTGACCTCGCCACGCACCTGCTGCGGGGTGCCCCCAGGCATCAGATTCGCCCGGTCCGGGTGGGCGAGCAGCGCGACGCCGCGGCGCCGGCACCACTGGGCCAGGCGAGCGTTGTCGTTCGCGGTCAGCTGGGGCCATAGGGCGGAGATCCCCAGATCGGCCAGGTCGTCCCAGAGCCACTCGGTGTGGCCGCAGGTGTGGACGAAGACGTGGCGGCCGGCGGCCCGCACGGGTGCGATCAGCCGCTCGTATCGGGGCTTGAAGAACGAGCGCCAGCACTCGAGCGAGACCATGGGTCCCGATGTCGTGCCCCAGTCGTCGGCGAACAGGATACCATCCGCGCCGTAGGCGAGCATCTGCCGGACCCAGGCCTCGTCATACTCGACGATCATGTCCGCGATGCGGTGGACGTACGGCGCGTCGTCGGCCAGGTCCATGAGGACATCCTCGAACTTCCGCACGGCGTGCAGGACCTCGAAGATCGTCACCCACCCCGCGAGCAGGTAGTATGTCTTCTTGTGCGTGCGCGCGGTCGCGCAGAGCGCCTCGAACTGCGGCCCCTCGAGTGGCGGCGGAGGCGGAGGTTGGTAGGAGTCCAGGCCGTCCAGGTCGTCGAGCGGCCGCGCCTTGGGGTGGCCGTGCAGGCCGAAGATGCGGTACTCCCAGGTGACTCCCCAGATATCGACGACCGTGTCGTGGAACTGCCCGTCGAAGGCGTGCGGCGGACACGGGGGCACGCCCAGATTGCTCAAGTCGCCGAAGTCCTGGGGGTAGTCGCGCAGGAGCTGCGTCAGCCTGTCCCCCTGCTCGCAGAGCACGCCGGGCGTCGGGGCCGACACATACAGCGGCGGGCCGTCCGGTCCGCTCGTCTCCAGGGCTGCGATGACCCGCTGTCTCGGCAGCATGCAGTCTCCTCCGCTCTGCGCCGATGGGCGCTCTCTCTGCCCTGGCCACGTCTGGCCAGGGTGTCGCGTGCCCTCTCTGCGCCGCGCCCGGCCCCTTCAGCACCCAGCAGGACCACCGCGCCCTTCGGGCGAACGGCCCGCTCGCAGCGCCCGGGCTAGCCCACGCGGCTTCTGGGCACCCCGCGAGGCGGGGCGCGGGCCAATAGTACAGACGGCGAGCAGGGGTGTCAAGGGCAGAGCGCGGCATGGCGCACGTTAACAAACGCAGTAACGTGCGCTAACACGCGCAGAGGGCTTGACCGATTGGGCAGCCTCCGATAGGATGTGGCCGTGCCGAGAGCGGGGGAAGTCCGGGTCGGGCGGGCTGGTCCACCGACCGCCGGACCTGTGCGCGTCTTGCCCTCTGTCTGACGCTCCCCTGCACGGTCCTGGGAGCGCGTGCCCACCCGGCCGGCGCGGCGGGCGGGACCGGTGCGTCGAGCATCCACAGGAGCTGCTTAGTGACCCCGCGTGAGCGACTGCTGACCACGCTGTCGGGCCGAGTACCGGACTGCGTCCCGGTCTGCCCAGACTTCTCGAACATGATCCCGGCGAAGCTGACCGGCAAGCCCTTCTGGCAGCTCTATCTCTACAACGACCCGCCGATCTGGGAGGCGTACGTCCACGCGGCGAAGTACTTCGGCATTGACTCGCTCATGGATCTCTTCCCATTCACCTGCCCGTGGGAGCGCGGCGCCGGCCCTGAGTGGGAGCGCTTCATCGTGTTCCGGACCCCGGAGCGGATCGTGACGCAGGCTGTCCGCAAGGACGGAGGGAACCGGGTATGGGCGCCGACAGTGGACGTGTACTACGTCGGCGACCCCCCGACCCACAGCGTGCCTCCCGAGAAGATCGGCCTGGCACCCGTCCCCGAGAGGTGGGAGCCGCTCGAGGGTGTGAAGCCCGTTGACACCGGCCCCGAGGGCCTGCGGCGGATGAAGGAGTTGATGGGAGACCAGGGGATAGTGGGCGTCTACGTCACCTACAGCTCGGCGCTGGGCGGCGAGCGAGACGTCTACCACTACTACGACAACCCCGGCAAGCACGAGCAGTGGGCCGAGGAGCGAGTGGCCGCGGCGGAGAGGCGATTCGAGTACGTCATGTCCCTCGAGGTGAAGCCCGACTTCATCGCCGTCGGCGGGTCGGGAACGCTTGTCTACCAGACCGTCGCCATCTTCCGCCAGCTCGCCTTCCCGGCCGTGAAGCGCGCCATCGAGCTCGCGACGAACGCGGGCTTTCCCACCCACATCCACTCGTGCGGCCCCGAGAAGGCGCTGGTCAAGATCATGGCCGAGGAGACCAGCCTCACTGTCATTGACCCCCTGGAACGACCGCCGATGGGAGACTGCGACCTGGCGGAGATCAAGCGGCTCCACGGCGACCGGCTAGTGCTCAAGGGGAATCTGCATACGACGGACATCATGCTCAGGGGAAGCGTGGAGGACGTGATAGCGGCCAGCAGGAAGGCGATGGACGACGCGGCCGAGGGCGGCCGCTTCATCCTCTCGACCGGGGACCAGTGCCCGCGGGACACGCCGGAGGAGAACCTCCGGGCGATGGTGGAGACGGCCAGGACCTACGGCCGGTACTGAACAGCAGGTCGTGAGGACCGGGTTGGTGTTGAGGACAGAGACCGCACGGGAGGCGCGCTGTGGATTTCCGCAAGTCGCAGGATGCCCTTGACCTCACCGGGGAGTGGTCGTACGCGTTCAGCCTGGAGCCACTCGCGGCAGAGCCGAAGTCGGCGGGCGGCCTCGAGGCGTGCGGCCTGACGGTCCGTCCCTGCCGCGTGCCCGGGAACTTCGAGCTGGACCTGCAGGCCTCGGGCCTTATCGAGGACCCGTTCCACGGGACCAACATCAGCCAGGTCAGGCAGTTCGAGGCCGCTCACATCTGGTACTTCCGGCGCTTCACGGCCGAGCCGAAGCCCGACTGTGACGCCGAACTGCTCTTCGGCGGCCTCGACTGCTTTGCCGATGTCTACCTCGACGGACAGCTCGTCGGCTCGACCGAGAACATGCTCGTCGAGCACGCGTTCCCGGTCGGCCGTGTCCTGCGCGAGGAGAACGAGCTGCTCGTCCACATCCGGCCGGCCGTCGAGGAGGCGAAGCGGTATGACTACCCACCGCTGCTCGGGGCCCAGGACCTGAACCACGAAGGCCTCTATGTACGCAAGGCCCCGCACATGTTTGGGTGGGACATCATGCCGCGCGCGGTCTCGGCAGGCATCTGGCGTCCCGTCAAGCTGCGCTTCCTGTCCCGCGAGCGGTTGGAGAGCGTCTTCCTGGAGACGACGCACATCGCCGGCGACGGGAGCTACGCTCAGCTCTTCCTCCGCTACCGCGCCCGGACGCAGGGGACTGCCGCCGACTGCTACGAGGTCGAACTGACCGGCGAGTGCGACGGCTCGCGGTTCTCCCAGCGCAGGGCCATCAGCTTCGGCATCGGCCACCTCGGGTTCGCTGTCAGCCGGCCGAAGCTGTGGTGGCCCAAGGGCCGAGGGGAGCAGAACCTCTACCACGTGGAGGCCAGGCTCATCAAGAACGGCGACGAGGTCGACGCGGTGGCCTTCACGCACGGTATACGGACCATCGCGCTCGACCGAACGAGCGTCACTGGCCCGGCTGGCGAGGGTGACTTCTGCTTCCGCGTGAATGGGGAACGGGTGTTCGTGAAGGGGACGAACTGGGTGCCGGCTGACGCGTTCCACTCGCGCGATGTCTCCCGCATACCGCAGATGCTCGAGATGGCCGACAACCTCGGCTGCAACATGATCCGGTGCTGGGGCGGCAACGTCTACGAGGATGACCTCTTCTACGAGATCTGCGACCAGAGGGGCATCATGATCTGGCAGGACTTCGCGATGGCCTGCGCCATCTACCCGCAGGACGACCAGTTCTGCCGGCAGCTGGAGGCAGAGGCACGAACGGTTGCCAGGCGGCTCCGCCAGCACCCCTGCATCGCCCTCTGGGCCGGAGATAACGAGTGCGACCAAGCCTACTCCTGGTTCGGGAGGCAGCTCGACCCCAACACGAACCGCCTGACACGCGAGGTGCTGCCTCGGGTGCTGCGGGAGGAGGACCCCGGCCGCCCCTATCTGCCCAGCTCACCGTACATCGACCCGGCCGCGTTCAAGGCCGGGCAGACGTACCTGCCCGAGAACCACCTTTGGGGCCCGCGGGACTACTACAAGAGCGCCTACTACCGGGAGTCGCTGTGCCACTTCGCGAGTGAGATCGGCTACCACGGGTGCCCGTCCCCCGAGTCAGTTGCGAGGTTCATCTCGCCGGAGAAGCTCTGGCCCTATCAAGATAACGAGGAGTGGATCGCCCACGCGACCACGTACAGCTACCGCATCGAGCTGATGGCCAAGCAGATCCGCGAGCTCTTCGGCGTCGTCCCCGACAACCTCGACGACTTCGCCTTCGCGAGTCAGGCCTCCCAGGCCGAGGCGAAGAAGTTCTTCATCGAGCTGTTCCGGTCGAGCAAGTGGCGGCGGACGGGGATTATCTGGTGGAACCTCATTGACGGATGGCCTCAGTTCTCGGACGCGGTGGTGGACTACTACTTCTCCCGGAAGCTCGCATACGACTTCATCAAGAGGTCGCAGCAGTCGCTCTGCCTTGTTCTCAAGGAGCCCGAGAACTGGGGCCAGGCCGTCGCGGCGTGCAACGACACGCGCGACGACGTCGAGGTCGCCTACGCGATCCGGGACATTGGCACAGGCGCCGCGGTTGCGGAGGGCAGGGGGGTCGCGTCGGCGGACCATGTCACCGTCCTGGGGCGGGTTCCGTTCTCGATGGGCGAGAAGCGGTTCTACGTCATCGAGTGGCGGACCGACAGCGGGACAGGGCGGAACCACTATCTGGCCGGGAACCCGCCGTTCGACCTGGAGCAGTACCGGCGGTGGCTGGAGAAGGCAGGGATGCTGCCGGAGCGATGACCCCCGAGCGCCCGCGGGACGCTGGGCGGGCAGCGGGACGCCGTGTCAGACTCCCGGCGAGAAGACGAGGAGCGAGGATGGGCGGCAGCAGCGTATACCGCGAGCGCTTCGAGGCAACGCTCAACCATCAAGCGGTTGATAGGTATCCTATAGACCTCGGGGGCACGGCGCTCTCCACCATCGAGACCGGGCCACCCGCCGAGGGGCTGGCCGCGTTCCTCGGCTTCGAGGGGGGCGCACCGGCCGATTACGACAAGCTCGACCGGAGGATCCTCGAGCACTGGGACGTGGACTTCCGCCGCTGCGGCAACATCGCGCCCTTCACCACCAAGCACAACGAGCGAGTGTCGGACACCGAGTTCGTGGATTGCTTCGGCATCCATCACCGGTACAGCGGCATGTACTGGGAACTGGTCGGCGGGCCGCTCTATGGCGCGAGCATTGACGATGTCCGCTCATACGAGTTCCCGACGCTCGAGGAGATGCAGCTCGACCAGGTCGAGGACTGGGAGCGGCGCGGTCGTGCGCTCCGCGAGGACACGCCGTACGTCGTGGTGGGCGATCACCCAGTCTTCGGGGTGCTGGAGCTGGCGTGCTGGCTCTGCGGTTACGAACATCTCATGATGATGCTCGCGCTGGAGCCGGAGTTCATCCACCTGCTATTCGGCCGGATCCTCGAGTTCCAGAAGATGGCTATCCGCGAGTACTACGGGAGGCTCGGCCGCCACCTCCACCTAACGACGAGCGGTGATGACTTCGGCACCCAGCAGGGCCTGTTCATCTCCGCGGCGATGTGGCGCGAGTCAGTGAAGCCCTACATGAAGGAGAGGATCGAGTACACGGCCCGGTTTACCGACGCGGTCTACCTGCATCACTCCTGCGGGGCGATCTTCGAGATCGTCCCGGACCTCGCCGCTATCGGCGTCCGCATTCTCAACCCGATCCAGCCGGCGGCCGCGGGGATGGACCCGCAGGGGCTCAAGGAGACGTACGGCGCGCAGGTCGTGTTCCACGGCGGCCTCGACACCCAGCACGTGCTACCGTCGAACAACCCGGCGGTGATCCGCGGGGCGGTGGAGCACCTGCTCGAGGTGATGCATCCCTGGGTCGATGGCGGCTATATCTTCGCTCCGGCCCATAACATCCAGGCCGACGTGTCGCCGGGCGCAGTCGCCACGATGTATGACTCGGTGCACGACGTGCTCAGCAGATGCGCGCGCCCCGGAGGTGGGTGTCAACCGCTGCTGAGAGGGCCGTGAGTCGCATCATGCTGCTCCTTCCCGGTCAGCGAGGACACGGGGGATGCACCTTCACCGGCCCTGGCAGCGTCAGCGCTTCCTTCCTTTCCTTCCTCTGATGGCGCACTGGATGATCGCAGCACATCACCTGGTGTTCTTCTCGTGCCTTTCCCGCTGCCTGCAGCCCCGCCTGCGACACCAACGGACTCACTCGCCGCACCCGACTACCTGCTCTTCCGCCGCCTGCCCCTCCCGTAGTGCCCAGGAACCCATCCGCCTCCCAGAATGCTGCTGCAACAGCGCAAGGCACGGCCCGCACCTCCGCCCCTGCACGGGCCAGGACGCCGGAATGTCGGGCCACATGCTACTGCGAAACGGGAGGCGGGCGGGGCGCTGTCGAAGAGGGACATCGAGCTCTGCCTCGGGTCTGCGCCCATGTGATACGGGAGGCGCGACGGCGGTGACACAGAGGGGAGACCGGCTATTGCGACTCGTCCAGATGGCCAGACGCTGGCCTCGCGCTGGCCACATTGGGGTCATGGCATGGTACTGACGCCTAGATCGATGCGCACTGCACTGACTACTGTGCTCGCGGCCGTTCTGCTTGCGGCGGCCGTGCCTGGGCAGGCGGCGGAAGGGAAGGGGCACACCGTGACAGAGGAATGGAGGAAGTGCTGGGAGGACCCCGCCCCGGGACTGCGGCCTCTCCAGATCACCCACGACTTCTATAGCGGCCGGCCGATAGAGGAGCTAGCGAAGCTCAAGGAGCGTGGCCTGGGCGGCGTGGTGGCGAACGTCTCGTCCCAGGACTACCTGCGATCGGAGGAGCGGTGGCGGGAGTTCGGTGACCTGCTCGCCGCCTGCCGGAAGCTGGGGCTGCGCGTGTGGATCTACGATGAGGACGGCTATCCGAGCGGCTCTGCGGGTGGACTGGTGCTCAAGGACGACCCAGAGTACGAGGCGTTGGCGCTGGCGTTCGATGAGACGAAGTCGGACCCGTTCGAGCTGCGGCGCGCCTACGAGCACACCCACGCTGCGCACAACTTCCATCTCAGGCGGAGATTCCCCAACCTGATCGATCGCCGGGCAGTACGCTCATTCACCAAGAAGACCCATGACGCCTACTACCGGCGCTTCGGGAGCGACTTTGGCGGGCTTATCGAGGCGTTCTTCACTGACGAGCCCTCGCTGATGGACGTCAACCTGGGCGAGGTGCCGCCGGAGGTGGAGAGGGCACTGGAGAAGCGCGGTGGCGATCCGGTGGATCCGTCCGTCAAGGCCCTGCCGCTGGTGCCCTGGGTCTATGACCTGGAGACGCGCTACCGGGAGCGGCATCACGTGGACCTCTTGGCGCTGCGGCGGAGCCTGTTTGAGGGCGATTCGCCCCGCGACCGGCAGGTGCGTCAGCGCTTCTGGACGCTGATTGGCGACCTGTTTGCGGAACGCTGCGTGGGCGCGCTGCAGACGTGGTGCCATGCTCACGGCGTAGCCTCCTCCGGGCACATGCTGGCCGAGGAGAGCCTGATCGCCAAGATCCCGCTCGAGGGGAACGCGCTGGAGAACCTCAGGCGGCTGGACATACCGGGGATGGACATGCTGAGCTCGAACCCGCGACTGGCGGCCGAAGGTGGCTGGCTCACCGCGCTGCTCCCGGCCTCGGCCGCGATCCATACGGGGAACCGGCGCGTAATGACTGAGATCAGTGATCTCATCGAGCAGATGGGCGGGATGGGGCGGGCCGAACCGGCGTGGATGAGGGCGGCCGCCGCCTGGCAGGCGGCGTTCGGCGTGACCGAGTTCACCCTTTACTACGACCCCAACCGATTCTCCCCAGCCGAGTATCGCAGCTACACTGACTATATCGGCCGGCTGAACGCGGTGCTGCGGGAGGCGCGGCCCGATCCCCGCGTGCTGCTCTACTACCCAACCGCTGACCTGATGGCGGAGTACCTCCCTGCCGCCGCCCCGATCTTCAGCGCAGAGCCCAAGAGCGCCAGTGCCAGAGAGCTGATCGCGTCGTTTGGCAGACTGGGCGGGATGCTTGTCCGCCACCAGATCCCGTTCGCGCTGGCAGATAGCAGGGCCTTCGACTTCGCCAGACGCGCGGAGGGCCGAGTCAAGATCGGCTACGGAGAGTTCGAGGCGATTCTTGTCCCCCGAGGCGCCCGGTTGCCTAACTCGCCGGAACTGCAAGCCTGGATCGGGGAGGGCGGGCGCGTTCTACACGACAGCGGCGGCGACCAGGACCTGGTGGAAGTGCTAGGGCCCCTGGCGCTCGGCGCGCGGCTCGACGCGCCGTCCGAGCAGATCGTCCTGGGGCGATTCGTGAGGGAGGACCGGCCGGTGCTGCTGCTGGTCAACATTGGCGACGCCAGCTACGAGGGCCAGGTGACGCTGCCCAGGCCCGGTCGGTGGGAGCGGTGGGACCCGACCAGTGGACGGATCTCCGTCCTCCCGGAATCGCCGCAAGGTCGGCACAAGCTCACGTTGCCCGCTCTGGAGGCGGTGCTGCTGATCGGGGAGGCGGGAGGCGAAGGGCTGTCAAGGTGAGGACCTCAGTGGCTCGTCGGTGCCACGACCGTGGGATCAGGCGACAGACTTGATCGGGAACGGAGGCCCCCCAAGAGTGCGGCTTCCTCACCGCCCGGTCAGCCCCCTTATGGTGGAGGACGCACACCCAAGGAGAGTGCCGGTGCGTCTAGCACCCGATGCACGCTGCGCATTCCCTGTGGGCTGTCGGGCAGCCGCTCTTGCTCCAGAACCGGATCGCTGGCTTCGGCACGCTGGCCTCCTTCGTCCCCCGGCACCTGGCGCGCGTCCCGCGTGGAGGGCGGATGATGCGCGAGCACTCCCCAGAAGGGCGTCGTGTGTACGTGGCCCGGACTGGACAAGGTCCTCCGCCTCTGTGAGACACTCGCCGAGCGCTTGCCGCGACTGGGCGACCCCGAGAGGGCCCGGAGTGGCCTACTCACTGCCGTCGACCCGCTCGTGGAGTTGCACAGCTACTCCTTGACGTCCCTGACGGCCTCCGGCTTCTGCGGCCGTGCGGAAGCTGGACTTCGGTCTCGCCGGCCAACGAGCGCGGCAGGCGCAGGTCCCTGCTCGTCTCCACCGAATCGTCGGTATCACGCAGACTGCGCAGCCGAGAGGGTGCCTGGGCACGACCGGCCTCCGGGCGCGGGAGCGAAGTCAGGAACTGCTTGCCCTGTTCGGGTCTCGCCCTCAACTGCCAAGAGCTTGTCGGCGTCGGGAGGATGTTCGATGTGGGAACTTGCAGCATGGCTCTCCGTAGGCATGCTTCTCGTCGGCCAGGTCACCGTCCATGCCGCAGGATCTCCTTTGGCACAGCCCCGGGTGGAGATATGCCTGAACGGTGATTGGCTGCGCCAGGACGGCGGCGACGTGGGCAGTGTACCTGGCGACGGATGGCACGTTGTCCGGGTGCCAGAGTACCATCTGAACGCAGCCCGGGAATCCGCCTGGTTCCGCCTGGATTTCGAGATTCCCAGGGAGTTCGGCGGCGAAGGCAAGCGCGTCCTGCTGCGGTTCCTGCGCATCCGGCACTACGCGAAGGTGTTCCTGAACGGCCAGGAGTGCGGCGAGAACTGGGGACAACGGGCCCCATTCGAGGTGGATGCGACCTCGGCTGCCCGTCCTGGCGAGATCAACCGGCTGGAAGTCTGGGTCCACTCCTGCAGCCCGGACTACGCCATGCCTGGCAAGAAGGTCGATGACCCGCGGGTGCTGCAGCGTCTGTGCACCCTAGCCGGCTACCGGCAGCAGGCCACGATCGCCGAAGATGTCTTCCTGGTCTCGCGGCCCGACGTCCACGTGTCGGACGTGC
>Ga0315291_10009189_pt1 | contig 12127 bp, 8 predicted proteins | sample YL17G12_20_MG_FD_203070 | JGI IMG/M metagenome (GOLD analysis project Ga0315291, IMG submission 203070) | Sediment microbial communities from Yellowstone Lake, YNP, Wyoming, USA - YL17G12_20 | ecosystem: Environmental > Aquatic > Freshwater > Lake > Sediment | place: USA: Wyoming | collected...
CGCCCAGGTAAAGCTGATTGTAGAGAACGGTTTAGCGACGTCGTAGCCTGAGATAGCGCCCATATTGAAGGTCTGCTCGGTTTTAGTCAAATACAAGGTGGCACCCGTGAAGTCTGTATACATGTATGGATCGCTGGTGAGTTTGTGTACCGCGGTTGCAGTCACACCCTTGCTGATGTCCTTGGGGTCATTGAGTCCGAGCAGCACAACGTCACCAGAGCCGCGGACCACACCGACCATGTGGCCATCGCCCAAGGCACTCATCGGACCCACTTGAAATCCGACCGCCTGCGGGTTAAAAGCCTGGTGCCCGACGCAGGTCGCCAGCGAGCTAAAGCATGCGGCTGGAAACACACTGAGAGAGGTGCCACCCGCGTAACCGTTGCCCCAAATGGTGTTGGTGACCGGTTCGTAAGCGAAGGTGTAATAGCCCGTACCGTTTAGTATGTTGCCGTTGGCGTCCCCGCCCATGGCATAGCTACCCTTACCGAATACCGGTTTTGGGCCGATGGTTTCGGCGCTTAGATTGGCTGAAGTAAAGGCGCCATTGGCGGCTACCGCTGATGGTGTGACGGCCTTCATGGTATTTAAATCGAGTGCTTGGATCGGCCCTGTAGTGGCGTCGCCACCAAAGCCCATTAGCGCCCATTGCGAGTAGAAGATCAGGTGATTCTGGTCGATAAAGCACGAATAGCCCCACTGCTTAGGCCCACCGTTGCCGGCGGTCAGATTGGCTTGAGCCCAAATTGGCGCATAGGGTGGCGTATTCGCCTGCGGTACCTCAACGAAGTTACCACGGCCCCAGGCCAGTCCTAGGAAGCGACTACCTGCGCGTCGGTATGACACAGCGCAGACTCGGTCAACCGCAGCGATGGGCCCCGGCAATTTATAGTAGGAAGCGCCGCCGGCTGCCTTAATATCGCCTTCGGGAGTGGCTTTAGGATCTATGAAGTAGATGTGTCCACCGATCCGGGAGACGATGACACTGCCGCCTTCGAGGACATAGGTTCGCGATCCTGGAGGTGCGCCTGCAGTGCCAAGTGCGCCCGTCCACTTTTTAACCGAGGTGACGACGCTTTTGGTCAGCTGTAGCAGGGTGACGCCGCCATCGGCTGTGGCGGCCCAAATAAAATTATTTTGTTCTGGCTGGACTGGCCGAACCGCGTAGATCCCGTTAAAGCCATCATTATAAATACGAATCGGTGTATTGCCGCCGCCGTCGGTTGCCCCGCTAGGAGAGCCTTTGCTGCCAGCGGTGCCTGGAGTCAGGGTGCCGCCTTTATCGTCATTATATCCAGGGTTGATCTTACCTGGATCGGCAGAATCGGTGGTCGGCCCACCACTGCCACCACTTCCACCGCTGCCACTACCGGTGTCCGTGCTATCAACCTTTTTTGGATCGGTACTGCTGCCATCGGGATTTTTAGTTGCCGTGCGTGCCGCCGATTTCGTCCCAGGCCCGCCTTGAAACGAACTGCTGCTGCATGCTTGGCTGCAGAGCAACGCGCTCAGCATCAGGCCAAAGGCCGTAAATGGACGTGATGAAATTTGACGAAGGCGCATCATGGATGGCTCCTAGTAAAGCTGTACCATTACTGAAAGCACGTCTTCAGAACGGTGGTATGCCGAAAATGCCGTGGCAACTTTGGTCTTGTTACGGTCGGGTGCGTAAACCTCTATTTTCGATAGCTGCGAAAGATTTCCGAGCCGCCCATCGCAGATCAATACGGCGTCTAAAGGACCGTCGAGGCTGCCAATCTGTTTGTTAGTGCAGCCTGAGGATTGGTAGGCCTGTTTTAATTCGCTCCAGGTCGTGGCGTAGAAGGGTACCATCTCTTGCCCACGATAAAATTTAATCGTCGCGCCAGGGTGCTCGACAGCGATGGATGCGCCCTGCCAATGTATGGTTAAGTGCACTCCTTGCGGAGCAGCGGCCGCGGTGACTGCTGATAAAGGTTGCAGAGTTTCTGCTGTTACGGGCATGAGAGACATCGGTTTGCCGATTTGCAGAGCGGAAAATTTTGGCTGGCGCGGAACAGCGTGCAGCCACACCGCAGCGGTGACTAAAACAGCTGCAAGCAGGCCACCGACACCCATCCCAATATGTTGCTTAGGTCTCGGCACCGCTCCCCTCCTTTTACGGTCACGTAGTCTCGCGATCACAATATTTATCGGCAGGTCGCCGTAGAAACTTAAGTCAATCTTATCTATGCAGCTTTATACCCTTGAACACGGGGGCTTAGATTGGTGGCCTAGGCTGCCTGGGCGGGCTGCCGCGAGACCAGCCGCAGCGGCTGGTCAGCCATTGTAATAAAACTAAGCAATATCAATATATTATTAATATATAATTGATTAACTGTATTAATTTATATAATATGTAACTGAAATCCTTTACTCAGGAGGGACACATGGCGCGTTTATTTCTGCCTTTTTATCTCGGCACCGCCATGCTCTTAGGCTGTAGCCAGAACGACGAATGGTTTGCGGGTAAAGCCGAACAAAGTCCGGTGCCGACCGTGGTCGCGCCGGCGCCCTTGATTGCTCCAAACGATCCAACTGGGATGGTGACTGGGGGCATGCGCCCATCACAAATGCTCGATCTACCCGAAGGCGATTCCTACCTGACCAATCTGCAGGCTCTCATCGATGCGACCAATTTAAGTGGTTATCATAAGCTCGGCAAACACGGCCAGAACCTGACCATCGCCGTCCTCGATAATGGCTTTTCTGGCCTGAATCACAGCCTCGGCAATCGTCTACCACCGGACACCGTGCTGGTGACGCCGCCGATCGATCAGATGGAAGACACAACCCACGGTGTTAAGCTCGCCGAGATCGTCTATGCAATGATCACAGGCAAGGCCACTTACAGCGCCGATATCGTCGGCCCGCGCATGCTGTTGGTCAATACCGATGGCTTCAGCAACTTGCAGGCAGCGGTGGCCACCGTCATCGCCGAAAAGGTTGATATCGTTCTATATGCCCAGGTTTGGCAGTACGGCGGTAATTTCGATGGTAAGGGCTTCATCAACGCCGAGATCGATAAAGCCACTGCCGCTGGCATCCTCTGGGTTAACGCGGCGGGCAACCTCGGTCAGGCTACCTTTAATTCCAGCATCGTCGATTCACCCGTAGAGCCTGCCGAGGTCGTTTTACCGCACGCTGGTCGCTACGTGCGCTTCACTGTGCCACGCGACCAAACCAAGATCTCGGCGGTCCTTAGCTGGAACGATTTTAGCGATACGAAGGACTACGTCACGGCGCAGGACCTCGACTTGATCATCGAAGACGACGCCCACCACGTCGTCGCCTCCAGTCGGCAGCGCCAGACTGGAGTTGCACCCGATCCCCTCGCCGCTCCCGATCCGACCTACTCCGCCCATGCTCGTGAGGTGGCCAGTGCAACCCTCAACGTCGGCACTTATTATGCCCGTGTCGAAGACTACTCGCATAATTTCACCACAGCGTCTCGTTTGCGCCTAAGTATCGACGGCGAAGAGGTGCGATTGCTCGATTTGTCCGGGGGCAACACGCTCGGCATTCCTGCTGACAACCCCTCTGTCCTTACCGTAGGCGCAAGCGATATCAGTTATAGCGGTGCTGCGATCAACGCCCAGGGTGCCACCACTAAACCCGAAGCACAGATCACCTCATCGGTCATCTTCTCTGACGGCGAGGCCCATTTTGGTACGTCCTCGGCTAGCGCCATCGTCACTGGTGCGTTAGCACTGTATATCAGCAACTACGGGCCACTGACCCGCACCAAAGCGCTGGAGCTGATGCGGACCGGTACTTTGGCTGCGCCAAGGACTGATAGCAGCAAGGCCTATACTTTTCGCCTGAAGTGAGGCAACAAGCTCGATGTCTAGGGATTGCTCTCAAAGGTTGCTGCCGCCGGCCAATCATTTGCAGCATCGCTGTCTAGCGCAGCGTCTGGCTGCTCATCGGCGCTACGGCCTTTGCTAGTGTCGTCATCGGTTTGATCAAGGGACTCATCTAGGTCATTTGCCGACATGATGCTGCCGCTGGAGCGGCCCTCGTTGTTGGGCCTTGTAGGCTTGGCGACATCATCATGCGGCCATAAAATGGTCGGCGAGCCTTCGCCCCGCACGACTGCCAATAATGCCGCTTGTTTATGTGCTTCTATACCCTTGGTTTGCAGTAAGTGGTTTGCCCAGACCTGGATTTTTGGCGCGGGATCTTGAGTTGCAGCCACCAGGTATAAATCACGCAATTCATCTTTCGACCGGCCTATAGCTCTAAGTACGACCAATCTCCCTTTTTCATCCAATAACCGAACCATTTGGCGCATGAGATAGAGTTGCCCAGGGTTTGGCCTACGCACGAAGCGTTCAAAGAAATTAGCGATCAGATCAGATCGTGCATTTTTGATGGCCTGTTTCAGCGTCTTGAGCGGGACCTCAGTAGCGAATTCAGCCAAGGCTATCGCTGCATGCATTCGCACCCAGAAGCCTTTATCTTTTAGCGCAATCCAAAGTAGCGAGGCGCTGCCGGCGAAGGTTTCCTTGCGGATGGTTTGTACGGTTTTAAAGTGTTGGTATCTGAAGCGGTGATCTAGGCCGCGGCGGTACGCGCGTTCCTCATCTGCGGTCCAATCTCGGCCCTTGACCACACCCTTGCCGAGTATTTTATTGGGCAGCGATAGGTATGGGTTACTCTTCTCCACTTTGAGAAAATCAGTCTTTACCATCTTAGCTATGGTCACTTTGGGAGCCAGCTCGACCCTTTTTGGTGGGGTTGGTCGATGCTCAATCTCTATTGGAATCGGAGATTCATCAATTAAAGCTAAAAGGTCATAAAGTGGGTTATGGTTATTAACTACGGATTGGTAACCGCCATACGTCGTCGCCAAGATCATGACAGCAAATAGGCTCCAACCCAATAGCCGGCGTCGCCTGTGATTTGCTTCAGCCTGCCGTAGTGCCCCGAAATCATGGTCGATAGGCACCATCTGTGGCATAAAATCGGCATGCCCGAAGTCCCAATAGTCCTGGGATGATGCCTGACTGATGGCGGCAATCTTGAGCTGCAGCGGCGGCGCTTTGGCCTTGGGGCTATTGGCCGCAGCAAGCTGCGGCACGATCTCGGGTATATGCTGGCTCATCCCCTACCCCTTCGTACTGACCCCATGCGGCCTAGTTCTCTCTAGTGGTGTCGACAGCAGAGCCAAAGAAGTTTAATGTATTTATCTAAACTATATTGATAAAAGTTAAATTTATGAAATGAACCTCTATTATTAAAGGACGTCAGCTTAGATGCTGAAAGTGGGGCGCAGTCGGGAGTTCGTCGTTTTGACTTGAAATTCACAGGCTAACTTGATACTCGGTGGTTTCCTTTGGTAAAAATGGCAATCTCTGGTCCTAGGCCAACACACACAGGGTCTTCTCATGGCTTCAACAGGCAAAATCGAGTTAGTCCGTAACATTGGCATCTCCGCCCACATCGATTCGGGTAAGACGACGCTTACTGAGCGGATCTTGTTCTACACAGGGCGTATCCATAAGATCCAAGAGGTCCGTGGCACCACCGGTGACGGTGCGACGATGGACCACATGGAGCTCGAAAAAGAGCGTGGTATCACCATTACTTCCGCAGCAACGACGGTTGCCTGGAAGGACTTTGCGATCAACATCATCGATACTCCCGGACACGTTGACTTTACGGTCGAAGTGGAGCGCTCGCTGCGCGTCCTCGATGGTGCGGTCCTAGTGCTTTGTGGCGTTTCGGGTGTGCAGTCGCAGTCGATCACGGTAGATCGCCAGATGAAGCGTTACCGGGTGCCCTGCGTGGCCTTTATCAACAAGCTAGATCGTTCCGGTGCCAACCCTTACCGGGTTAGCACCGCGCTGCGCGAGAAGCTCGGCCATAACGCCGTCATGATGCAGATTCCAATCGGCCTGGAAAACGACCATGATGGTGAGATCGACCTGGTCAAAATGAAGGCCTACTTCTTTGACGGTGAAAAGGGCGAACGCATCCGCGAGGAGGAAATTCCTGCTGACTACGTCGACAAGGCTAATGAGTACCGGGCCATCATGCTCGATAAAGTGTGCATGTTCTCCGACGAGATGACCGAGCTGATGCTAGACGAGAAGGAGATCCCCGAGGACCTGCTTGTCAACACCATCCGTAGCGCTACCATCAAGCGTGAGATGACCCCAGTGTTTATGGGTTCGGCCTATAAAAACCGCGGTGTCCAGTTGTTGCTCGATGCCGTCGGCCGCTACTTGCCCAGCCCTCTGGAAGTGCCAAACTTCGGTACTGCTCTCGCCACGGGCGAAAAGGTCGAAGTTATATCCGACGTCAAATTGCCTTTGATCGCCATGGCGTTCAAGATCAGCGATGACCAATACGGCCAGCTGACCTACACTCGTATTTACCAAGGCACCTTGAAAAAGGGCGATACCGCCTACAACCCACGGACGCAGAAGCGCCAGCGGGTTGGCCGGATCGTGCGCATGCACTCGGCTGAGAAGGAAGAGATCGATTACGCATCGGCTGGCGATATCGTCGCTATGGTCGGTGTCGAGTGCGCTTCTGGAGATACCTACTGTGATGAATCCGTCAACGTCGCTATGGAATCGATCTTCGTTCCCGAGCCCGTTATCGAACTAGCGCTTAAGCCTGAAAAACAAGACGACTTGGTCAAAGTGTCGAAGGCGCTTAACCGCTTTATGAAGGAAGATCCAACCTTCCGCGTCTTCGTTGACCCTGAGTCGAACGAGACCATCATCAAGGGCATGGGCGAGTTGCACCTTGAGATCTACGTCGAACGCATCAAGCGCGAGTATAAAGCCAGCGTCGTGGTCGGCCAACCTAAGGTTAATTACCGCGAGTCGCCGACTATCCCTGCTTCTTTTGACTATAAGCACAAAAAGCAAACCGGTGGTTCGGGTCAGTACGCGCACGTCGTCGGCGACCTGATCCCGCTTGGTGAGGAGTCGGAGGTCAACTTCGTCTTCGAAAACAAGTGTGTCGGCGGAGCAATTCCCAAGGAATTCATCCCCGGCTGCGAGAAGGGCTTTGCTGAGTCCGTGGTCAAGGGACCACTCGGCGGCTTCCAGGTGATCCGAACCCAGATCAATCTGACCGACGGCGGCTTCCACCCTGTCGACTCCTCGGAAATGGCGTTCAAGATCGCCTCTCGTGCCGCGTTTAAAGAAGCCTTCATGGCCTCCAAGCCGGTGCTACTCGAGCCGATTATGCGTGTTGAGGTGGAAACACCAAGCGACTTCCAGGGCCCTGTTCAGGGTGACTTGTCATCCCGCCGTGGCTTGCTCCTGGGTAGCGACATGCGCGACGACTACGTCGTCATCATTGCTGAGCTACCGCTGTCGGAGATGTTCGGTTACTCGACCGACCTGCGTTCTGCCACCCAAGGCAAGGCGAGCTTCTCCATGGAATTCTCGAAGTACCGTCCTGTACCTTCGAGCATTCAAGAGCAGATCGTCAGCAGGCATCGGGAAGACCAAGCTAAAGGCAACAAATAAGTCATTCTCCCAAAAGGCCGCAACCTTCATATGACGGTTGCGGCCTTTGCTTTGGCTAAAGAATTTCTGCGCTGAGCCGAAGCATCGTGACACCCAGTTTATTTGCCTTAGCTTCGGGGCCTTTTCGTTCATGAGTGACGATCCCAAAATTCCAACGCCTGTGATCAGCTCTATGGCAGGTGCACGTCCCGGTTTGCGGCTGGTTCGCAATTCGGAGCCAGCGTCCGCTGCTGACGCGGTGCCGCTAGTTGGTGCGAAGGAGGCAGCAACAGCCACTGTGAAAGCTGGCCGACGTAGCCCGTTTCTTGATTTTATGAACTCTTACAGCGACGCTATCGACCAGCAAGTAAAGATTCTTTTGGATCTTTGAATCATCAAACTCGGCTGCAAATGTTCATGCTTCACACGCATCGACTAGCTTGTTACCGAGGCTGGAGCATAAGTCGCCAAATATCCATCGATCCGCTCCTTGATCGCGGCATTGATCCAGACTTTGCCCAACACCTCGCGCTGGTACAATCGATCAACGACTTCCTGAATCGTCACCAAGCTCACGATCGGGATCTGCCACTTGGTTTCGATATCGCGCAGTGCCGACTGCGTACCTGTGCCTCGTTCCTGACGATCGACTCCGACGACGGCGCCGATCACTTCAACCTTGTAGCGTGCAAGCAGTGGTAGCACTTCGCTGAAGCTGGTGCCGCCGGTGATCACGTCTTCGACGATGACGACCTTTTCGCCACCCTGGTAGAGTCTTCCGACCAGGTCACCGCCTTCGCCGTGATCCTTAGCTTCCTTGCGATTAAAGGTATAGGAGATATCCCGTCCGAGGCGTAGGCTGAGCTGGTAAGCGGTCAAGACGGCAAGCGGTATGCCCTTGTAGGCTGGACCGAAGAGGTTGTCGACTGCGTCCCCAAAGCGCTCCCCTATAGCTTCAGCATACAGTGCGGAGACGGCGCCCAGACGCTCTCCTGAATCAATGTGTCCGGTGTTGAAAAAATAGGGTGATAAACGCCCCGATTTGGTTTTGAACTCACCAAATTGCAGCGCTCCGCTGCGCAGCAGCCACTCAATATAACGCTCTTTGATCACGTGGGTCTCCAGCTAGAGTGGGCCAAATAGGATTACTTGGTTATCAGCAATCCACCCCTGTTTGCCATCTGAGAGTTTGACCCGGAAGTAGCCGCCAGCTGCACGTTCTGTGATTAATACCGGAGATCCTTCATGCAGAGCGAAAAGTTGGGTATTGTGGCTACCTGGTCCAGAATAGACCTTGGCTTCTGGCGAGTTGATGGCCGCCCAGGCATCTGGCGTTGCTTGTTTCGTAAGAAAGGCCGCCAGCCCAAGGATGGGCAATATTACAGCTAGGCCTATCTTGAGCTGCCAGCGATTAAGGCTGGGTTTGGCGCTGACGATGGTAAAGGCGGCGCCCCAGATCGCAGCCAATAAAGCGGCCATCCAGGCTAATTCCAGCTGCGAAAAAACGGCCAGACCAGTGGCGACATGACCGCTGGTCCCTGCTGGGATCTGGGCCTCAAGTTTATCTTGGATCTTGCTCATGACAAAGTGGAGGTTGGCCTGATTGTCGGGATCGCGCGGTAGGTAACGCCTAGCGCCGAGAAAAGCCGCAACGCTGTCACCGAGGCGGCCGGTTTTATAGTAGCTGACGCCGAGGTTATAAAAGAGGTGGCCGTTGACGATGCCTTGTCCGACCAACTGTTCATAGAGCTGCGTGGCCTTGGGCAAATCGCCGGCGTCAAACGCCTGGGTCGCAGCCACCGCGACCAGATCCTGACTCTCCTTCGGGGATGTGGCCAGAGCAGACGGAACGAGACCCGTTAGGCTGATGGTGATCAGCGCCGATCTAAGCAAAAAGTGTTTCAGTGATTTGGTCATACGCTCTCTAATCCTAAAATCAGGTGGTCGAGGTCTGCTACCAACTCACTGGCTGCCGGCAAGGATGGCAGGCGGCCACTGAAATCGACTTGTTCAAGGACAGTAATGATTTGTATTAAGCGCTGGAGATCGGACTCCTTGCTGCCAAGGCGGCGCAATACGTCGGCGATTTCCCGTGCAGCTAGCGTTTGGCCGCGAAGGTTTAGTTTGTTGCCGAGATAGGTGCGCAGCGCGACGTAGGTAGCAAGTAGTGCCGGTTCTACATGCCCGGCCGCGAGCTGAACTTGAATACTCTGCAAGGCCGATTTAAATAGCTTGTATGCTTGTGAGCGACGCCTGCCGATGACATCCTTTTTGGATCTCCGCCGGACAAAATCCCAACCTAGGAAGGCGAAGGCCAGTGAAGGTGTGCTAGAAGCAACTAAAACTAGAACTAATTTAGTATTTCTGGTTATGGTTTGTTGCGAGGTCAAAGAATGATCATGGTGTATTTCAATGAGATCGCTCCCCAGAACTTTGACATCCTGCTTTTTCGTGCCAGGTACCAGTGGCTGCTGTCCCACCACCAATTGCTGGGCTTCCGCCTTGCTCGGGTCGACGATTAAATGTCCGAGCTCAGAGCTTAAGGTGGTGTACTGCTGCAGCTGCGGGTTAAATACTGGCACCTCGACCTTACCGAGGTCGTAGTCACCGGGATGCGCCGGGACCAGAGCATATTTGTAGACCCGCTTTGACATGATGCCCCGCGCTTCGCCCGCCTTCTCGGTATATTCAGGCTTATCTGGATAAATCTTACCGATCTTATCTAGGTCTGGGACGATCTCAGGCAGAGCATCAGCAATCCCAATTCCAGAAATAGTTATGGTTATGGTTATGGTATTACCGGCGCTCACCTTCGCCTGGCTAAGCTTAGTTTCCAGGTGAAAACTGCCGACTAAACCGCTAAAATTTGCCGGCTTCCCGGCCGCTGGCAAAGGCTTTACAGCGAAGTCCGCGGCGGTGCTTTTGAGGGTGACTTCGTGCTCTTCAGTCACATTCATATCAAAATTAAAACCATTGCCACCGAAACGATCAAACAATTTATTTAGTGGATTTTGCCGCTTGCTCCAAGTCAGGATGCGCGCGTCGATGGTAAAAGGCGGCAACACCAGGGCTCCTGCCTTGGTTGGTACCACTACTTCTTTTAGTTCGATGACAATATAGGGCTGGCCGTTGACCAATTTCTTCGTTGGTTTCTCGCCTTCAATCGGAAAGCGCCGAAAATCCGGCGACGACGGCATCAATCGCTGACCGCCGCTGAGGTTGCCGCGGTGGTAGAGTTGGATGGTGCAAAGCACCTGTTCGCCGACGTAAGGTTCGAGGTTATCGCAGGTCCGTTCCAGAAACACGCCCTCGGCTGCGTCCTTTGCTTGCTGGGGTGCCTGGCCTTTGCCTGCAGCACCAGCTTTAGGCGCAGTCTTGGCCGCCGGCGATTGGGCTTGATCAACACCGGCCAAGACTTTGATCGTCAATGGCAAGGTGGCCACCTCCTGGCCATCGACTTTGGCTTTGATACTCGGAATCGTATAGGTGCCAGCCTTACTCGCAACGATCACAATGCCGAGCTGTAGCTGGGCACTGCGCTGCCCATTAACCCAGCTGGTCGATTCAGATGCCCCTTGTTGCTGCATCTCCAGGCCTTCAACCGCCGGTATTTCGGGCCGGCCATCCCGCGCACCATCGATCATGACGGTCAGCACAAAAGGCTCGCCAACCGCACCCTCTTGATGATCCAGTTCGGCACTGATCGTGCCCGCTAGGCTTGGCGTCGCCACGCCGGCTAAGGCTCCCAGCAGCAAGATTCGATTTAGTCGCACCGTCAGGCTTTTACTCTGCATCACCAATCCTTCTCTCGACTGGCCGGGGGGCGTTTTCCAGGGGCATAGAGGTAACGTTTGACGTGATCATCGACTGAGCGCAGGAGCTTGTCGGCGTCTTCCTGGCTCATCCCGGGCTGCTGCTTGTCTACGGCTTGATCCTCCTGAGCGGCGGCGGCAGTAGGTTCTGTGCTGGCGGCGCCAGAGTTAGCTGGCGGAGCCTTGCCTGCCTCTTCCTCTGCAGTCGCTCCAGGCTTTTTCTCAGCCTTAGGATCTGCGCTCTGCCCATCTTGGGATTTCGCCGGCTGGGTTGGTGCCGGCTTATCGTCAGCGCTCTTAGGAGTCGCTGCGTCTCGCCCAGGCTTGGCATCGTTCTGGTCAGGCTGGCCTTTGTCCTCGCCAGACTTGCGATCCGAATTGCGGTCGGAACCTTTTTGGTCCTTTGAGTCCTTTGAGTCCTTTGAGTCCTTTGAGTCCTTGGAGTCCTTGGAGTCCTTGGAGTCCTTTGAATCCTTTGAATCCTTTGAATCCTTTGAATCCTTTGAATCCTTTGAATCCTTTGAGTCTTGCTCATTTTTCTGATCTTGTTGATCCTTCTGATCGCCTTGCTGCTGTTTGGCTTGCTCTTCCTTAAACTTTTTTACGACTTCGAGATTCTCCCGAGCCTCATGATCGTCAGGCCGAAGCGCCAGAGCATTCTCATAGCTCTTTAGTGCGTCATCCAATTTCTTCATCTGAGCTTGGGTAGTACCCAGGTTAAACAATGCCCGCTCAGCCAGCTCTTGATCGCTGGACTCTGCAGCAGCCTTAAATCCCGTCACCGCCCCGTCCAGATCACCTTTCTGGTAGGCCTGCACCGCCTGA
>Ga0315291_10009190_pt1 | contig 12127 bp, 9 predicted proteins | sample YL17G12_20_MG_FD_203070 | JGI IMG/M metagenome (GOLD analysis project Ga0315291, IMG submission 203070) | Sediment microbial communities from Yellowstone Lake, YNP, Wyoming, USA - YL17G12_20 | ecosystem: Environmental > Aquatic > Freshwater > Lake > Sediment | place: USA: Wyoming | collected...
AATTGCCAAGCTCCTCTTCGCACAGTCCGAGCCCGAATTTAGCCGCAGCCAGCAACGACGGATTCTTCGAGGACTTCTCCATAGCCTTCGTGTAACTCTCTCTGGCCAGACCTATCTGTGACGCCATATCCTGGCTGCTCACGGTCGTAGTGCGGTAATGCAGCTCCGTTCGCAGGGCTTCGCCGCGCTTAATGAGCGCCATAGCAGCCAGGTTGTCGTCGGTTGTGCTGTCGGCAAAGTCCTTGAGGGCATTTGCGGGCTTAAGCAGCAAGAGTGACATGTCCGCCCTCTGGCCCTGGTCGCTGAGGATCTGCATCTTGATGTTCGACACCTGGTTGACAATGCTCGTGAAGCGCTCCTGCTCTTGAGTTATCGCGCTTTTGCCGCGGCTCCTCCAGATTTGGAAACCTACGGCCGCACAAATCACAACTACTACGACGATAACGCTCGCCACGTTGTCCTTAACCCACTCGGGGAAATTGCCCAGCCATTCGGCCAATATGTTGGTTTTCAGCTCGTGCCGATGCTCAGCTTTCATACTATGCTCCGTTCTATTCTGCCGGACAGGTCATTGTCCGTTTCTATTACCGATATTCAATTGCACACACAGGGCCGAAATTGTAGCAAAATATCTTTTGCCTTGCAATGGCCTTATCTGCTGGTAAAATTTTAGTCCATATCCAATTGAAAGGACGTCAATGTTCAAGACAACGGCGATACGTAAGAGGCGCCGCCTCTTACTGTGGGGTTTCTGTGTTCTCGCAGTCCTCGCAGGCTCCTTTTGTCCGGCTGTCGGGCAGTCGGACAAGGCCAAAGATTCGAACGATGCGCCGGGCGTGTGGGACCAGGCCAGGTATATCGGTCTTGATGATATCAAGGCGGGGATGGAGGGCTACTGTCTGACGGAATATGGCATTGAGGGAATCGAGAAGTTCAATCTGAAGGTTATAGACGTGGTGCGGGATTTCGAGCCCGGCAAGGACATAATCCTTGTCGAGGGCACCGATGAACGGTTCATTCATACCGGTCCCGTGGCCGGGTGCAGTGGCTCGCCGGTCTATCTTGACGGGCGACTGGCGGGCGCGCTGGCTTTTGCCTGGACGTACAGCAAGGACCCGCTTTACGGCGTAACGCCAATCGAGGACATGCTCAAAGTAGGCATGACAAACACCGGCGAGCCGGGACCGGCATTTGCATTCGACTATTCAAAGCCGATAGACTTGGCTGCAATCGACAGGCAGATTACGGCGCCTCGCTTTGCGAGGAACAACGCTCTGCGAGGAATCAGCACCCTGCCTTGCCCTCTGATTACCTCAGGCTTGCCCGTTGAAGTTTGTGAGCAGTTGGGTGAGGCGGTCAAGCCTTTCGGTCTTATGGTCGTTCCCGGCATCGGCGGCGCGACGCACACTTCCCAGGGCGAGCAGGGCGCACCTGCCGGCGACGATGCCCAAAGGAAACTCGTCCCCGGCGCCTGTCTTGCCGTACCCCTTGTCAGCGGGGATATTACGATGGGAGTGTACGGAACCGTCACTGAGGTCCGCGGCCAGAACGTGTATGGCTTCGGGCATGCCTTCCTCGGCTACGGCCCCATCAACTTGCCGCTGGCCACAGGCAAGGTTCACACGGTGATATCAAGCATGCTTCGCTCATCCAAGCTCGCCAGGGTCATCGAGACCGTGGGGGCATTGACGAGCGACGAGGGGTCGGGCATTCTCGGCCAAATCGGCGCAAAGGCGCACACGTTTCCCGTCACGGTGCGCATAGACCGCTACAACGACCAGAAGCGCGTTTATAACTGCCGGGTGGCGGCCAATCGGCTGCTTACGCCTTCGGTCCTTCGCTCGGTTGTCTCCGGCGCCGCCTTCTACCTCGGCGATCTGCCCCCGGACCATACCATTGAGTACAAGGCGTCCGTCGCCATAGAGGGCTTCGAGCCGATTGCCTTTGAAAACGTCTCGGCCGGGACGGGTCTGGCCGAAATGCTGACCGAAGCCGCAGGCTCGATTGCGCTGCTTATGAATAACCCCTACAAGGATGTTACCGTCGAAGCAATGGATTTCGAGATTCGAATTATCCCGCAGGACATTACCTCGCATATATGGTCGGCTGATTTGTCCGATTCGGAAGTCAGGCCCGGCGAGAAAATCGACATCGACGTGGTCGTCGAGTCCGTCCGCGCCGAAAAGAAGAAATATCAAATCGAGCTTGAGGTGCCCAGGGATCTGGACCCCGGAAAGTATGAGCTGACCGTCTGCGGCTCACGCGATTATGAGCAATTCCTCCTGAAAACGGTCCCCTACAGATTCATCGGACAGACTCTGCCCGACCTCGTGAATGCCCTCAGAGATACGCTGGCGGTACAAAGAGGCAGGCTCTATTGCTATCTGGTCCTGCCTCCCGGAGGCGTCACCCTGGAGAAGGCCGAGCTGCCCGACTTGCCGGCCACAAGAGCGCTGATCCTTCAGAGTGCCGCAAGGCCGATTATGGCGCAGCCTTATCCCCACTGGATCGAGAAGACCGTCGAAACGGACACGGTCGTCATCGACAAGAAGACTATGCGTTTAACCGTCGAGGAATAGGTGAAAGAAATGCCCACAGCCGCAAAGCATTGCGAGCCGCAAAAGTCCCCTGTCATTGTTGGATTTTGATTTCTATTTGAGGAGTTGCCATGAGCGACAGATTCCGCAGAAACGGACTTGTGATTTTTGTTTTGATCGTCTCGTTTTTGATTAGTCTATTGTTGAGCTCGCCCTGTCCGGCGGTCAACAGCAAAATTACGCGCCAATCAACCAGTGCCGTCTTCTTGAAGGGTAAGGCCGAGAAGGTTGTCATCGGCTCGAGGGGGACCATTCAGCTCGGTCGTTCGGCGGAGGTTCTGGTCAAGGAGTTTGAAAACGTCTGGTCGATAAACAGCATCGTGCCGAGCGGTGGGGCTATTTACGTCGGCACAAGTCCGAACGGCGGCATTTACAAGTACAGCCTTGACAAGCTGATCAAGATTTACCCGGTCGAATCGCAGGCCGAGCCCAAAAAGGAAAGCAAGCCGGCTGATGCCAACCAGCCCAAGACGGAGGAGCACCTCACGAACGAGCACATCTTTGCGATGGCGACAGACCTCGCAGGCAGGCTGCTGGTCGGTATAAGCGGCGCCAAATGCAGGCTGTGTCGCTTCGAGGCCGACAAGATGGAAGTCATCTACGAACCGAACGACGCCAAGTACATCTTCGCGATAGACATCGACGCCGGCGGCAATATCTATTTGGGAACCGGGCCGGAAGGCAAGGTCTATGGAAGCGACCCCTTCGGCAAGAATGCAAAGGTTGTGTACGACAGTCGCGACAAAAACATACTCTCGCTGGCGACCGGCCCGAACAGCTTCATCTACGCCGGCAGCGACGGCCGCGGACTTGTGTACAAGATAGACCCGCGAAGCAAAGATGCCACGGTTCTTTATGACAGCGATCAGCCGGAGATAACGACCCTGCTGTTCCGCCGGAACGGCCAGTTGTGCGCCGCCGCGACCTCGGCAGGCATTGTCCAGACGCAGACGCAGTTTGCCGCACAATTGCCTTCGTCCGGCCGGCCTGAGACCAAAGAACCCAACGGAGCAAGCAGCGCCGAGAGCGGGGGCGGACGCAAGCTTCAAATCCCAAATACGGAAAAACCGAGCGCCGCCGCCCAGGCCGCAGCCGGCGCGCCCGTTCAAAAGGGCGCACCAACGGGCAAGGCCAGCCACATATACAAGATATCCGACGAGGGTTTCGTCACCGACATATTCAGCGAGTCGGCGGTCTTCCTCTGCCTGGCTGAACAGAATGACAAGCTGCTCGTCGGAACGGGCAACAACGCCCGGCTCTTCACGGTCGATCCCGACTCGGAAGTCGAAACGGTCATCTATGAAGATGAGCAGGCGGTGCAGATAACAGCCATAGCCGTCGTCGAGGACAACGTGTATCTCGGCACCGCCAATCCCGCCAAGCTCATACGGATGAGCAAAGATTTCGCCTCGGAGGGGACGTACATTTCCGAGCTTATCGACGCCGGCCAGCCGGCCAACTGGGGCAAGCTCCAAATCGAGGCCGACATCCCGAACGGATGCAAGGTCCTTGTCGCGTCGCGCAGCGGCAATGTCGAGGACGTGAACGACCCGACTTTTTCGAAGTGGACTGAGCCGCGGGAGATCACCGCGCCGGTGCAGCTGGATTGTCCGCTGGGCAGGTTCTGTCAGTACAAGCTCGTGCTCCAGAGCAAATCCGGCGACAGCAGCCCCGTGATACGCGAGGTCGCCGTTGCCAGCACCGTTCCGAACCAGGCGCCGAAGGTCGAATCGGTGAACGTCGCGCGGGTTACAGGGCCGAGCAAGGAGGGATTCTTCAAGATCAGCTACAAGGCCGACGACGATAACAGCGACAAGCTCGTCTATACGATAGATTTCAGAAAAGTCGGCAGGACGAGCTGGATCGAGCTGAAAGACGACCTTGCCGCGGACAATTTCGAATGGGACGGCAAGACCGTTGAGGACGGACGCTACGAGGTGCGGGTCACCGCCGGCGACGAGAATAGCAATACCACCGCAACCAAGCTCTCCGGCAGCAGGATAAGCGAGCCGGTCGTAATCGACAACACAGGGCCCGTTATCGGCGAGATCGAGGTCAAATCGCTGGTCGATGAGGCCGGGCCTTGCAGGGTATTTAAGTTCAAGGTCTCCGACCAGCTAAGCGCGATCGGGAAGGTCGAATATACAATCGACAGCAACGCCGACTGGATTGGCACCGTCCCGGACGACCTGGTTTACGACACCACCGACGAGAGCTTCACTATCAGGATAGATACGAAAGAGGCCCTGCCTAAGGGCGCCCACGTGCTGACGATTAAGGCCGAGGACGCGGTCGGCAACACAAAGCACAAGACCCTTGATGTCGTCATCGAGTAGCGAACGAATCCGTCCGCTGGGGGCCGAATGTCGGGTTATCGTGCGATATATCGAATTTGAAAAGATCACTGCGGCCGTCGAGTCGCTTTGCATAGCAGCCTGTTACGAGCTGCCCGGTGATGTCCTAACTGCTATTGAGACGGCGGCGCGGGCCGAATCCAATCCCGCCGCTGCTAAAACCCTCGATAAACTGATCGAGAACGCCCGTCTGGCGAAGGACGAGCGGATACCTCTGTGCCAGGATACGGGCCTGGCGGTTGTCTTTGTCGAGCAGGGCGCCGACGTTGCCGTCAAGCCTCACCCCGGCCAAAGGCACGCGACGCTCGCCGATGCAATCAATGCGGGCGTCGCTCGGGGCTATGAAAAGGGATACCTGCGAAAAAGCGTCGTTGCAGACCCATTAAACGGACGGACGAACACCGGCTCGAATGCGCCGGCTATAATCCATCATACGATTGTGCCGGGGGATAAATTGAAGCTGACCGTTATGGCCAAGGGCGGCGGCTGCGAGAATAAGAGCCAGTTCAAAATGTTCAAGCCCACCGCTGAGAAAGAGGAGATAATCGCCTGGATTGTTGAGGTGGCGCGGACTGCCGGGGCCGACGCCTGCCCGCCGTTTGTCATCGGCGTCGGGATTGGCGGCGATTTCGAGCTATGCTGCCTGCTCAGCAAAAAGGCGCTTTGCAGAGACCTGGCCGAACGCAATAGCGACGAATTCTACGCCGCCCTTGAGGCGGAGCTGCTATCGCGGATAAATGCCCTCGGCTTGGGCCCGCAGGGTCTCGGCGGCGATACGACCGCCCTGGCCGTTATGATAGAAACCGCTCCCTGCCATATTGCCTCGCTCCCCGTCGCCGTCAACATAGAATGTCATAGCCACCGGCACAAAACCACGGTAATCTAAAGGTCTCAAACTGACCGGCTCCCCTTGTCATACCTGCGAAGCCTTGTCATACCTGCGAAAGCAGGTATCCAGTAGTGTGGCAGTTGAGTGGATTCCCGCTTTCGCGGGAATGACATGTTGTGCTATATTGCTGTCGCATAAGAACTTATCATGCTGTTTTCTTGAAAACCGGTCAGTTTGAGTAAAGGGCTGAAAAAGGCATTCACCGGGGCGTTGTTGGAAGTCCTATCTTCTTGTGGCGGAGCCCCAGGAGCCGATGGATGTCCAGCGGATATCCTCATTGCCCTTCTGCTCCCCGGAGCCGGCAGTGGGCGGGACACGCTTGCCGAAATCGATTGTCCGGGGATCGGCCCACTTGCGGTATTCACTGCGCCCATCTGCGAAGGAGAAGGTCGTTCCGTCGCCGTGCCTGATTGGCGGCGGGTCCCACCACATCTCCTGTTTTACCTGGCAGGTCCACCCGCCCAGCGCAAAGCCGCCGGTGCCGCCGTCGTCGATGAAGACGAATCTGTATGCGGACTCTTGTATTTGGCCTTTTTTCTTGAGCATGACCGAGCCGGGCATATAGCTCAAGCCCGTCCAGCCCCTGCAATTCATTGAATCCACGATTGCATATAGGCGATACTCGTTCTGCGTCGTCCTGCCGGTGGGGCATTTGTAGAGCTTCAGGTTCTTGGCGTACTCGTACAGGGCCCCATCTATTATGGCCTGCTTTTTCTGGGCTTCGGTGAGTGGGCTGCCCCAGTCCTTTTTCACCCAGGGCTTCTCCCTGTAATGGGAGTCGTCGAATGGCCGGCCGGCGCTGTACATATCCGTGTACTCTTCCGTGTCCCCGTTGACGAGCTTGTCGTCGTTCTCGTCGGCGTACATAATCCAGGCGAGAGTCAACTGCTTGAGGTTGCTAAGGCAGACGACCCTTTTGCCCTGCTCTCGTACCCTGTTTAATGCGGGCATAAGTATCGCCATCAATAGCGCGATAATGGCGATTACAACCAAAAGCTCGACTAATGTGAAGGCCTTTTTATTGCCGCGCATAACAGCGACCCTCCAATGAGATATCAGTAATCAGGGAAGCTCTTTATCCACGTCGGCCACATCGAGGGCGTCACGCCCCCGGCCTTCGTCCAGGGCCCGGCCGTGTTGAACGCCCTGTGCCACTTCAAGGTGTACAATTCCTTCAAGCCGACTTTTCTGGCGCTGAAATCCATAAAAGCAGTGCTCACGAACCCTTGGTGGCGGTTGATGCAGCAGCGGCCCATATTATTGCCCGACCAAGCGGCAAATTCGTTCACGGCAGGAGCACAATTGTTCCTGTCCGCCTTACCATCAAGCGGCCAAAGGTCAAAGCGCAGGGCCTCTGTGAACACCGGTATATTGTTCGCTCCTGCGGCGCCGGCCGTCTTCCAGCCGTTCTGAACGGATACTCCGCCCTCGTATGTCGTCACACCGCCACCCACAGGATACGGTATCAGTACGTATCCGTTTATCCCGTAACTGCCGGCTATCCCGTTCCGTCCCGTGTCCCTATATATGCCCCAAGCATTGTAGATATTGAGGTCGGCTCTTGTGACGCCCCTCTCGTCTGTCTGCGGCTTCTGGGCGCTCGGGCAGAACCACAGTTTATTGGCCTTCCAGTCTTTGTATTTGTCTTCAATGTACTTTATCCACCAGTAGCATGGCGTCCCGGCATCAGAAGGCCAGAACTTGCCCTGATTTTCTTCGGTGTACATCGCAGTGATCAGATTCCACTGCTTCATATTGGCCAGGCACTTGACCATTCTGCCCTGCTCTCTGACCCGGTTCAACGCCGGCATCAATATCGCCATCAATAGGGCAATTATGGCAATGACCACCAACAGCTCCACCAATGTAAACGCCTTTCGCCCGTTCATTTCGGATACTCCTTCAGCTTACAAATAGCATTACCACCATCACCAATATGGGTGAATTTCCACCATCACCGGTAGGATGCGCCGGACAACCGTTTTGTTCCATCGAATTAACGCCTTTATGTTGTCTCGAGCAAACCCTGCGGCAGACTCTATTCTACCTAAAACGCCGTTCTTCTGCAATACTAAAGGGCCGAAATTGCAGTTGTCAAAGAGAAAACACGGCCCTTTTTTTCGCCGAAGCAGCATTTTGCAGGCTTCGGCCGTCAGACCCGAAGATCCGGATTCACAGGTTAGCCGCCGTTGCCGAGCACACATTGGCAATGGCGACGTAGTCCTCCGGCGGCAACTGCTCCGGGCGATGGCCTGAATTGATGGAGCATTTCTCGAAGATTTCCGGCCAATTGTCGATCTCGCCAAGCCTGCCGCGGGCGGATTTCGTGCACGATGAGAGCGTCTTGCGGCGATGACCCATAAAAAGCCTCACTACCTCACTGAAAAGCCCCATATCTTGAATTCTGCCTGCCTTTGCCTCGTCCCGGACGAAGGCGACCATAGCGGAATCGACCTGCGGCTGGGGCCAAAAGACGCTCGGCTTGAGGACCCTGATTCGCTTCACGTCGCCGGTCGCGCGCAGGAATATACTGAGTGTGCCGTACTCACCGCAGCCCGGCCCGGCCGTCATCCGCTCGGCGACCTCCTTCTGCACCGTAACGTACATCCCAGCCGCTGTAACCGGGCCTGTGGCCAGATTCAATACCAGCGGCGATGCTATGTTGTAAGGCAAATTCGCCACCAAGAGCGTTCGCCCCGAGAAGCCCTTGCGGGCCGTGGCCAGGGCCTCCGTGACAGCTGGATTGATGGTGCTTTTGCTCTCAAGTACATCGGCGTTGATAATCTCGACGTTGCCAGCCTTGGCAAGCCGCATCCTCGCTATTTCGGCGAGCGTGCGGTCGATCTCCACGGCGATGACCCTGCCGGCCCTCTCCAAAAGGCCCTCCGTCAGAGAGCCGGTCCCGCAGCCCACCTCGAGCACAATATCGTCCGCGGCTATCTCGGCCGAGTCTATGAGCAGACGCATCAGGTTCAAATCGATCAGGAAGTGCTGGCCGAGCTGCCTGTTTGCCGATACGCCCGCCGTCGCAAGCAACTGCTGGATTTGACGCTTCGTTTGCATCACGGTAATTTACAATTGCTCAAACTGACCGATTTTCAAGAGAATAGCACGATAAGTCTTTATCCGACAGCAAGATATCGTAACGTGTCATTCCCTGGAAACTTGTCCTGAGCGAGGTCGAAGGAGCGGGAATCCACTCACCCGACACGCCGCTGGATCCCTGCTTTCGCAGGGATGACACAGGGGATCGCTCAGTTTGAGGAATCTATAATGAATAATTGCAGCCACGCTTCATCTCTGACTCGGCAATCGCTAAATCACAATTCCGAATTCTGAACTCTCAATTCTAAATCCTTCTTAGTCTTGACCATTTGAACCGCTGTCATAATCGCCGATTTCATGCTGGCAGGATCGGCGATGCCTTCGCCTGCAATGTCGAAAGCCGTCCCGTGGCAGGGCGACGTGCGGATGATGGGTATGCCTATGGTTATGTTGACGGCGTGGGTGAAGGCAAGCAGCTTTACCGGGATCATACCCTGGTCGTGATACATTGCCACGACGCCGTCGAAATCGCCGCGTGCGGCCCTAAGAAACAGCGTATCGGCGCTGACCGGGCCGATGCAGTTTATCCCGTGATGCCTTGCCAGCGTTATTGCGGGCGTAATGATTCGCTGCTCTTCATCACCGAATTGGCCGTCCTCGCCGGCGTGCGGATTCAGCGCCGCTACGCCGATCTTGGGGCGCTCAAGGTCGAAGTACATTCTCAGGGCGTCGTTCAACAGGTCGATCGGCTCGAAGACGCAGCCGATAGTGAACTTGTGCCGGACCTCGAAAAGCGCCTCGTGAATCGTCGCCAGGGCCACTTTCAACGGCCCTGCGATGAACATCATCGCCTTTCGCGGCGATTTGCACCGTGCGGCCAGCATCTCGGTATGGCCGGGCCAGTCCGCCCCCGCCAGCTTCCAGCTTGTCTTACTGATAGGCGCGGTGACGACGGCGTCGATGAGGCCATCCTTCGCCGCATCTATTGCATCTATGCAGAACCTTATGGACGCCTCGCCGGCGATCTTGCTCGGCCCCCGTATCCAGGAGGGCACCGAGTACTCGTCGTAGTCCGCCACGACGACCTTATACGGATACTCCCGGCTGATCTTCTCGTGCTGGTGGCGACCCCAGAATGGCTCGATCTCCGCGGCGTCGGCGACATAGCAGAGCTGCTCGTTCATCCCGAATATGACATACTTTGCCGCCTTGCGAACCTCCGGGTCCGCCAGCGCCTTGACGACCACCTCCGGCCCGATACCCGCCGCATCGCCCATCGTTACACCGATGACCGGCTGCTCGGCTATCGAATTGTGCCCGTTTTCCTTCATTACGCCTTCCGGCTTTTACAATTCGCCAAGAATATTGCCTAAAAGCCCAATTCCTTCAGCTTTTCGACCGATAATGCCCCGCCCTGTGGCAAAATGTTTTCAAGCTGCTTCTTTATTGTCTTTACGATTATGTCGGTTTCGATATTCACCAAATCGCCGATTCTTGCCGTTCCGAGGGTGGTTCCCTTGAGCGTCTGCGGTATCAGAGCGACGGTGAAGCTATCGCGGTCCATCGCCGCTATCGTCAAAGAGACTCCATCGACGGCCACCGAGCCTTTGACCACCATTTGGCCGAGCAATTCAGGCCCGGCGGCAAACCTTATATCGGCAAATTCGCCGTGCCTCTCAATCGACTTGACCGTCGCCGTGCCATCGATGTGGCCCTGAACGAAATGGCCCCCGAATCGGCCTGTAGCCTTGAGGGCGGACTCGGCGTTGACCTTTGAGCCGGCCCGCAGACGACCGAGCGTGGATTTCGCCAGGGTCTCGCCGCTTATCTCGAAGGTTGCCGAGCTGCCGGCCATTTTGGCGATGGTCAGGCACACCCCGTTTATGGCGATGCTGTCGCCGATCTTAGCGTCGTTGGCCAGGTCGCCCAGATCGACGGTCAGCAGCATTGCCTTTGCGCCCGCCTGGGCGGTTTTCACCGTACAAATCGCCTCTATCAGCCCTGTGAACATCTCAAATCGACCGTATTCTGCCTTGTCCGCCACACGTGCGAATCTTCGTTCCACGATAGACGGAACTGTCATATTTGCAATTGAAAAGAGCCGGCTAAGCGGTAAAATGTAATTATATGGATGATTTATAATCAATGCAAGAAGGGGCGGATGATTATGAATACGTTTTGGCTAAAAGTAGCCGCAGCGGCCGTTGCGGTCGTGGTCGTCATAGTCCTGATAGGTATGTTCAAGGACGGTGGTGAGCCGAAACCCCAGGAGCCGCAGAAGGGTTTCTACGATGTCGTCAAGAGCGACCGGGAAAGACTGAACGCCGAGCCGCAGCCTGCGGAGCCAAACCAGACGACTCCCGCAGCGCAGCAGGATACAGCCGCCCAGCAGCAGACCGCCCAGAACCAGACGGTCCAGCCGACCGCTCCCACCGAGCCGCCGATGCCGCAGTTCAGGAAACTTGAATTTGAAGAAGAGGTGGAGGCGCAAAAGCTCTGGGAGTGGGTCGTTACTCAGCGAAGTATGGGCAGACTGCCGGTGATGACTTATGGCGAGATGGTTCGCAAGTGCCGCGATATAAAGCAGCGCTGGCCGGGGACTAAATACGCCTATCTGGCCACAAGGGCACTGGCAGACCTGCCCGAAAAGTATCAGCAAATGTACAATATCAAACCGGAAGAAATCGACCTGAAGAATTTCTAACGTGGCGCAGCACGACCGAGTCGCTGTCTGGAGGAATGTTGAAATGAGTACGGCTGCATCAACGGCCAACATACCTGCAATTTCGATAACCGCCGACTGCCTTCCGGAGGCGTGGGAGAAGGCCGTCTTGGCTGTGTGGGATGAAGGTCTTGAGGTGAAAACCCAGTACGATAAGCCCGATGACCCGCCGAGCAGGGATGCAACGGTTATGGTCGCCGTAAGCGACCCATTCTGCGAGCCTCGGATTCATAAGAACTTCCCCGGCGGACCTGAGGAGCTTGAATCATACCGGCAGGAGGTGATCGGCGGAATTCACGACCACTGGATCGACGCTGCTGCGGGTAAGTGGACTTATACGTATCACGAGCGATTGTTTGCATACAGCCCCGTCGAAGATATACGCAACGCCGATTCGCCCAGGCCCTTCGGGCAGGTCAATCAGATTCAGTACATTATCGACTGCTTATCCAAGGCCGGGCACAGCCGGCGGGCGCAGGCCATAACCTGGATGCCGACCGCCGACCCGGATACCGACGAT
>Ga0315291_10009192_pt1 | contig 12126 bp, 12 predicted proteins | sample YL17G12_20_MG_FD_203070 | JGI IMG/M metagenome (GOLD analysis project Ga0315291, IMG submission 203070) | Sediment microbial communities from Yellowstone Lake, YNP, Wyoming, USA - YL17G12_20 | ecosystem: Environmental > Aquatic > Freshwater > Lake > Sediment | place: USA: Wyoming | collected...
CGCGCCGGGGTATGAGCCCCCCCTCGCTCCCCCCACCGTTCTGCGCGGCCGGGTCACTGCCCTCGGCCCCGAGTGGCGCTACGTCGGCCTCGAGATCGCCGAGGGCACGCGGGTGGTGATCCCCTGGAGCAACATCCTCACGATCGCCTACGATCGCCCCGACCCCCGCGAACCCGTGGCGCCTCAGGAGGTCATCCTCGACCTCGAGCCCGCCGACCTCCGGGTGGCGCCGGTGGAGGTGAACACCTGGTAGGCCCGGTTGTGACGCGCGTCACACTCGGCACCGGGAAGACACGGGCCTCACTCCGCACTACCCCCCCCAGTCGCCGACCATCGGTCGGCCCAGCGCCAAAGCCCAGCGGAGCCGGCTGTCGCCCTGTCTCGGAAGATGGGCACCGGCACCAGCCCTCCGGTGGGACGGGTGGCCTCACCCGTCCGCCCCGGTGGCACCGGTCGCCAGGTCGATCCTCCGCTCGCGTGGGGCGGGCCTTCCTGTCCGCCATGCCGTTGGTGGGACCGGTTGGCTCAACCGGTCCGGCTGTGATCCGGCTGTAGGGCGGGGCTTCCACAGGCCTGGCGATCGCCGCCCTGGCGATGGCCGTGCGCCGCGCCCAGTAAGTGCTGGCTCTGCAGGCCCCTGAGCCACCAGCTCATTATCGCGATTATGTTCGATGCAGCCTCGCAGGCCAACTGTCAGAGCATCTGCCGTTCGGCCGCAGGCGTTCAGGGCGACTCCACGGTGATGCTGGGGCTACCCGAACCGACCCCGGATGTAGTCCTCGGTGCGGCGGTCCGAGGGGCCCTCGAAGACCTTCTCGGTGCGGTCGAACTCGATGAGCTCGCCCAGTAGGAAGAAGCCGGTGTGCTGCGAGACGCGCGCCGCCTGGTACATGTTGTGGGTCACGATGACCACCGTGTACTGCGTCCGCAAGCGCAGCATCAACTCCTCGATCCGGAACGTGGCATTGGGGTCGAGGGCCGAGCACGGCTCATCCATGAGGATGACCTCGGGCTGCACGGCCATAACGCGCGCGATGCAGAGACGCTGCTGCTGGCCGCCGGAGAGCGAGAACGCCGACTCCCGCAGCTTGTCCTTGACCTCCTCCCAGAGGGCCGCTTGGCGGAGGGTCTGCTCGACGACCTCGGCCAGGTCGGCATGGCTGCGCACGCCGTGCAGACGGGGCCCATAGGCGATGTTGTCATAGATGGACATGGGGAAGGGGTTGGGCTGCTGGAAGACCATGCCCACGCGCTTGCGAAGCTCCACCACATCCACGTGCCGGTCGTAGATGTCCACGCCGCCCATCAGCACGCGGCCCTCGATCCGGACGTCGTCAATGACGTCGTTCATGCGGTTCAGGCAGCGCAGGAAGGTGGACTTGCCGCAACCCGAGGGCCCGATCAGGGCCGTGATCTGGCGGCTGGGGATGGCGACCGAGACCCCCTTCAGTGCCTCGGTCCGCCCGTAGAAGACGCGGAGGCCGTCGGTGACGATCCGGGCCCCTGCGGACGGCGCGGCAGGGCGCGTCACAGACACGGCCTGGCCGGTCAGCTCCGCGGTGATCATGCGTGGGTCAACCCCTCCTCCGCCGCAGGTGTACACGCAGCGCGATCGCGACGGCGTTGAAGCCCAGCACCAGCGCCAGCAGCACGAGCGCAGTGCCCCAGCGCAGGCGCTCCGGCGCATTGGGCAACTGGGTGGAGACGGCAAACAGATGGTACGGTAGCGCCATGAAGGGCCGGAACAGCGCCTCCGCCGGCCGGGGCATCGCGGAGGCGTAGAAGACCGCACCGGTGAGCAGGATCGGCGCTGTCTCCCCGGCCGCGCGTTCGATGGCGAGGATCAGCCCCGTGAGGATGCCGGGGAGCGCGTTGGGGAGCACGATGCGGCGGATGGTCTGCCACTTGGTCGCCCCGAGGGCCAGGCTGGAGGCGCGCAGATGTTGGGGCACCTGCCGCAGTGCCTCCTCGGTGGTCGTGACCACCATCGGCAGTACCAGCAGCGCCAGCGTCGCCGCTCCCGCAAGCAGACAGCTCGGCGAGCTGCGGTGCGGGTCCAGGTGTAGGAAGCGCGCCATGGCCGGGATGATCACCATCACGAACAGGCCCATGCCGAAGAGGCCGTAGACGATGGAGGGCACACCCGCGAGGTTGAGGATTGCGATGCGAATCGCCCGCACCAGCGGCCCCTGTCGCGCGTACTCCGCCAGGTAGATTGCGCCCAGCACGCCCACGGGGACGGCCAGCAGCATGGTGACGGCGACCAACGCGGCCGAGCCGACGATAGCGGGGTAGATGCCGCCCTCCACCATGCCGTTGCGCGGCATCGCGGTGAGGAACTCCACGCTGAGACCCGCCCAGCCGCGCACCAGCACGAAGCCGATGATCAGCACGGTCGGCACCACGATGGACAGCGAGAGCAGGCCCAGCACCGTGAAGGCCACGCCCTGCTGCAGGCGAGCAACGCGGGCCTGGCGAGAGGTCACACCGGGGTGAAGTGAGACGTCAGCGGCGCTCGACATGCTTACCTCGACGCATCACCACGTCGGCGGCGGTGTTGACCGCGAAGGTCGTGAGCAGCAGCAGCGCGCCCAGCATGAACAGAGCGTGGTAGTGCGGCGTCTGGTGCGCGGTCTCGCCCATCTCAGCGGCGATGGTCGCCGTCATGGTCCGCACGGGCCGGAACAGGCCGCTGGTGAGCGAGGGGATGACCGGTGCGTTGCCGGTCACCATCAGCACCGTCATTGTCTCGCCAACAGCGCGGCCGATCCCCAGCATGACCGCGGCGATGATGCCCGACTTGGCCGCCGGGAGCGTCACGCCCACGATGGTCTGCCAGCGTGTGGCCCCCAGGGCCAGCGAGCCCTCCCGATATGACCGGGGCACGGCTGCCAGGGCATCCTCAGAGATCGTGACGATGGTGGGGAGCGTCATCAGCGCCAGCATCAGAGCGCCGGTGATCGCCGCCATCCCGGTGGGCATGTTCAGCGCTGCCTTCAGCCACTCCGGGCCAGGCACGGCCTCGCTGGTGCTTACGGCTGCCTTCTGCAGCGCCGTGCCGATCACCACCAGGCCGACGAAGCCGAACACCACCGACGGGATGGCGGCCAGCAGCTCCACGACGGGCTTGACCAGGTCTCGCACGCCTCGCGGCGCCACCTCGGCCAGGAAGGTCGCGCACGCAACACTGAGCGGGATGGCGATGGCCAGAGCCCCCACCGTCACCAGCAGGCTGCCGAGGATCAGCGGGAGGAAGCCGAACTGGGGTTCCGTCGCTGTCGGGCGCCATTCGTGCCCGACGAGTAGCTCGCCAAGTGTCGTGGTGCGGAGCACCGGGAGGGCATCCTTGAGCAGGAAGCCGAGGATGAGAGCGACGAACACGATCGCGGCGACGCCCGAGACGCGGATCGCCCCCTCGATGAGCTTCTCCCACAATCGGCGCAGCCGCCGCACGCCCGCCTCCCTGAAGGAAGGGCAGACCGGCGGACGCCCAGGGCGTGGGCGTCCGCCGGTCGCCACGATGCGCTCAGGCTACTTGGTGAGGGGTACGAAGCCCTCTTGCTCGACGATCCTCTGCCCCTCGGGGCCCACGATCCAGTCCAGGTAGGCCTGGAGAGCCGGGGCGACGCCCTGCTTCGTGTACATGAAGAGCGGCCGTGAGATGGGGTACGTGCCGTCGCGGACAGTCGCGATGCTCGGCAGCACGGCCTTGCCGGCCTTGTCCACGATCGGCACGGCCTTCACCGTGTCATCCAGGTAGCCAAGCCCGATGTAGCCGATGGCGGTCTTCGTCTGCGCGACCTGGTCGCGGATCTGCGTGGTGGAGGGAGCCATGACCGCGGACGCGGCGAAGTCGCGCGGGCTGTCCTTGTCGCCCTTCTGGATCACATGCTCCCTGAAGTACTCGTAGGTGCCGGAGGTGGAGTCGCGGGAGACGAGCACCACCTCGCCGGTGCCGCCCAGCGCCCTCCAATCCTTGGTCTGGCCGACGAAGAGGTCGGAGAGCTGCTCGATGGTGATCTGCTTGAGGGGGTTCGCCTTGTTGACGATCACGGCGATCCCATCATAGCCCACCAGGTGTTCCACCGGCTCGATGCCCTTGGCCTTGGCGGCCTGCGTCTCCTCATCCTTGATCTTGCGCGAGGCGTCGGCGATGTCGGTGGTGCCCTCGATCAGCGCCTGGAAACCGGTGCCCGAGCCACCGCCGGTAACGGACATCTCCAACTCGGGATGCTGCGTCTGGTACTCCTCGGCCAGCGCCTGCGCCACCTGCAGGAGCGTGTCAGAGCCCTTCGCCTGGATCACCGTGGCGCCGCCGGGGGGCGCGGCCTTGGCCGGCCCAGCGCCCGTGGCGCCGGGCCCCGTGGTCGGTTGAGCCGGAGGCGTCGACTCCTGCGGCTTCTGCGGGCAGCCGGCGATCAGCAGGATCGCGACCAGCACCATGGGTATCGCGGCCACAACCACGCGTCCGAACTCCCGATGCGCGTGACACATCCCGACGGTCTCCTTCTTCCCCGTGGCCGCGCCTGACCCGACAGGGTCGCAGCCATCGGACTCGTTGCTTGCGGCCTTCCGGCCGGCACTCGGCCGCCACCGCACGTGGCTACCCCAGGCGCCGACCGGCGAAGTGGTCGCACCTTCAGAGTCCAACTGCGGGATGAAGGGTCTGTTAAGGCCAGTCTAGGGGATTGCTAGGGAACTGCCCGAGGGGGCGCTGCGAGGCGCTGGACACGTTGCCGAAATGGGACGGAGACGGCCGCCCCGCGGCGGTGAGCAGTCTACGGCCAACCGTTGCGCGTCCCGTCCGCTGCGGACGCGGGTGGTGGAGCAGGCAGCGCCACGACGAAGCGGGCCCCACCTTCCGCCGGGGCCTCGACCCAGACCCGCCCACCATTGGACTCCACGGCATGCCGGACAATGCTGAGGCCCAGTCCGGTGCCGCCCAGCGCGCGGGAGCGACCCTTGTCCAGCCGGTAGAACCGCTCGAAGATCCGCTCCCGATCGGCCTCCGGGATCCCCGGGCCGTGGTCCGTGATGGAGATCAGCACCTGGTCACCCGCCCGCTCGGCGCTGAGGTGCACCTGGTTCTGCTCACCCGCGTACTTGACCGCGTTGTCCACCAGGTTCACCAGCGCGGTCAGGAGATCGTCGGGAGCACACCACACCTGCAGGCCCGCAGGCGCCTCGACGTCCAGGCGCGTCTCCTGGTCCTCCGCCTGCGGCGCCAGCCGCTGCGCAGCACCCCCGAGCAGGTCGCGGACCTCGAGCGCCTCCGGTTGGGGCCGGTGCTGCACGTCCTCGAGGCGGGTCAGAGCCATCATGTCATCCAGCAGCTTCGCGAGACTCTCCGTGTTGGCGACAATCTGCCGCAGAAACCGGGGGGCAGCCTCGGGATCGCGCAGCGCCCCGTTGTTGAGCGTCTCGGCCAGGGAACGGATGGCGGCCACCGGCGTGCGCAGTTCGTGGCTCGCGTTGGCGATGAAGTCCTGCCGCACCTGCTGCAGCCGCTGCAACTCGGTGAGGTCCCGCAGCGCCATCACCGCCCCCAGCAACTGACCGTCGTCGCCCTCCACGGGCGTCGCCGCTGCCGCGACCGTACGCGCGGGCTGGTCGCTGGTCAGGACCTCAGCGCGAGCCAGCGTCCGCAGCCGCAGCGCCCGGCGCACCACACCCACCAGTTCGTAGTGGCGCACGACCTCCGCCAGGTGGCGGGTGCGCGCCTCCCCCGGGTCGGTGGCCAGCAGCAGCGCCGCGGCGGGGTTAAGCAACTGGATGGTCTCGTCCGGGCTGACAACGACCACGCCGTCGGCGAGGTGCGTCAGAATGGCCCGCAGACGGGCAGCGCTCTGCTCTGCGCCGGCGCGCGCCGTGGCCAGGCTCTCGGCCGTGGCGTTGAGCACCTGCGCCAGGTCCTGCACCTCATCCTCGGTCGTGACTCGCGCGCGGGCGGCGAGGTCACCCTCACCGATCCGGCGGGCGGCCTCGGTCACCTCCCCGAGGCCCCCGGTGACGCCGCGGGCCAGCCACGCCCCGGCCAGGACGGCCAGCGCTGCGGCCACCACAGCCGCCGCCGCGATTGCTCGTCGCAGGTCGGCCGAGGCGGCGCGGACGCGGGTCAGGGGAAGCGCGGCGCGGATGGTCGGCGCCGAGGCGCCGCTGCTCTGGGCCACATAGAGCGTGTCCTGGCCGACGGTCGCGCTATGCCGGATAGACCAGCCCAGGCCGGTACGCCGCGCGTCCACCACCTCGATCCGCGTGTTGTGCAGGTCCATATGCGCTGGCTCAGCCTCGGAGTCAGCCAGTACCTTGCCGCTGGGGGCAATGACGGTGATGCGGGCGCCGCTGTCCGCGGCCAGCCGTAACACCGCCGGCTCCATGGACTGAGCCGGCTGGGCCTCCAGGACGGCCCTTACCAGACGGCATTCGGCAGCCAGTTGCTCGCGCAGGTGCTCCTCCATGCGGCGCTGTACCAGCGGCTCCACATAGGCCCCGAGAGCGAGGAAGGCGAGGGCCACGAGGAGGGCGTGGGTCGCGGCGATCCGCCAGCGTAGGCGACGCCACCACGGCCGGGCAGAGGCAAGCAGCGGCGCGGGCGAAGTGGTCACGGGAGTAGCTCTCAGTCGGCGAGCCGGTAGCCTACGCCGCGCACCGTGAGCAGGCGGCGCGGTAGGCTCGGATCGGCCTCGATCTTGCGGCGCAGCCAGCGGATGTGCACGTCCACGGTGCGCGGGTCAATGTACTCGCTATCGCCCCAGGCCTGAGCCAGGATGACCTCACGGGTCAGGGCGCGCCCACGGTTGCGGGCGAGGCACTCCAGCAAGGCGAACTCCTGTGGCGTCAGCGCTATCTCCTGCCCGGCCACCGTCACGATGTGCCGCGCAGTGTCCACGACTAGATCCCTTACGGTGAACACCTCGGCCTCAGCGGTCGGCACGCCCCCCTGGGCACGCCGGAGCACCATCCGCACCCGCGCGACCAGCTCCCCCATGTAGAACGGCTTGGTGATGTAGTCATCGGCCCCCAGCTCGATGCCCGCCACTCGGTCGCTCTCCGCCACCTTGGCGGTCAGCATGATGACCGGAGTGTCCGCGTGGCGGCGCAAGGCCCGGAACACATCAAAGCCGTTCATGCCCGGGAGCAACAGGTCGAGGATCACCAGATCGGGGTGCACGGTCAACGCCTCGCTCAGGCCGGTCGGGCCGTCGTAGGCCACCACGGTCTCGAACCCCTCCTGGCGGAGTGTGTACGCCACAGAGCCGGCGATCCCGGTGTCGTCCTCAACGATCAGAACCTTTTCTGCCACAGCGCGCTCTCTCCGGAAGCCAGCCTCTGTTCCCCGCCGGGGCGCATTCGGACCACTAGGCCGTTCCCCTTTGGCTCGCGACGCGGAGCTAGTCATGGTCAGCCAGCTCCTCTTTGTACGTGCTGGCGGTTAGGGTACGGTTAGGGCACGGCTAACCCCGCGTTAAGCGCGTCGGGTGTGCGCCGGGCAAGCTGTGCGCCTCCCGTGCGGGCCAGCTCCCAAGAGGGGCTGGTCAGCCGTTGCGCGCTGACTGCCCGCGACCCAGGTGTTACCCCCTCGCCAGGTTCCCCGGCATCCCCTCCACGAAGGCCCGGATCTCGTCCCGAACCCGGCGGTAGTGCTGTAGTGCTCCCTCCTCGGTAGCGGCGTCCCGCGCGAGGGCGGGGGGATCGTGAAAGCCAATGTGCAGACGCTTCACGCTGCCGGGGAAGAACGGGCACGACTCGCCGGCTCCGTCGCAGACGGTGACCACGACGTCAAACCTCACGCCCGCCAGTTCGCCCACCGGCTTGGATCGCTGGCCGGAGATGTCCACGCCCACCTCCTCCATGACCCGGACGGTACGGGGGTCCAGGCCGTGGGCCACGATACCTGCCGAGAAGGGCTCGATGACATCGCCCCTGAGGGCCCTGGCCCACCCCTCCGCCATCTGGCTGCGACAGGAGTTGCCGCTACACAGGAACAGGACCTTCAGCTTCCCCATCTGGACCTCACTCGCTCTCCGGAGGGCCTGCCGGCACTGGCATTGCCGGCCCCTATCAGCCCTTGGGTGTGCCCCCCTCGTCCACCCAGGCCCACCCAGGCCATGACACATGCCGCTACTCGCTGCAGCCTTGTTGCACACCTAGCGCGCGCTTAAGGGCCCCATAATGACCGAGGCCTACACTCTCGCCAGACGCCGCACCCAGGCCGAGCGCCGCCTCAACCCACGGACAAGTGGTGGGGGCCACGGCCCAGACAGCAACGGAGGAGAGAGCAGACATGCGTCGTCGGAAGGGTTTCACCCTGATCGAGTTGCTGGTCGTGATCGCGATCATCGCGATCCTGGCCGCCATCCTGTTCCCGGTCTTCGCCCGTGCGCGGGAGAAGGCCCGCCAGGCAAGCTGCCTCAGCAACATGAAGCAGATCGGCCTGGCCCTGACCCAGTACACCACTGACTGGGACGAGATGTACCCTTACTCCTACTACTATGTCAATGGCCAGGGCGGCGCCGGTGGCTACTTCCACTGGAGCTACACCACGCAGCCCTACATCTCCAACTGGCAGATCTTCGTGTGCCCCAGTGACCGGAACAAGGGCCTCCTGCCCACCAACCCGCAACTGGACTACCAGGCTCCGCGTATCAGCTACATCGCGAACGAGGGCATCATGGGGCGGCCGCGGGCCTTCTTCAACGCCGTCTCGCAGGCCGCGATCCCCAACCCCTCCAACGTGATCATGGTGGCCGAGATCACCGACTATCCGTACGCCATCGGTGGCAGCTCCGGGCCGAGCGGCGCGGCGCTCAAGTCCCACCGGCCCTTCAACCTCACCAACCCTTGGAACAACGACTCCGCGCCCTCGCCGTCGTACACGTACCTCACCCTCGACGAGTGCAATGCGGCCTTCGCGGCTGCCGCAGCCGCCACCGCACCGATGAACGATGAAGGCGTGAACCACGCCCGCTACATCTCCCCGAACCGGCACAACGGCGGCGCGAACTACTGCTTCGCCGACGGGCATGCCAAGTGGGAGCGGTTCGAAGTCGTGCTGCGCGACCGGATGACCGGCGACGCGTACTGGTCGCTGGCGGGCGCGCCTATCCAATAGCGCGCGACGCGGCAGCGTTGTCAAGAGGATGCCCCTGACCGACTTGTCGTAGCAAGAGTGGCCGAGGCCCGGGACCAGGTTGCGCGCCTGGTCCCGGGCTGGCGCCAAGACTTGCGCTAACCATCTCCTAGCAGAGCCCCAACACTCCCCTAACTGCCCTAAGCCCATCGTATCGACTCAGTGACAGGCTGCCGCGCCAAGCCCCGCCACGAGGCCACAGACGGCGAATGGCAGCCCCATCCCAGACGCAAAGGGACGATGCCTCCCATGCATGGCGCTCGGATCTACCTCCCGGCACTCGGGCTCTGCGTGGTCGTCAGTGCGGCGGGCCGCCCTGCGGAAGCTGCACGGTAGCCTGCACGTAGGTCCCCCCGCCGGTGAAGTCAAACGCCAGCCGCCCGCCGGCCTGGCCGTCGTGTGCGGCCTCGGCCGAACGCTCGAGGCTGCCCGTCGCCCCGGGGAACTCCGAGCCGTTGTGGAACGCCCAGCGTTCCCCCAGGGGCTGCTCGAAGTCCTCGAGCGGGACGGGCTGCTGGGCCCTTACACTCGTCGCCACCAGCAGGACGCCGCCCACCGCGGCCACCAGATGTTGGTTGCCCACAGGTCACCTCCAACTGCCGGCGGCCCACGCCACCGGCGAAGACAGGCAGGTATTCGGGCCAGGCGCGGCGGTGCCCTGCGTCGAGACGCCGGCGCGTGGGGCACACGAAGTTAGCCGGCGCTTACGGGATTGTGCTCATGGACATGGCCCTGCGGACCGATAACAGAATCGTAGGCCAGGCGCGGCAGCACACCTGCCGGCTGGCGGTTGGGACCGGCGATCTTGAGCGGAGAAGAGGGGTTTGGGAGGATGACTAGCAGAAAGCAGTCTGAGGCCCACGCGCGGCAGTTGGCGCAGTTCCTCCTCACGGCCACGGAGCGCATGGAGGACGCGGAGCGCGCCCCGCACGGCTGGCGCATTCTCCCGATGGAAGAGCGCCTGCGCCGCGTAGAGAGCATGATCGCCCCGCGGCGCAAGGCGGCGTAGAGGGTCGAAGCCTCGACACGCGCCCGTGCGGCGCTCGCCGTCTACGGGCATACTGGCGCCCGGGCCGCGCCTTTCACAGGTCAGTCCCCGTGTGCCACGTCATCCCCGCCCAGCAGCGTCCGCACCTCCCGGTGCAGAGCCGGCACTTCACCCCGCAGGATGCTCCACACCAGCTCGTCGGAGACGACGTCGTAGCCGTGCACTAGCCGGTTGCGGAAGGCGATGATGTCTTCGGTCTGGGCGATGTGGTCGGCCAAGGCGGGCTCGAGTCGCAGGGCCTGGTGCAACGCCTCGCCGATCGTGATGAGCTGCCGCTCCACGCCGGAGCGCAGCAGCTCGTCCGCCTTGTAGTCGTCGAAGGTCCTCTCGGCGGCGAACCGAGCCAGCGCCTCGCAGGCCTGCGCGATGTCGTAGAGATACTTGCAGACCTCACGCTGCGTCATAGAGCAGCACCTGGCTCTCCTCTATGGCCTGGCGGAAGTATGGATTGCGGATCGCCTGCGCCTCGACTAAGTCCACCCGCCGCCCCAGAAGGCCCTCGAGGGCGCGATGAAGACCGAAGTACGTGCGCGCGTACTCGGCTAGGGGCACTGGCAGGAACTCGACAACCAGGTCCACGTCACTCTCCGCCGGGTCGAAGTCGCCGGCGGCGGCCGACCCGAACACGGCGAGGCGCCTCACGCGGTAGGCAGCGCACAGCCCGGCCAGTTCGTCCAGCTTCCCGGCGACAACCGGGTGCATGTCGCACCTCCCACTCGCCTAAGGTTCGCCTGCATCCGGCCCCTTCTCCTGCTCCGCGCGGAAGGACCCGCTACCCCGCCAGGGCGAAACCCCCCGTCCATTGTCGCTGCCCAGGAGGAGCCCCATGAGCGAACCGTGGCATTCCGATCAGTGGTTCACCAGCCCCTGGAACTACCTGCCCGAGGTGCGGGCGCCGCTCGCGCTGCCTGCCTCGATCAAGATCCACGACATCACGCTGCGGGACGGGGAGCAGCAGACCGGCGTGGCGCTCAGCGCCGATGAGAAGGTGCGCATCGCCGAGGAGCTGGCTGCCGCGGGCGTGCACCGCATCGAGGCCGGCATGCCCATCGTCTCCGCCGCCGACCGCGAGGCCATCGAGCGCATCGTGCGGCTGGAGCTGCCGAGCGAGATCTTCTGCTTCGCGCGCTGCATGGTGCCCGACGTCGAACGCGCCGCCGACTGTGGCGTGCAGGGCATCATCGTCGAGATCCCCGCGAGCGAGCACATCATCCGCACCGCCTACAACTGGCCGCTGCAGAAGGCGCTCGACCTCTCCATCGAGGCGACGAGCCGCGCCAAGGAGCTGGGCCTCTACACGGTCTTCTTCCCCATTGATGCCTCGCGGGCGGAGCTGGGCTGGTACCTGGACCTCATCACCAAGGTCGCGACCGAGGGGCACATGGACGCGCTCGCCTGCGTGGACACGTTCGGCGGCACCTCGCCCTCGGCCATTCCCTACCTCGTGCGCACCTGCCGGGAGCGCCTCGGGAAGCCGGTCGAGGCGCACTTCCACGACGACTTCGGCTGCGCCACGGCGAACACGCTGCTCGGCCTGGCGGCCGGCGCCGAGGTCGCGCACGTGACCGTCGCGGGCGTCGGCGAGCGGGCCGGCAACGCCGCGCTGGAGCAGGTCGTGCTGGGGCTCCTCACCATGTACGGCGTGGATGTGGGGGTGGATACGACGCGCCTGGTGTCGCTCGCGGAGACGGTGCGCGAGGCGTTCCGGCTGGCCGTGCCGGACCACCGCTCGATCATCGGGCGGCGCATCTTCCAGATCGAGTCCGGGATCGTCGCCTCGTGGGTGCAGCAGTGCGGCGAGGAGCACCTGCTGGAGCTGTTCCCCTACCGCCCGGAGCTGGTTGGTCAGCAGCCGGTCGAGGTGACGCTGGGCAAGAGCAGCGGCGCCGACTCGGTGCACCAGTGGCTGGCGCGGCTAGGGCTCGACCCGGTCGCCGACCAGGACACA
>Ga0315291_10009193_pt1 | contig 12125 bp, 10 predicted proteins | sample YL17G12_20_MG_FD_203070 | JGI IMG/M metagenome (GOLD analysis project Ga0315291, IMG submission 203070) | Sediment microbial communities from Yellowstone Lake, YNP, Wyoming, USA - YL17G12_20 | ecosystem: Environmental > Aquatic > Freshwater > Lake > Sediment | place: USA: Wyoming | collected...
GGCTGCGCAACCGGTCAGAAACTTCAGCGCATTGACAGGCGAATTCCGCCAGGATTGCCTCCAGGGGCTCATTTGGGTCGTAATGGTAGCCGACTGCGCTACCATAATGCGCCGCCATCCTCGCCTCCCCGTCGAAGTTCTCGAAGGTGGGATTCTCTTCATCCAGGATGCGGTACAGGCGCGGCGGGTAGACTTGGGCGTTCACGTCACGCATGTGAACGACGACCTGGTAAGAGTTCCAGCCGCCCTCTTCCAGCGGGGCGCGCGGATCGGGGATCGCGGCGAGAGCGGCGCGCAATTCGTCCGGCGCGGTGGCCACCTTATCCAGAAAGCGCTGACGATATTCCAATAAATCTTCCATTCTGCCTCCTATGAGTGGTGCAACTCCGCCTCCACCAATGAAATAACCTTCTCGGCCACATCGTCCGTTTCCGCCGGCAGGACGAGGTGGACGCAGATGCCGAATGCGGCCAGTTCGCGCCTCGCGTGCTCGACGAACGCGGTCAGCCCGGCCTTGCTGGCGAAATATGCCGCGCGCCGGTCCGGACTGCGAGCGCGCCAACCGATATGGATGATAATCCCACCATCTTTCTCCCCCTTCGGGGACGCAGCGCGCATCACCCGCCCAATGGACTGCGTCAGCAGGAACGCCCCGGTCAGGTTGACGTCCAGGGTGCGCTGCCAGTCCCAGTCGTCCATTTCCAGCACCTGTGCAGACGGCGCGACTTCAGCGCAGTTGACCAGGATGTCAATCCGGCCCCAGTCATCCAGCACCTCGTTGACCAACGCCTGCACCGGCATCTTCTTGGCGATGTCTTCCACGTAGGCTTTTACCCGCCCGCCGGAGGCCGAGATGCGCGCCACCGTCTCGTCCAGGTTGACCGGCGTGATGTCATTGGCAGCCACGATTGCCCCGCGCGCGGCGAACCCTTCGGCAACGGCGCGGCCAATGCCCTTCCCCGCGCCGGTGATTAAAACCACCTTATCTTTGAAATCAGCCATTTTACCTCGCCCAATTACGTTTTACCGAGTAGGCCTTCGGGGCTTTACGTTTTACTGTCCGCAAACCACCACCTCGTCGCTATTGGCACTGGCGTTCAACTCCAGCCCGAAATACGGCGATGGGTCGAGCGTGTTGTTGATGTCCAGTTCGCTGCGGAAGTTACCCTGCCCGTCGTCGAGCACGATCGAAAAATGCAGATGCACGCCAACCGGATTATTCGGGTCGCCGGAATAGTCACCCTGGTAACCAAGCAGCGTCCCGGCCTCGACGTATTTCTCATATGTACCGGGTGGAAATTCCGGCGAGATGAACGAATTGCCGGCCGGGTCGGCCATGTGGGTGTAGTAGAGCCAGATCTGGCGTCCAGGCTGCAACGGGTCTTCGGGGACGCGCTCGATGACCGACGACTTCCAATCTGGCAAACGGGTCAGGTAGCCGGGATAGGCCGCGACGACCGGCGTCAGGCTCACATCCGTCCCGCCGAAGATGTCAATGCCTTGATGACGGTACCCGATCTTGAACGAGTCGTCCCACAGGTAGCCGATGAAGCCATCGGTGGGGATAATGAACGGGGCGTCCGCGCCGCAACGGGTCCCGGCCCGCACCGCCCAGGCCGGGTGAGCCTGCGGATCCCGGATCCACTCGACCACGCGCGTTGAGCGCGCCAGCGAAGGCCGCAGCGTCCGGTAAAGGTAAAACCCGACGCCCAGGAGCGCGCCAGCCACAAATACCACGTAGATCAGGCGTTTTTGCATAGCCCGATAATAGTAGCCTCCGGCTACCATTATATACACCTTTTGGATTCCTCTAACGCAAATCCTACTTTCCACTTTCGGGATTCTTACACAAACTGGATAAGATAAGGCCAATATCGTAAGCAAAAATAAACAAAAAGGAGATCAAAAATGACTTTCTACGTTACCCCTTACCCGTACCGCATGGCCCGCCGCTGGGCCATGCAGGCTTATTGTGAAGCCGATAGAGATTTCACCCTGGCTGTGGATATCCGCGATGAAGACGAGGCGTTCGTCCTGAGCGCGCTCGTGCCTGGACTGAAAGCCAGCGACCTCAACATCCAGATCCTGGACGACGTGGTCACCATCGAAGGCGAGTTCAAGCAGGATGAGAACGAGTACCTGATGCGCGAACTGCCGCATGGCTCCTTCAGCCGCAGCCTGCGCCTGCCCGCGCCGGTAGACGCCGAAAAAGCCGAGGCCAAGATCACCGACGGCGTGCTGACCCTGCGCCTGCCCAAGACTGAATCCGCTCGCCCGAAGACGATCAAAGTAGCAGCGAAATAACGCCAGCCAAACATTTCATATTTCTCCTCCTATGTAGAGACGCCCTGATTGAGCGTCTCTACTTTTTTCTTTTGATTTTCTAAGTGACTTGGTGTCTTTGTGGTCAGGTTCTTAATTTTCGGATAGGTTCTTTGTGTTTGAAATCCCCTGTCTGATTCCGGTTCGTCCGGCTCAGGGCTTTTCAGGTAAAATATTGGAAACCTTCACCGCCGAAGGCCTACTCGGGAGACTTGCTGTGCGAATTCGCTTCGCTTCCATCCTATTACTCATCCTGCTTGCGGCCTGCACCATCCCTGGCCGGCCAACGTCGACGCCGAATCCGGCTGAGCCGACGGCTCCGCCGCCTACCCCCAGCCCAACCACAGAATCCACAGCGGTAAGTCCCCTGGTCATCCTGGTCATCCCAGCGGACATGCCGTCGGATCAATCCAGCTTATATCAAACCAGCGTATACGATCTGGCGCAGCAGGCCGGGATGCGCTTCCAGGTGCGCAATGTGCTGACTGTTAGCGACGTCAGCACGGAACCGGGTCTGAAGGTGGTCATCGCCCTGCCGCCCGATCCCGGTCTGGCCGGACTGGCTGCTGCCGCACCCCAGATCCAGTTCCTGGGCGTCGGCATCCCCGGCCTGACTGCCGCCGCGAACCTGTCCCTGATCGGTACCTCCGGCAAACCGGTGGATCAGCAGGCTTTCCTGGCCGGTTACATCGCCGCCATGCTTTCGCCCGATTTTCGCGTCGGTATCCTCACCCAGGAAGACAATCCCAGCGCCCTTATCGCCGAGGCGGCCTTCATCAACGGCGTGCATTTCTACTGCGGCCTGTGCAATCCTTCCTTCGCCCCATTCTACGGTTACCCCTTGCACATCGAGATACCCAAAGACGCCCCGGAGGGCCAATACCCGGCCTATGCCGACGGCCTGGCGCGCTATATGGTCGAGGTTGCGTTCGTTTATCCTGAGATCGCCACGCCCGATTTGCTGGATTATCTCTACCAAAAAGACATCCAGATCATCAGCGAGTCCCTGCCATCCGAGGATCTGCGTCCGGGCTGGGTTGTCAGCATCCAGCCGGAAGTCATCTCTGCCATTCAAAAAATCTTCCCCGACCTGGTCGCTGGCAAGGGCGGACAGAACCTCTCCACCCCGCTCCTCCTGACCGATATCAATCCCGACTTGCTCACGGAGGGCAAGCAGCGGCTGGTGGGAGAGGTGTTGAGCGATTTGCAGGCGGGATTTATTGATCCGGGTGTGAATCCCTAAAAGGTAACCAAGCCGCGATGCAGGCCGCGTTGTACAGGTGATCAATCATACCCCACAACTCGGCTCGATACTCTGCCCGGCTGTCCGCCTCCCACCGTCCAAAGCGGTCCAGGTGGTGCATGTCGTTGCGATGGAAGCCCAAGATCAGCGCCATCGCCACGGTGCTGTAGTATCAAGGGATCGTCAATTGTTGTCCCACGAACAGGGTTGAATCCACAGAAATATTATTCGCCTGGGCAATGATCGCTGGATCGACATCGCCAAACAAACAGGCAACTCCGTAGAGGGTCTCGTTCTGCCTGGCAACAGTATACGTTGTTGGGTGAGATCGCAACATACGATTCCCGGGGAAAGGGTTCCCAGTTTGTGGAATCTGGATAACCGTTCCAACATAAAAAACCTGATGATTTCCCAGCCCGTTTAGAGCCAGCAATTCATTTGGATCCACATCGAAGCGGCGCGCAATACAATAAGGAAACTCGCCCGGACGCAGTGTGTAGGTTACTGGGCGCGAATCAACTGGAGATGGCACAAGTGTTGGTTCGCTGACAACCACTGTTGCCCTAGGTGTAAGGGTCGGCGGTGCCGGGATTGGCGTGGGGGTGGATAACGTCCCTGGAACGGAAGCCGGCGTTTCGGTCGGAGAAGAGGCGGTGACAGGAATAGGTTTACTTGTGGCGTCTGTCGACGTGTTTATCGATTCCCTCAGTTCGGTCGCTTGAGAGGGAACCATAGAATTAATGGCCGCGCTGGTCAATATCTTGCCTGCTATGAAAAGAACAACAACGGCAATCAAGCCTATAATGACCCTCCTGTCAAAGAGAAGACGAAGTCCTTTTCTTTGGCGAGCATCGGCGCGATCCACTTCCTGTTTTGATTCATCTTTTACAACAGGGATCGTATCGATTATGCGCGGGTTGAGAATACGCTCGAGCGCAGAACCGAGCATGGCAAACGCAAGACTTGTAAGCAACAGCAGGGAGATTGGTTCCAACACCCAAAACGGTGAACCATATAATGCTCCGTTCGCTAGTCCGTCGTAGATGATACGCCCCCACGATGGATAGTTAGATTTGATATTAAAAAAACCCAGTGTAGCTTCCCAAAAGATGAAGCTTGGCACCTGTGTCACCAATTGAGGGATCAACACCGGCATGATACGTGGCAGAAGATATTTCATGATGATCCTGAAATTGCTTGCCCCATACGAACGCGCGCTTTCGATATACGGCGCTTCCTTCGCTTGCAGGAGCGCCGAACGAATTATTTTGATGGGAGAACCAAAGGCGTTGATGACAACCACGATTCCCAATATGATCCAAATATTGATGTTAAAAAGCACATTTGCCAGAACGGCGATCGTCAAGCCGGGTATAACCATGTTAATTTCAGTGAGTCTTTGGATTAAATTGTCAACCCAGCCGCCATACCATACGCCGATGGCTGGCAACAACATGGCTACCAATGTGGTGATGAGCGTCCCCAGCAAGCCGATGAGCAATGCGAACGGCATTCCCCAAAACAAAGGCACAATCAAATCCCGTCGCGCGTAATCTGTCCCTGCCAGTCCGTACACCTGCCCTAATAGAACAAACTGCGCCTGAAGATCGCTGTCCTGCTCAAAGAGCAGACTCTTGATCGTCAGTTGATACGTCCCGTGCTGCGGAGCAGGCTGGGGGGAACCCGGTTCGGCAAATAGCAGGGTGAAAACAGGTGTTGTATAAAGCCCAGTATTAATGAACCAATTGTTCCATTCAGGATATTGTTTGAGAAGTTGAAGGGGGATAATACTTGATTCAAAATCATAACTTGAACTTGGTTCTGCAATTGTCCGTCTGAGTTCGAGGCTCCTGCCATCCGGGTACTGCCATTCAAGCGTAACAAATGGAAGCTTCTCTTTATATATGGGGTCGAAGTAAAGAAAAATCTCGCTTGGGGTTTCCCTGTAGGGATATTCGAATGTGAACGTAATTGTTTTTTCGATCCAGCCGTTATCCAGCGTGCGCATGGACACATTGGCTTCCGGGCTGTTCTGATCCATGATGAGTGTAGAAAGCAACGGGGGGTTATGGAACAAATTTACCCATGCAGGCATGGCCGTGCGCGGGATGTAACTGCGGCCTGTCAAGCGCTTCTGTTCGTAATCCTTTCCAACTTGCGCGTATGGGAGGGCAGTGACTGCGTATATTGATCCAGCAAGTAATAAGACGATCACCGTCAGTCCAAAGATGGCAGATGGGTACCTGCGAAGTTCCTGGAAAAACAACCTGCTCCTCTCGCGAAGGTCGAGGATGGATCCTTTGAAATTACCCGCCACCTGAGCCCATGAAAATTTCCGCCTCTTCGCGGGATCTTGGGCCTTGATCCCGTAATCCTGGTCTCTCCCCTTCGTCCAGGTCTTGAAGCGCCTCCTCCACCTCGCGCCTCTCGATTGAACTCGCTCCTGGGCTTGCATCTCATTATTTGCCCGAAGAAGGCGAATGCGTGGGTCAACAATTACGTAGACAAGATCAAGTATGAACACAACAGCCCCAAGCAAGTAGGCAAAGATGACCACGATTCCCACTACAATAATTAACTCGCCCGGCTCCATGCTTTCTCCCCAGAAATTGGGCAGGGCTTCTTTGATGTACAGCCAGCCCAGCCCCGGCCATCGGAAGATCACCTCCAGCGCCATGCTCAACTGCCAGAAACTGATCAGGGTGGTCACAAAACTCGTAATGACATAAGGCAACGCAGGCCTCAGAATGTATTGCCTATTCAGCAGCTTGGATGGCAATCCCTTGGCTTGCGCGAGTTCGACGTAATCCTCATCGGAATAGATGATAAAAAAGGTGCGCCACGCATACACTACCTGAAAAAGCAGGCTGAGCGCAATGGCAGATACCGGCAAGATCAAGTGTCTGGAAAGGTTTAAAACATACTCAATTGGGTTCTCAGGTATGGGATAGTCGAACATGCCGCTGAAAGGGAGCCAGCGCAACTGAAACGCAAAGATGGAGATCAGCAGAATGGCAAACACCCAGCTTGGCACGGAAGAGATCGGCGAAAGAATTGCAAACAGCCTGTCGGCCCGGCTCCCATAGTTCCGCGCCAGATATAGGGATAGAGGCATACCAAGCAGGAGTACCAGGAGATATGAAATTCCTGTCAGCAGTAATGTATTGGGCAGGTACTGTAATATGATGTCGCGCGCACCGGCCGTGGTCCTGTTAACGCTGAACCACGAAGCTGACTGCCTCTCGCCCAACGGCCCCCAATCGAATGTGAGCGCTTTTAATGTCCAGAGCATGTAACGCGGCAGGTACGGAAGATTTAATCCCGCCTCCGTGCGCAATTTTTCAGTCAGGGCGTCTACTTGATTTTGATCGGGAACCCCGGGGGAAATCTGAGTGATGGTTCCATTGTTTATATTGTTGCGTACGACAAGATATATCTGCGATTCGAGGCTGGTTTCAAATGGGGATACGGGCGGTCCAAGCCCGCGCCGGGATGGCTGGTTCGCGATCATTACGGTGATAAAAACCCCGATAAAAATGGTCAACGCAATGGTCAATGCCTTGCCAGCCAAATACCGCACTGCTCCCAAGACAGGCCGGGCGCGTGGATGCGCGGGCGGGGTTTGCTCGTTGGCGGTCAACCGTGTCCGATCTCCTTATGGAGAATTATACTAGGGCTTTCGCTTGAGGTACCTCGTATCGTGTGGTGCGCACGCAAAAGTTATCAATGAAATGGGAGTCTATGGCATCCAAATCAACGGGGGATCAAATGCACCGCGCTGGCTTTGAATGAGGCGGAAACGTCCATCCCCTCTGCCAGGCTCATTTCGCGCGCCGAGGCTCGCGTGACCAGCGCCATGAGCGGAAAGCCACAATCCACCACCACCCGGAACATCGATCCCTGTTGCGATAGGCGCAGGATGCGACCCGTCAGGCGGTTGCGCGCGCTGGAGGCCGGGACGCCATCCTTCGTCCAGAGGGTCACGTCTTCGGGGCGCAAGCAGAACAGAACCGTCCGCCCAGGGTTCATCTCGCCGGCTGCTTCCAGGTGGAGGCCGTTCGCATCTACGATTACCCGGCCATCCCGACAGGCGATAACCTGGCCGGACACGATCGTTTCCACGCCGACGAAGGCGGCCACGTCCGCGTCGGTGGGTTCGGCAAAGACCTGCTCCGGTCTACCGCACTGGCGCAGGCGGCCAGCGAGCAACACGGCGACCTGATCGCCGAGCAGCAGGGCTTCATCCAAATCGTGTGTGACGAAGATGGTCGTCTGGCCGGTTTCTTTCAGCAAAGAATGCAGGTCTTCGAGCAGGCGGGAGCGAGTTGGGGAATCCAGGGCGCTGAAAGGTTCATCCAGCAGGAGCAGGCTGGGCGCAATGGCAAACGCCCGCGCCAGGCTGACGCGCTGCGCCTCGCCGCCTGAGAGTTTGGCCGCTGGACGATCCCGCAGGTGACTGATGCCCAGCCGCGCCAGCCAGGCGTCCACGCGCCGGGTGATCTCTTCTTTTGGCAGATGCCTGAAGCGCAAGCCGGCAGCCACGTTCTCGAAGACAGATGTGTTCAACAGGAGCGGCTCCTGCAAGACCAATCCAATGCGGCGGCGGTACTGGAGGTCGTTCTGCGCTTCGAGTGGCTGATCGCCGAAGGTGATCTCACCGCGCGCCGGCCTGATCAGGCGCGAGAGCGTCAGCAAGAGGGTACTCTTCCCGGCGCCGTTCGGGCCGATGACGGCCAATACTTCCCCCTTTTGAACGCTCAACCGGTCAATTTCTAAGACAATTTGCTCCTCACGGCGAACGAGCAGGTCGCGGATTGCCAGCAAGTCGCTCATCGTTTGGCCCCCCGCTGCTGGATCCAGGTCAGGGCCAGGTTGACCAGGAAGGTCAGGAATAGCAGCAAAACGCCGAGGGCAATAGCACGCGCAAATTCACCTTTGCCTGTCTCCAAGACAATGGCAGTCGTCAGCACGCGCGTCTGGTAGCGGATATTTCCCCCGACCATCATCGAAGCGCCGACTTCGGAAATGACGCTGCCAAATCCGGCCATCAAGGCGGCCAGTAGAGGCAGGCGCGCTTCCCGCCACAAGGCGAGGATCATTTGGAAACGAGAAGCCCCCAGGCCGAGCAATTGCAGGCGCAGACGCGGGTCGAGCTGCTGGAGGGCGGCGGCGGTCAGGCCAGTCACCACCGGCGCTGCGATGATCGTCTGCGCGATGACGATGGCGGCCGGCGTGTAGATCAGGCGCAACGTGCCGAGCGGGCCGCTGCGCCACAAGAAAACAGAAACTACCAGCCCGACCACGACCGGAGGCAGCGCCATGCCGGTGTTGATCAGGCTGAGGAAAAACGAGCGCCCGGGGAACTTTCCCAGTGCAAGACCGGTACCCAGCGGCAAGCCGATCAACAGGCTGATGGCCGTTGCCAGGCCGGAGACCTTGAGGGAAAGCAGGGTGATCTGCCAAACCTCCGGATCACCGCCAGAGAGCTGCAGAAGTGCGTTTTGAATGCCTTGCCAGATTAGGTTCATGATCAAGTTGATGTGCCGCGCACCTGTGAGGTGCGCGGCAATGCAATTTATTCAAGGCAAACCCAGATCAGCATCGGTCTTGTCGGCATCTGGGAAGAAGAGCGGCTGGCCGAACCTGTCCTTGCCGAATTCACCAATCAGCGCCTGCGTTTCGGGTGTGGTCAGGAACTTCAGGAAGGCGATGGCGCCATCATAGTTGACATTGACCTGCTTGGCGGGATTGACCGTGATGACATGGTAGACGTTCAGCAGGATGGTGTCGCCCTCGTAAAGAATATTCAGTTGCAGATTGAGCTTATTCGCCAGGAAGGTGGCGCGGTCGGTAAGGGTGTAGGCCTCTCTCTCGGAAGCGATGGTTAACGTCGCGCTCATGCCCTGGCCGGTTTCTAGGTACCAGGCCTGGCCGGCCGGATCAATGTTCGCTGAATTCCACAGGCTCAATTCCTTCGTGTTTGTGCCCGACTGGTCGCCGCGCGAGACGAAGGTAGCGCCTGCGGCCGCGATCTTCTGAAAGGCCTCCACAGCGGTGGCAACGCCCTGGATGGTTGCCGGATCGTCCGCTTGCCCGACGATGACAAAGTCGTTGTGCATGACCAGGCGACGGTCAGAGCCGAAGCCGTTATCCATGAATGTCTTTTCTGACGACGGCGCGTGGACGAGCAGAACATCCGCGTTGCCCTCCTCGCCCATCTGGAGCGCCGCACCGGTGCCGACCGCAACGGTCTGGACCACGTAGCCGGTCTGATGCTCGAAGAGCGGGATCAACACATCCAGAAGACCCGAGTCCTGCGTGCTCGTGGTGGTCGCCAGGATCAGGTTCGGGTTGGCGGGAGCGGGGATCGGCGTCGGCGAAGGAACAGGTGTCGGTAAGGGCGCGGCTGCCGGTGGCTCAGTGGCAATGGGGACTATCGCGGCAGGCGTAGGGTTGGACGCCCCGCCCCCTCCGGGGACTTCGCACGCTGAAAGCGCCAGGGAGAGAAAAACGAAGAGGGTCAGAAAGATGTTGATCGTGCGTTTCATGTTGTCTTTTCTCCTACAGAGGAATTCTCGCTCTCGTCGGGGCTAAGCACCGACGTAAGCATCTAAAGAAGAATTTGCTCACCGGTGTGCGTGGTATCATAGCCGCTCAGGCTTGCCACATCACGCCGGAAATCTCCAGATTGCAGGAAGTCCAGCAGGGGGGCAACCGCCTCAAACTGCTCCTGGGGGACAGTCAGATCGTAACGCTCAAAGAACAGGGGAATGAAATCCAATCCATGCTGGAAGGCCGCGGCTTGCAGGCCAAGGGCCGCGTCCGCTTCGCTGCGCTGGACGGCCAGGGCGCATTCGGTATGCGTGGAAACTACATTCTCATAGCCGCGGATTTGTTCGCCGGGGATGCCCAGTTCGTGAAGCCGGGCATCCAGCCACAGGCGTGTACCTGAGCCGCGCTGGCGGTTGATGAAGGTTGCATCCGGCCAGGCCAGGTCGGCAACTCTGCGAATGCCCTTGGGATTGCCGGGTGCAAGCAGCAGTCCCTGCTGACGGTGAGCAAGCGTAAACAGCGACATAGGCCGGTCGGGGAAAAAGTGGCGCACGAATGGTACGTTGTACTCCCCATCCTTGTCGAGCAGGTGGCAGCCGGAAAGATGACAAAAACCCTGGCGCAAGGCGATCAGCCCATCCAGGCTGCCAACTGGCAATGTCAACATATTGACGTGAGGGGAGAGTTGTCCGGCCAAGCGCTCGATTGCCAGGTCGTGACTGCCGGAGAAGATGACTGTCGGCCGATTGGTATCTTGCGGCAAGACCATCTCTTGGATGAGGAAAGCTCCGGCGCGGCTGCGATAGAATTTTTCCGTCACGCCGCTGGTGACCTTGATCTCGTTCACTTCGACCAGCCCGGCCTCTTCCAATTTTTTGATGTGGTGCCGCACCCAAGCCGGATGCTCGCCAAGGGCCTGGCCGAGGTGGGTAAGCGTGGCCTGTCCTGCCATCAGCAGGCGCAGGATCGCCAGGCGGCGGGGATCGGAGAGCAGTTTGATCTGCTCGAATGCCCTGAGTGTTTCGACCGTGCCCATGTTTTTCTCCAGCCGTTAAGGAAATACTTAACGCTATTAGTTTACCCCAACGCTCACAAACCTGTCAATGGCACAAACGTCTGAGAAAAAGCCTGTTGGCCCCTTCCCGCCCCCCTTTCATCCCCCCATTTCGAAGTTTACCTGTGCCTGCCTGTCCTGGCGGCCAAGCCAGGGCGGCACTGGCGCAGGCAGAAATGGGGGGACAGAGGGGGGTAAGGATTCACAGCCCATAAAGTGGACATAAATAGATATAATTCAACTGCTTTTCATGGAAGGAGGACGTTGAAAATTGATGAGTCCCTTTCCCTGACAGATTGTCAGCAGTTCAGGAAGTGGCTGGCAGAAAATCACCAGATCAAGAAGGAAATCTGGCTGGTGATCTACAAGAAATCCTCCGGCAAACCGACCATTAGTTTCAACGAGGCCGTGGAGGAGGCTCTTTGTTTCGGCTGGGTGGACAGCATGGTGAAGTCCATAGACACTGAAAAATACGTCCAGCTCTTCACCCCGCGCCGTAGAGTTTCCAACTGGACTGAAGCTAACAAAGCAAAAGCCCGCAGACTTATCCAGGAAGGAAAAATGACTGAGGCAGGCAAAGCCGTCCTGCCTCCAGACATGGAGGTGTAGTATGTCATCGGTTGAAATGATCCGCACATTTATGGTATGCCCGGCCCACGTTGGCAGGCGCTCCTGCACCTGGTCAATCATGGCACGGATTATCGCGGCACCGTGCTGGAACGTCTTCAAGCCCTCGGCGCGCCGACCTTCGACCAGGATTTTATTCTCTGGCTGTGGGGCAAGAAATATTGTCAGACTTCCGAAGTCTCCAAGACTTCGGAAGTCTTAGGAGATCGCATGACTTGCAAATACACCAATGAAGGGATGAAAAAGAATGATCTACAAATCCTGTCCTCAATGCGGCGCGGAACTGATCGAAGCCGAAATCGGCGGACACGCACGTCAGAAATGCCC
>Ga0315291_10009194_pt1 | contig 12124 bp, 12 predicted proteins | sample YL17G12_20_MG_FD_203070 | JGI IMG/M metagenome (GOLD analysis project Ga0315291, IMG submission 203070) | Sediment microbial communities from Yellowstone Lake, YNP, Wyoming, USA - YL17G12_20 | ecosystem: Environmental > Aquatic > Freshwater > Lake > Sediment | place: USA: Wyoming | collected...
TGAGAAAGGGGAGGATCCCTATGAAGAATTTGGCACATTTAGCCGTTGTGACACTTGCTTTTGCCCTCATCACGGGCGGGACCGTGGTCTATGCCCAGGGCACTTTTAAGATCCCGTTCAAGTTCCAAGCGGGCGGTAAAAAGTTCCCGCCGGGCGAATACCGGCTGGACCAGAAGGAAGACGGGCCGATCACCCTTCGGCAGGAATCGACCGGTAAGGAAGTCCAGATCCCCTTCATCACGAAGCTGGCACAGCCAACCCCGCCCATCGAGAAGCCTCAGCTTGTCTTCGATATGGTAGGGAACTTCGAGCCCTCGTATACGGAATATGTAACAGACTACGTGCTGGCGGAAGTATGGCTGCCCGGGCAGGACGGTCTCCAGGTGCACACCTTGAAGGGCGCCCACCAGAACCAGACCGTCAAGGGGGAGATAGCTAAAAAATAAGCTGGGATCATCGTTCTTCCAGAATGATGACGGTATATCCGTCGGCGAAGAGACGTTGGGCCAATTTGCGGGCGGCGTCGCATAAATCAAAAATGAAAGATCAGGAAGCCTAACAGCTTCCCCAAAAACCCTGCCACACTCCACCGTTTTTACCACACAAGACGGTATAGAACCGTGGATGTCCGTCTGCCACGGGGATAGACGCTCCCGGGCAGCGGTATTCTCAGAAGAGTATTTATGAGCGCGTCCGTTTCTTAAACAGAACCCTCAGCCGGTGCGGGTTCTTGACGTCCGGGGACAGCCGGTCTTCGGCGATCGGCAGGAAGGAGGCAACGATGCAGCCCCGGTGAGGCCGGAGTGGAATGATCTCGTTCAGATACACAGGTGACACCATGGGCTATGATATGAGTCGCCATGTATTTACAACCGACTACGACCTATGGATCCCTGATTCCTGGTTCAGAGTGCATCCGAAGCCTGGGTCCGCCAGGGGACGATCTCCCCGGCCGCGGCCGCGAGGCTGAAGTGGATGGATCACTATACTGAGCACAGGAACGCCCGTCTGACCTGCCGACATTTCGATAGGTTCCTGACGGAGTAAGAGAGTCGTTTCGAGCGGGAGTACGGTTTTTTCCGGCCGATCGTCAAGGAGGTGGTCGAGAAGCATCTTGACTGCGGCAATCCCCGTTGCGGCTTTTCCCGCATCCGATGTCCTGACTGTGGCGAGGAACGGCTTCTTATGTTTTCCTACCGCACCCGCGATTTTTGCTCGTCATGCCACGAGGCTTAATCATCCAGACCTTCGGGGACCGGTTCAATCTTCACCCCCACCTCTATTTCCTGGTGACCGAGGGCGGCGTGGACGAGGCGGCGGTTTCGCCTGTACTCATGAACCGGAAACGGTTCATGAGTGCGGGCGTCTTCTATAAGATCCCGCGGATTGACGACTCCCGGCTGGCCAAGGTCTTCGCCCGCGAGGTGCTGGCGATGCTTGTCCGCAAGGAGCTGCTGAGCCCGGAACGGGCCGAGCGCATTCTTTCCTGGCGGCACACCGGCTTCAATGTCCACTGCCTGGTGCGGACCAAGACGAAGCCGGAGGCCGAACGGGTGGGGAAGTACATGATCCGGCCGGTGCTTGCCCTGGAGCGCCTGACGTTTCTGAAGCCCGATGGCAAGGTCGGTTATCGCTGGGGCCGGGATGGTGCGGGGCAGGAGACGGAGGTGATGGATAATCTGGAGTTTATCGCCCGGGTGACCGCCCATATCCCCGACAAGGGGCAGGTCATGGTCCGTTATTACGGGTTATACGCCAACGCCCACATTCATCGATCATCTGAAGCTGACGTTTGCGGCGGCGAAGCCTCCGCCGTCCCATGTCTTTGAACAGATCGTGCTCGCGGCGGCCGAGGAGAGCGGGGAATATTTTTAAGTATTTTGTGATCAGGGGAAAGTGGAAGTCTAATGTCTTTTGGTCGGTGTGAGAGGGTTTTTTGCCCCCAACGGCTCTTCAGGCGCCCGATTTCCGGGGCTATTGACATCGCCGAACGGCCTGCGATATATTACCGGCATGAAGAGGAGGGGAGATTCATCGCCCGGAGCGGGAATCCGTCATGTAGCGGAAAAAGCAAATTCTTATAATTTATTTCCGGGGCTATTGACATCGCCAAACGGCCTGCGATATATTACCGGCATGAAGAGGAGGGAAGCATGAAACTCTGTAAAACTTTTTTTGTATTGGTCCTTTGTTTTTCCCTGGGTTGCGTCCTTTATGCGCAGAGGGAGACGGGCTCTATAAGAGGGACTGTCGTTGATAAGGAAAGCGTTCCTCTTCCCGGCGTGGCCATCACGGCCACAAGCCCTGCTCTGCAAGGCACGGCAAGCACCGTGAGCACGGCGACCGGTGAATTCAGAATACCGGCTCTTCCACCGGGCACCTATGTGATCACAGCTCAATTACAGGGATTCAAGACCCTTAGGAGGGAAGGGGTCATCGTCCATGTGGGGATGAGAGTCGAAGTCACTATCAACATGGAGACTTCCGCCCTTGCCGAGGAGGTGACTGTTACGGCTCCGTCTCCGGCTATCGACGTTTTGAATTCCAAGCTGACTCAAACAATCACCACGGACGCCATCAAGAATCTGCCCGTCACCAGAAGCGTTTGGAGCCTGGCCATGCTGGCTCCCGGCATCGTGGCGCCTGTGATTACGCAAAACAACGCTTACCAAGTAAACCCTTCCGCGTTCCGTTTTGCGGCGCCTATGGCCGCTCATGGTTCAGCCAGTACCCAGAATTTATTCAAAGTGGACGGGATCGGCATGAACGACACTTCTTATAACACGCCGGGCACCAATGTCTCCTTCGACATGATAGACGAAATTGAACTGATCACCGGCGCGTTGCCTGCGGAGGTCGGATCGACATCCGGCGTTTTTATCAACGTGGTCACGAAATCGGGCGGAAATAGATTCTCCGGCGAAGCGTTGGTTAGTTATACGAATGAGCATCTGCAAAATGTCGTATTTCCTGATACTCAACTTAATGCCATGGGTCTCGGGAAGCCAGCGGCACCCATCTATGATGTTGATTTGACCGCGAATCTTGGAGGACCGATTCTCAAGGATAAGTTATGGTTCTTCTCCAGTTTCAACTGGCTGAAGAACGAGAGACATTCGGGTTTCAGGCCCATCACCTGGATGGGGAAAACCTATGAGGATTTTGACATCTCACAGAGGCTATGGAAGGGTTTTTTCAAGCTCACGGGACAGGTTTCTCGATCGCTCAAACTCCAAGCCATGTTTAACTATACTGACAGTTGGAGCCCTTGGAGCGGAGGCGGGACGACGCCGAAGGAAGCGACGACGTCGGAGCTCTGGAAGAATTATGTCGGGACGGCCGTCATGCAATGGACTATTGGTTCCAATACTTTTTTAGCTGTCCGGGGCGGAATATACCAGAATCACAATACCCGCGCCAAGCAGCCCGGCACGGAATCTCCCGATATTTGGGCGATCTATGATGATTATCTCGGCTATAGCTTTGGGACCGCGCAAATGGCCCAGTATGGCTACAGGGATGCCTACAGGAGTTCAGTCGATTTGTCCCACTTTCAAGATGATTTTTTGGGCGGGGACCATGAATTCAAGGCGGGGTTGGAACTGGAATACTGGTCGGAGATCTATTCCTATTGGGGAAACTCGTCATACCCGTGGTATTATTACAATGAAAGTCCCTATTATTACCGGGCTCAGCTTGGCTACACCGATCCTGACTATGGCGATGGCTTTATCACCCTTATCCCACAGCCATTCGAGAGGGATGGGGGCCAGAAGGAAGGAGTTCATGGCGGCACCCTAGACCGCATGAAAAAGTTCGGCGTTTATGTCCAGGATTCTTGGACCATCAAGAAAAGGCTCACTATCAACGCGGGCTTAAGGTTCGACTACGCCGATACCTGGGCTCCGAAACTCACATTTGCCGCGAATCCAAAAACTATCGTGGATATCGGCGATTACTATTACAAGAATGATCCGGCAGTTGCCTTCAATCCGTTTGACACTAAGGAGTTCAAGGGGTGGGATCACATCCTCGAGTGGACGACTTTATCTCCAAGGCTTGGAATCACCTATGATCTCTTCGGAAACGGGAAGACCGCCTTGACGGCTAGCTATTCCAAGCTGAGCCATGGGCTGGCGTCGGCGGATTTCGGTTCCTTGGATCCCTTCATGGATCATTATTTTGATTTTAATTGGTGGGATCTCAACAATAACGGAAGACTGGATTCTCCGCCCATCGACCGTTATCAACCAATTGGAAACTCTCCGCTAGAAATGTTGAGGTACGAGGAATTGATGGACCCGAACGTCGCTTCGCCTTATTTCAATGAATTCACTGCAGGGATCAAACATGAGCTTGCGACAAACGTGTCTATCGGTCTGACGTATGTCAATAAAAGCGCCAAGAACATCTTCGGGGCGGGTCTCTATGATCTTTCTTCCCAAAGATGGTGGTATACCTACGATCAGGCACCGGACTGGTGGGTTCCCTTCACCACGATTGTCCCCAAGTATGGGGATTTCCCCGAACAAAAGGTCACGATGTACTTTAAGAGCAACAACGCTCCCGGTCAGCAGACCTATAAAACGGACAATCTACCGGAGGCCAAAATCAATTACAATGGTGTCGAATTCTCATTCAATAAACGAATGTCAAACGGATGGCAAGTGGGCGGGTCCGTGACGCTTTCCAAAACGGAGGGAAATACGGAGGGGCCAGCCCAAGGCCCGATTTATTCTTCGGATTTTAAAAATCCCAATAATTTGGTCAATAGAATGGGAAGAACGATGAACGACAGGCCCGTTTTCGTTAAGCTCTTTGGAACTTTTTCCCTTCCCTTGAAAATTCTCGCCTCATTTTCCTATCGCTATAATTCAGGGGCGCCGTTAACCAGATCGGTGGCGGTCTATCCCCCGGCCGCCTGGGCGGCCGCCAATAACGTCAATCGTTCGTACACCTATTCCATTTACGTCGAACCGCGCGGCTCGCGGCGGGTTCTTCCGCAAAGTCAACTCGATTGCAGGCTTGAGAAGCAATTCGGCTTGGGCAATATTGGAACGTTCGGTGTGTTTGTGGATGCCTTCAACATTCTTGGCATCACCCATGTGAACATCAACCTAAATCCCGGGGGGTCGTGGAGGCCTACGGACGCCAATACAACGGTCGGCACCTTTACGCCGAGCGGCTCGTATGGAAGAATCGCCAGTGTTAATGGCGTCAGAATGTTCAAGTTCTCCGTCCGATTCCAGTTCTAAGGTTAAGGTCACAGGATTATTCACAGAGAGGGGATATCCCGCGAGAGGATATCCCCTCTTTTTTTTGCTTCCAAATGACTTCGTGAGAACATAATCATTCAAAGCCGAAAAGAATCTCGGTGTTCGCATCGAAGCTGACATCCTGGTCACCAAGAACGGCTATGAGATCCTGTCCAAAGACGCTCCCAAGGAGATCGAGGAGATCGAAAAATTGATGAAGGAGAAAACGATCCACCTCATCAAATGAGGTCTCTTCGGCCGGAATGGTCAGGTTCCTGAGCGTCACGCTCGTCCGGTCCAACATTTCCTCCCTCGATCATGTCCTCGAGGTCGCGACCCGGTTTTCCTGCAAGGCGATCGTCAACCTCGCCTACCACGAGAACATCATTTCCTGCACGGCCTCGCCGCACCGCGCCTCCGAAGCGGATTCCCGGGACCCCGCCCGGGAGCTCATCCTCCGGAAACGTCAGGGAGCGCCCATCCTCCTTTCGGAGGCGACCTATCGTTACGTGAGAGACTGGCCGGACTTTTACGCGGACAGGATCATGGTCCGGATCGACCTCTGCCGCCGCGGTCCCCGGAATGCCAGGCGGGCAAACTCTATTGCTGCATCGACGCGAATGGAGCGATGTTCCCATGCGCTCTGTGGATCGGAGACCGAAAGGCCCTCAACGCCGTCTCGGACGGGGCCCGCCGCGGCCATGGCTGCCGCGCCTGCAAAGTAGCCTGTTTTGTGGAATACAACGCCATTTTCTCCCTTGATCCGGCAACCCTGCTGAATACCGCGAAATATTACAAGCGATGAGGCACACAAGGATCTACGCTCTGGATCGCGCGGAATGGAGGCGCAACGTCCCGTTTTACCGGGACGAAGCCTTCTCGCCCTTCCAGGCGCGGTTCATCAAAGAGAAGCGTTCCGTTTACGGGCTGGGCGAGTCCCACCGCCACGTCCTGGACCTAGGGGCCGGCGTCGGCGAATTCGCCTCCCTATTAATGGACGAGGGGAGGGCCGTCATCGCGGTGGATTTCGTCCTCGAAATGGCCTTGGCGGCCCGGGAGAAGAGGCCCCGCCTTCGGTACGTCGTCGCTTCGGCCGACCGGCTGCCGTCAAGGGCGATAGCTTCGATGCGATCATCGCCGACGGGGTCCTCCATCACATCAAGGTCCAGGGGATCCTGGAAGAAGGGATATCGGAAGCAGCCCGTCTCCTGCGCCGGGGCGGCCGGCTGTGCGCCTTTGACCGGAACGGGAGCCTCCTTTCGCGCGCTCTGCTCGTCCTGTTCGTCGCGTTGAACAGGGCCGTTCGGCTGTGGAAGCCCGACTGCGCAAGTTCGGCCACCGGCCATGAATGTTCCCTTGACCGCGAGGACAGAGGATGGTCGCCAAGCATGGCTTCAAAGTGGTCGCGCGGCGCAACGTCTCGTCGTTCCCTTGCTTTTTGGCCGTCGTCCTCTCGAACGCCGCCGGCTATTTCGGAGGCTCGCGGCGGGGCGCCGCCTGGCGCCGCCGGATGTTCCCTGCCGCCGCCTGGCTGGAGGACAGGATACGCGCCCGTTCCCTTACGGTCGAGGAGTGTGTGGCCTTCGACCTGGAAACGGGATAACGCCTTTACCGCCTCGTTTTCCGCGGGATCCTTTCGTCGCTCATGCCGGCGTCGTACGCGAAGGCCGCCATGACGACGGCGTTCTTAATCAGGTCCTCGGCCGAGAGGGTGTCGAGATAATCGAGGTTCGTATGCCCGCCTGTCCCGGCGATCCTGTCCTGGATGAACTGGAAGCCGGGAAGGCCCGCGGCATCGAACGGGATGTGGTCCGTGCAACAGACGCTCTTAATCGAGAGGGTCTCGAGCCCGAAGTCCCGGAAAGGCTCCATCCAGGCCGCGAAGATCCGGCGGGCGAATTCGTTGCCCTCCAGGTAGATCCCGCGGTAGCGACCCGCGCCGTAATCCTGGTTGAAATAGACCGAGAAATTCCCGTATTCCGGAGTCATCGGGGCCTTGGGATTCGCGGGGTCCCCGAAGTGCTTGAGGATATACTCGCGCGACCCGTAGAGGTCCTGCTCCTCGCCTCCCCATAGGGCGACGCGGATCGTCCGGCGCGGCTTCGCACCGATCGCCCGGAGGATGCGGGCAGCTTCGAGGACGACGGCGCAGCCCGAGGCGTTGTCGCTCGCGTTGGGGCTTGCTTGCCAGCTGTCGAGATGGGCACCGATCATCACGATCTCGTCCGCGAGATCCGTGCCCGGGATTTCGCCGATGACGTTCGCAGCCTTCTCGACCTTCTCGCCGATGCGGTTCCGGATCTCGGCCTCGATCCGGACGGGAATGCCGCGTTTGAGGATCCGGTACATCCGGTTGTAGTGCTCGAGCGTCACGGCCATCATCGGGAGCGATTCGAGGCTCTTCGCCCGCGACCATTTATCGTCCTCGGCCCCCGGGCGGGAGGCCCCCCGGACCATCCCGGGCCTCCCGCCCTCGCACTGAATGACGGCGACGGCGCCCTCGGCCTTGAAGAAAGCGGCTTTCTCCTCGGGTTTGAGGACATCGGGATTCGGCGGGGGAGGGGTCGGGTGGGGAGGGGGCGGCACGACGGCCTCCGCGATCCTTTTCAGGTCCTCTTCGGTGAGCCGGTTGACGCCCTGGGAAAGCACGGCTTGATCGAGGGGGACCGGAGGCGAGGCCAGGACGACCGCGCCCTTCAGCTTGCCCTTGAATTTGGCGAGATCCGCCTTCGTCTGGATATCGGCGACGACCACGGGGCAGACGATCCTTCCGTTCGTCCCCGGAGTGTGGGTCAGGGGGAAACCGGTCATGGGCTGGTAATCCGGCTCGAGCATGTGGAGAGAGAAGCGCTCGTTGTCCCACGTCACGCCGTAGTCCATGAAGGGCTCAATGGTGACGTTCGACAGGCCGATCTCTTCCATCTTGTTGGAGGCCCAGGCCTGGGCTCTTTTCATATCTTCGGAGTTCGTCAGGCGCGCCCCGAGGACGTCGACGATATAGCCGGCGATGTCCATCACCTGCGAGCGCTGGAGCCCCTCCTCGCGGATCTTCGCGATCGTGTCCGGTTGCGCATAAAGGACGGAACCCAGGGATAAACAAAGGACCAACGCCCAAAGAGTTTTACAGAGTTTCAAGCTCCCCTCCTCCTAATCAAAGTCCGAAATTATAGGATTTTCCTTTTTCCGCGGCATGGCGAATTCCCGCCCTTAGCGCTGAATCTCCCCGCCTATCCATGCCAGAAGTATATTACCGGCCGGGTGGCACTGTCAATAACCTGTGGATACGACCATGACCGGTTACACCGAGAGCCCGACTTTCTCTCGAAATCGCTCATATGGAGTCTGCCCTCCCAGAGCGGCGTGGGGGCGGTTAAAGTTGTAGAAGTCTTCCCACTCCCTTAGCTTGGCGTTGAAGAGGCCTGTATCATCGATCACAATGCCCTCCAGCATACGATAAAACTCTTCTTCGTCAATCCGATGGCTGCGTTCAACCTTACCGTTAAGCCGCGGTCTATATGGCTTAATATAAACGTGGTTGATACCCTTATCCAGGATATGCCAATGGAAAAGCTCCTGAAACTCTGATCCATCTGGATGACTTCCGCATGAAACGGAAACCTCGAAAGGACATAATCGATAAACTGAATCGACGTCTTCTGATTGCACTTGTCATAGATCTTCAGTACACGCAGCCGCGTACAGTCATCGATTGCTGTGTATTGATAGTGCCGCCTTCGCGTTCCGGGGATTCTCTCAAGGAACTTCACGTCGACTTGGATCCGGTGGCTTGGTTCAGGCTTCTCATATCTTTTCCATCGCTCTTCATGCCGTTTATAGCGTTGATATTGGGGAAGGCGGTTCATATTAAGCCTCTTCAAGATCCTCCAGATCCCCGAGGAACTGATGGTAACATCATGATATCTCAGCAGATACATCTTGATCTTCCAAGGACCAAAGTGTAGAAAGCCATCCGACTGATTCCATAATAGCGGCAAGTCTTGGCGACATTCTGAGTGATCTCCTCGACATGCCGAATGATCGCCAGCCGCCAGCGCTGATTCCTGATCATCTCAGCTCCGGACATACAACCTCTCCTTTCGTCGCCTAGCTTACAAAAGCGGAGCCCAAGTGTTAACAGTCTTTGGTAGTTTTAGAATGACAAAATATGGTTGACATCACCGCGCGGCCAGCAATATACTTCTGGCATGGATAGAAGGGTGAATTCAGCGCCAAGGGCGGGAATTCAGCTCGCGCGGAAAAAGTAAATTCTTATAATTGCAAAGGGGACGCGGCCAAGGTCGCTCTGGCGGTTAGGTTGCGCGCCGAGACGGTAATGACGGTGAAATGGATAGCGGAGCGATTAGGGATGGGAACCCCGGGTTTACGTCAATCATCTCTTGTATCGGCAACGGAAAGGAGGGCGCAATGGCTTTTCAACTTACAAAACGCCACGCAAGGCAAGCCGTCAGGCGCAGCGTTGCAAGGGGTTTTGCAAGAGCCTCACATAATCGAGAAACAATCTCACAGCCATAAGGAACACGCACATGAATAGAGTCACAAAACTGATCCTCACCGCCCTGCTGCTGGCGCCGCTGGCCGCACTCCACACCGCTGACAAATCGTCACAAGCTCTAAAAGCTGACACCGTGGCTGAAGACCTCGCGCTGAACTACCACCTCATGCACCCCGGCGGCGACAGTCTGCCGGGCGATCCGAACGCGGCCTTCTACCTTGATGGCACCTACCACCTGCATTACATCCTGGCCCATCAGTGGAATGGCAAAGGCTCCTTCTCCTTCGTCCACGTCACCAGTCCTGACATGCTGCACTGGACTTGGCAGAGCACAAAGCTGCAGCCCTCCTTCACAGGTCACGGCATGTTCAGCGGCACCGGTTTCATCACGCAGGAGGGCAAGCCCGCCGCCATCTACCACGGCCAAGCCTCGGGACGGAACCAGATCGCGGTTGCCAAGGACAACCGGCTCTCCGCCTGGGAGAAGCCCTATCCCGTCGAGGTGCGAAACGCGGACGGCACGGAGGCGAAGATCGGCCATTGGGACCCCGATTGCTTCGTCATCGGCGACACCTACTACGCTATCTCCGGCGGCGAAAAGCCGCCGCTCTTCAAATCGAAAGATCTGAAGAACTGGACGCTCCTCGGCGACTTCCTCCAGCACAACATGCCCGACGTGGCCTTTGGCGAGGACATCTCGTGCCCGAACTTCTTTCCAATCGGCAACAAGTGGATGCTCCTGTGCATCAGCCATCCCCTTGGCTGCCGCTACTACATCGGCGATTGGGACGCGAAAGCCGAGCAATTCGCCCCGCAGACACACGGCCGCATGAACTGGCGCAGGGACGAGCAGGGCATCTTTGGCACGAGGCTATGGCGCGTCGATTTTTTCGCCCCCGAGAGCCTGCTCACACCCGATGGCCGCCGCGTCATGTGGGCTTGGCTTGCCACCCTCGGCAAGCCCGATGGCAGGATGGACAGAAGAACCATCCAGTCCTTGCCGCGTGAACTGAGCTTGCCGGACGACGGCATCCTGCGCATCAAACCCCTGCGCGAACTCGAAACACTCCGCTACGATCCTCTGAAGCTCAGCGAAATCGAAATCCGCGAGTCCACCAGCGAAGTGCTCCCCTCCGCTGCCCCCGCTGGCAAAAGGATCGCTACCCTGGACGGCGACGCCATCGAACTCCGCATCACCATCGCCCGCGATCAAGCCGAGCGAAAGCTCTTTGGATTCACGCTCTTTGGCGATGGCAAAGGCGGCGGCCTGCCCATCCTGTTCCGTCCCGAAAACAGCACGCTCCGCATCGGCACCACCGAGGCACCATTTTCCATCTCCGCCCTCCCCAAAGGCGAGGATGTGGAGTTGCGCATCTTCATCGACAAATATCTCGTCGAAGTCTTCGCCAACGACCGTCAGGCCATAATCGCCTCGCACGAGGACTATCTCGGCAAGCCCGACCTCGCCGCCTTCACCGTCGGTGCCCCCACCACGCTCAAGAAGGTCGAAATCTGGAAGCTCAAACCCACCAACCAAGGCTTCCGCGAAGCACAGAAGAACCGCATCTGGGAACCGGACACGAAGTAAGGACGGCCTGCCCCCTTCTAACTGATAGGTATTTGCTCTTTGACGCAATGCGCATAAAGGGTTCATCCTGGAAGTTTGTTCCCGGGATATCATCTCACGTTATATCAACCACTTAGGAAGGAAAGTCCTGGAAGCACAGGGAAAGGCTATAAGATCAACTGATCTATCGCACCCTTACACTTGGAATGGCCCGGCTGGAGCGACCTTGCTCTTATTGAGGTCAGAGTGTAACGGTTATAGCCTTATACTCAATACGCCGCTCCAGGCCGGATCACTCCAAGTGCCTAAATCCCGGGGAATTATCGTGTCAGGAACAAACTTCCCGGATGAGCCGCATAAAGGAGTGCCGACACGGGTCGGTTCTTGATAAATACATATTCCGTCGAGGCGACGCATAGACGGTTCAATTCCTAATAGCGGCAAGTCTTGGCGACATTCTGAGTGATCTCCTCGACATGACGAATGATCGCCAGCCGCCAGCGCTGATTCCTGATCATCTCAGCTCCGGACATACAACCTCTCCTTTCGTCGCCTAGCTTACAAAAGCGGAACCCAAGTGTAAACAGTCTCTGGTAGTTTTAGAAATGACTTGACATCGCCGCGCGGCCGGCGATAAAGTATCGCCATGGTTATGATTGGGAATCCGCCATGCCGCGGAAAAAGCATATTCTTATAATTGAAAAAGGGCTCCACTCCATTCGGTTCCGGCTGGGCGGCTTAGCTCTTTCCAAGACTATCACCATCGGCCAGAAACCGCTGTTCAAGATC
>Ga0315291_10009196_pt1 | contig 12124 bp, 14 predicted proteins | sample YL17G12_20_MG_FD_203070 | JGI IMG/M metagenome (GOLD analysis project Ga0315291, IMG submission 203070) | Sediment microbial communities from Yellowstone Lake, YNP, Wyoming, USA - YL17G12_20 | ecosystem: Environmental > Aquatic > Freshwater > Lake > Sediment | place: USA: Wyoming | collected...
AACTTCTACAATTGTAGAAGGCGGTGGTGGTTCAAATCCAGCAAGACTGATTTTTGGTTTAACCTCTTCAGGTTTAAACCTCGACAATACACTCTGTGACTGTATCACGGGTTTCCACTCCCAAGTGTTCTCTATCCATTTAAAATAATTCGTATTAATTATATGTTTCTCGTATCTACCATCGGGTACTTTTGCCCAATCAATACCAAGACTCTCAACCCAATCACGAATCCTTGTTATTGTTTTTGGTGCTGCTCTCTTTATATGCTGAGTATCGTAACCACTCCTAGGGTCATCTGATACTCGCCAATCTCCCCAAGGAGTTAATATCTTACCAATAGCAGAGTTTTTAACCCAAGTTGCTGAGTCTACAGAATACAAAGGAAAACCCTGTAGGGTTTTCTCACTCGTCATTGCGAAACCGTGAAACTTAACTCCCGGATATCTTAATGTTGCACCATCTCCATTAACAAACAGGATGGTTCTTAACCAGTCTCTAAGAGCAGTTTGCCCTAATCTATCTCCTGCACCAACGCCGCCAAGCCCAACATATGTAAATCCTTCTTGAATTAAAAAATCTAAGTAATGTATATCTTCGCCATAATGAAACACAGGAAGAAATCCATTACCAAGTCCATACTTATACTTTAAATCTAAAAAGTTTCTTTGTGATGCTTCGGGGTCTCCAATAACATCTAATCCTACTACTGTAACTAGCACATTACTCTTATGAATGTTCTTAACCCAAGACACAAACATATCAAGAGTTATTTCAGTCTTTTTATTTCTAACTGAAACCGCTCCACTATCCCACATAAAATTTGAGCAACAAGTAACTTCACCATCTAAAATTCTATTGATTGAAGTCTTATCATTAGCTAATGACCCCAATAAAGATACACCTATGCCTCGCTCTTCATACCAACGATGACAACCATCATCTAAAAACGATGATAAAGAAGAAAGATGTACTATCATGCTTTTACCTTCCCATAAGAAGAGAGGTCAAACATGGCTGATACTAGCCAAAAGAGTGAAAATAAAATTGCCCAATTTATATTAATTTCTCTTGGGCTAAACGAAACGCAAACAATAAATGCTGTAGCAACAATAGTAGATTTCATTTCTTGTACCCGTTTAGTTTTCTAACTCGGTCAAATGCGCCATCGATATTTTCAATTACATCCACAAAAACATCTTTTGGATTCAGCTTGCCTTTTGAATAATAGTGTACTCCATTCCTATCCTTGTAGATAGCAAAGCGTAGTCTTTCATTGTCTCTTTTTAACCTGCGAAATCCCATATGCCGTCAACACTTTCTTATAAATTTCTATTCGTTCTGCTGAGTACCTACTATAATCTCTCAACATTTCTGCATCTTGCATCTTAGCCCAAGTTTGAAGCATAGGAATATTTTGTAATGGATTCTTTGCATATGTTTTTCTAAGTATCTTTTTCCTATCAAAAGCTATACTATGTTGAAGAGCTACATACGATTCATAAATAAATCGTTTACCGCATACAGCACACTCCCCACATCTTTTAAGGGTAGGGTGAAAGCAACTTGTTGTTTTTCGCCAATCATATATCTGATTATCTTCTAACCATTGGATCATCTGTGGTTTATCCCAACCATACCCCAATGGAAGAATTGGAGCATGAAATAAAGATAACACTTGAGTATCTTCCACATGCCTTTTATATGCACACGCTTGTCCAAGAGCAAAAGACATCAACGCTAAAAACCTAGGATTCTTATCAAACATTTCTCTATTTGTTTCATACGCTGTAGAATTAATCAATACAGTTGGTGCTAATCCAGCTGCAATAGAAGCTACAACTGCATTTCTACCTAAAATAACATGGTCATCTGTTGATGCTATTGCATTATATCCTTTCATTGAAACTGTGTACATCGGATATATTGCCTTTTTATACAACTCTTTAACTACTTTTTGCTCTTTAGCATCATAAGGTCCATCCCAAACAATGTTAAGCAAACAAACATTTTTAATACTCTGTGCAAGAAGTATATGATATGCTGTAAAAGAATCTAAACCAGCTGATATACATAAGCATATCTTATGCTTGTCCATTTTTCAAATCCTTTTCAAGATTTAAAAATTCATCCCTACACATATAGCTACAAAAATGAAATGTAACTCTACCTTCTACTACATCTATTCTTTTAGCATCTCTTGGAAATGGTTTTCTACAATTAGAACAAAGTAATATATGATTCTTATCTGGGTTATTCATGCTGGTATTCCAATCAGAAACTCCTCTTTACCAACATTATTTCTAGTAATTATAGGAGTAGTGATTGGATACTTTTCAGCTATTTCATCTGGTGTCCATGAAGATAAATGATTCTGGAATTGATTATTTACATCTGTATGTGCGTACTCTCCTAAAGGACAAGCAAGTATGATACCTTTCTTAGCTGAACCTCTCATCAATTCTAATAATCTCCAACCAGATTCTTTATAATGATGCTCAAGAACATGAGTACAAGTTATAAGATCATAATCGTCTTCATTCCAAATTTCAAAAAACTCTATTGCTTGACGTACTTCAATCTCATTATAAATTCCAAGTGTAGCCACGTAGTCTGCATTAGGTTGATATGCTTCAATCCCAATAATATTCATATAATCTACACCATACAACTTACGATACTTATGCTCAACATACTGCCGTAAAAGATAGCCATTTCTACCAAAGCATCCTGTACCTACATCAACTACTGTTTTTGGATTAAACAGCTTCATCATCTCTACTATGTGTGGAATGTCACCTGCATCACTAGTTCCACCGACATTTATTTCTTTGAAGGTTCTAGACATGTCTGCAGAGCTCCAAAAATTCTTCTCTTGTGGCTTGATGTTTCTTAAACGCCCCCACCATGCAGCTTGTTATAGTATGTCCATTCTTAGTTTTAACTCCCCTGAATCTCATACATCCATGCTTACCTTTAACAAAAACCGCTACACCTAAAGGATTCAATCGTTGCATAGCCTCAGCAAGCTGTTGCGTGTAATCTTCTTGAAGTATAGGTTGCCTACCAATCACTCTAGCAATTCTTACTAACTTACTTAATCCCAACACTTTATGTCTTGGAATATAAGCAAGATGAACATTCATTTCTACTGGAATAAGATGATGTGGACACAGAGAAATAACTTCTATATCTGTTTGCACAATCATCTCATCATATTTAGCAGGAAAAGTAGCACTCAAATGCTTCTTCACCTCTTTCTCAATATCTTCTTTTGGTGCAACTACCTCTAAAAATGCTCTTGTACATCTATCCGCAGTACCATCAAAGTTCTTATCTTTAGTAACATTATATCCAAGTAAATTAATTGAATCTACTAACTGTTGATAAGCACGTTCAAAATTTGATTGGATTAAATCAGGATTTACTACACCTATTATAATTTTCTTTATTGGCATTACATCCTCATATTGTCAATACCAATATACATAGATTAAAACTTGGATGCAATTTCTATATATAAAGATAGGCGGTGTTAGCCGCCTATCTTATTCAATCTATTATGCTTTCTTACTTCAAAGCATAACCTTTCTTACGACCCTCAAGCTCTGCAAACTTGAACGGACAAGTATCATCCTTCACAGTAGCAGTAACCGTCGAGTAAATGAATGACTCCGTAAGGTCTGTTCCCTTAGCACTCTTACCTTTAAGTGCCTCAATCAAAGCCGCGATTGTGGGCTTAATACCCTGCGGTCCTGCATTCGCCTTCAAGTAAGCAACCATCCCGTTAATAACAGTTGCTTTATCTGCAGCATTCTCTTCGGGCGACTTGGTATTACGAGCTTCACGCGCCTTCTTGAGTGCTTCAGGGTTGCCACGACGCTTCGCAGGAACATCAGTTGCATCTGCACCTGGAGCAACGGGCGCCTTAATTGCAGGCTTCGCAGCCAAAGCTTTCTTAGCCACTACTGTCTTCGGTGGAACATAATCAACTCCACCCCATTCAGTGTTCTTAAGCACTTCATCAATCGCACCGTCCATTGTACTCACACCCTTAAGAAACGGGGCGAAGCCATTAGGAAGTGCATCTGTGAAAGCCTTAAGATTTGCAGAGCTATTAGCAAGCTCAATAACTTTATCGAACTGCTCTTGAAACTCTGCCGCCAGTTTCTCCCGAAACTGTGTCTGGTATGCTGTTGCGTTGTATCCCATTGTACTGCCTCCTAGAGTATTTAGTTTATTAGTGTTTCAAGTACACAAACAATATACACAATTGACATCGTAGAGTCAATATTTTGAGTAGCAAAACTCGTTTACACAACTTCCTCAGGTATCTATCTTATTCATCGTATTTAGAACGCACAAGTATTTTGGCATCATTTCAAAATAATGGAAGGTTGGGTTGGCATTCTTCCAAACTTTGAAAAATTTTCAGGCCAACTTCTAATTTGAAGCTTAAGGCCTGGTGGCTCTGCCCGAGCCAGTATATTCTTTGCTGCATTCTCGTCTCTACTTAAGATTAAACCACAATTAGGACAAGAGTGAATCCTCTGTGAGAGTTTCTTAAGGATAAGTTCTCCACACCTAGAACAAACTTGTGAGGTATTCTTAGGATTTACCTTTATTAGCTCTCGACCAGCACTTTCAGCCTTGTACGAGAGATAATTAAAAAATAAACCCCAAGAAGTATCTGAAATACTACGAGAAAATCGTTTATTCTGAACCATTTTATCTATATTCAAATCTTCAATCACTATTCTTTTATATCCGTTGATATAGTAATTTGCTGTCTTATGTAAAAAATCCTTTCTCTGATTAGCTACTTTTTCATATATCTTTGCTACCTGTAATCTACCTTGCTGTCTTCGTTTTGATCCTTTCTTTCTACGTGACAATATTCTTTGTTTTACTTTAAGTTCTTTGAGAGCCTGTTTTAAAAACTTGGGATTATCTACTACCTTGCCATCTGAATCTACTGCAAAAGAAGTCAATCCTACATCTATACCTACTACTTTATCTGTTGTAGGAAAGATTTTTGCTAATACTTCATCACAAGAAAAAATAACAAACCATTTATTAGTAAGAGTTCTCTTAATAGTAACAGTCTTAATCTTACCTTCTATTGGTCGAGATAAATAAAGTTTCATTTTTCCAATTCCAGAAATCCAAAGATATCTATCTTTTAATTTCCATCCATACTGAGTAAGAGTAAAAGAATTATATCTATCTTTAGATTTAAATCTAGGAAATCCTCCTTTACCTTGCTTACATCTACTAAAAAATCCTTTATAATTTCTATCAAGTCGAATAAGAACATCGGTTAATGTCTGAGAAAATACCAACTTAAATTCTAGAAATTCTTTTTTAAATTCAGGTAATTGATTTTGTTGATCGTAATAAGATAAAGATTTCTTACTTTGCTTATAAACCATTACGCGTTGTTCTAATGCTAAATTATAAAGAATTCTACAACAATCTAACCAAAAAAGACATCTTTTTTCTGATGTTTTAGATAATTCAATTCGATATTTAAACGATTTTCTCATGAATTTAACGAATTCGAAAATATTTGTGCGTTTGAAACGATAACTGCCATCCTGTCTGTAAACAGATTTCAACCGCTCGATTTTTATTCTTTTCCCATACATCAGCTTCTGCAAATCTAGCATTTATCTGTTGTACTTTAAGTTCTATTAACTCTTCTTCATTTAATCCGTCCGGATTCCCAAATTCCGGAGGATTAGGTTCAATAGGCTGAATTGAAACCCAAACCTTCCTTTTAAAAGTTCCAATCCAATTTCTAATCTTAGCTAAATCTGCTGATGCTACAACAAGAAACTTAATTTCATCTATTGGAGACTCAAAATTAGGTGGATAAAATTTCTTTGGTGAACAAGTAATCCAATGACAGTATTCTCTAAACTCTTTATCAATCAATACATTTCCACTAGTCTCTATATGCACCTTTAAACCATGAGCTTTAAGATACTTGCATACTTCTAATAGTGCTTCAGCTTGTTCAAAAGGTTCTCCACCTGTAATACAAACCCTATTACATTTTTCACTACACTCTTTCACTTTAGCTAAGATTGTTGCGGCATCATAATAAACATTGTGGGTTAATGTTTGCCAAGAATATTTTGTATCACAAAATCTACAACCCACATGACAAATGTTTAGTCTAATGAATACCATAGGATATCCACTATACTTACCCTCACCTTGTAGAGAATAAAAGATTTCATTAACTGCTAGTGACCCTGGAGGAGTCAATTCCTTGACTTCGTCTTGACTTTGACCGAAAATAGGAAGCTTCATTTGTTTACTCCGAATATTCTGCTTTGCATTTAGAGGTTTCCCAAACAATAACTTTCGACACAGGTAATGACCCTATTCTACAATATTGATAAATATACCGTGCCATATTTTCTGCAGTTGCTTCAAAATCTACATACACTGTCTTAAGTCCAAGAGCGCTATGTGCTTGAAATATCGAAACTAGCACATCATCCTTATACCACACCATAAATGCGTGATCCCAACAATCTATTAATGGCTTCATAACTTTACCTAACTCAGCAAAATCTACAACCATTCCCTCTTTATTTAAAACATTTGCTGAAAGATAGATTTCAGCCATATAAGAGTGACCATGAAGATTAAAACATTGTCCTTTATGCTGACTGATACGATGCCCCATCTCCCAACGAAATTGCTTGCTAATTTCAAACATTCAACACCTCTTCTTTTGTTTTAAGAGTTTCAAGCATATTGTCAAAAGAGTATTTCTCTCTATGAGACTTACGAATATTTACACAAGGATCATTAATAGCATTAAGCTCAACAATTATATCATCCAATGGCATCAATAAAAATTCCATAAACTCTTGTTCTTTAATAGAAGTTCCAACTTTAAAAGTATGCCTTGGTGCTACAATAAGACAATACCAGAAGACATGCGTTGGAACCATTCTACCTTTAATAATAACGCCATGGTCTATCTTTTCATACCCTACGGTATTTCTCTCACCAATCCAGAATACTGCCTTACCATGCTCACTATCTTTTCGTGATTGCCATAGAGTAAACTTTGCTTCTATTGCCCTTCCAAACAAGGTTATGTACTGTAATTGTCCATACTTAGGATGAGTAACTAGCTTTGTACCAATGTGTTGAGATAACCCCTTTTTACTTAAGAAGTCTCTAAAGAAAGTTGTAGCTTCTCCTTTAGTAAAGTTCTTAGTCTTTACTTCTGATTCAACATCCTCAAATTTACCAGTAGCAAAATTGAGTTTACGATTTATAATCTTCATTCAGTCTTCTTTGTTGAAATCCATGAAATGTATTTGTCTGTATTAACAGATAAAAATACAATATCTTCACTTGGAAACGAAAACTTTAATTCTTCTAAAGGAAGCGTTTCTAATACAATTTTAAAGCTAGCTAATGACACTGATATCCTTTGGTCTATCAATGACTCATCTACTTCTACTTTACACTCTAAAAATTCTTTACCTGCTTCACCAGTCTTTGCATTTAATACCTCTAAAACTACACCCTTCTTATCTGGGAAGAAAGAAACTAAATCATTATCGTCCACAAAAATCGACAACCGTCCAAGTGCTTGTAATGTACTGCTCTTGGGGAATGTAACTGAATTAACTCCCTTAACAAGACACTCTGCATTAACGGCGTCCATTTGTCCAACTGGAAAATCTGTTAGATACTTTAAGACAAACAATTTGTAGTTATCTACAACGAAAGCTACATGAGAATTTGTAGGAGAACTAGATAAACGACTAAGATAAAACTCTACCTTATCTTTTGATGAAAACTCTCTAATTAACTCTAATGCAATCGTATTGAAATTAAGTTTCTCTGTGAAATCTAACCCTACCTCCTTCAATGTCATAGACCTGAACTCATCTGTAGCATAAATGTTATTATGCTCAATACAAAGCCCAACCAATGGAGCTTTATGTACATCTTCTGTTGTAAAAGGAACTGCCATCTTACATAAATTTATAAAAGTCTCAACATCCATTTCACCTAACTTTTCATTCTCATTATAAACAGGGAATTCAGCAATTGTATCTCCCTTATGGTATCTTAACTTGTTCTCTCCATTAGCATACACTACAACATTCTCATCATCTATCAATTCAAATCCAATTTCATCAACAGTCGCCTTAGAAATTATATTCACCAATTTCTGACAGTCAACCAAAATATCCATACCTTCTTTAAAATTAGAAATTAAATAAGCTGAAGATTGTACTGAATTAAATCCACCATTAGTACAAAATACAGCATACGTCTTACCCTGGTACTCTCCAGTTTGTATTCGTACTGAACGATAAATTGCTTCCTCTTGTTCCCTTGAAGCGGTTGCTTTAATAGCAACTTTTAAAGCAAATTGAATGTCAGATCTTTGGATTTTAAAGGACATGGTTGTCTTCCTTTAGTCTACAAATGGTTAATATGGCTTTTTGAACTGCGAATTCTGCTGGTACTCCCATCAAAATTGAACCCTCTGCTCTCTTTAATATCTCAGTAGCTGCTAAACAAAAGTTTTGAGATACCATTAGATCTGATAACTTCTTAAGAACAAAGGAATGAAGTTCTAATTTTTTAATTACTCTTTCATCTCCAGTTTTAACCTGATATAATCTATCAAAGAAACCTACAAAATATCTAATCAACCCAAATGGCTGTTCACCAAATTTTATCATCTGTTTTAAAATATACATAGACTTAACTGGACGCTTAAATAACATTTCATCTTGTAACTGAAAGACTGAGAATTCATTAACAGCAACTGCTGTTTTAGATACGTCCTGTTTAGTTATGTTCTTATTTAACTTTACTAAATCTTCCAAGCACTTAGTTAGCTCACCTAAATTTGTCCCATAAAGTAACGCCAAATGCTTTACTGCGTCTGGTTCAATTTGTAGCTTAAGTTTCTTTTTACGTTGGAGTATCCAACCTTCTACCTGATTAGGATATAAATCTTTAAATGTCTTAATCTCTGCTCTAAGTGCTACTACTGCTTGAACAATCTTTAATCGTCTTTCTATTTTATCTACAGCAATAATAAAAATATCTAAATCTTTTGGTATAACATAAGGACTAAACTTCTCTAGCTTTTTAAACTCGGCAAAATCCCAAATGATAACTCTACCACATTTATTAACAGCTGAAAGAAATGGTACAGAAGTCAATTGTGAAATGCTAGTAGGATTCTTTATAATAGAAGCTTGACGAGCTTCTTTAGGAACCTTCGCAAATTTCGTATTCAAAAAATCTTGAAGAAACTCATCTTTTAAATAATCATTACCTTCTAATAGAAAGATCAATTTGTCCTCTCAAATAATCTTAATACTTCTTCCATAGGTTCATTATCAATAAACTGTGGAAACATATATTGACGCCTAGTTTTTACCAATCGTACAAGTGTTTCATCATCTACTTTCATACAAATATCTAAAAATCTTTCAGATGGATATGGACACCATCTTTCACCTGTTAAAGTCTCTATACGATCATAGACAATTTCATGTTTTTCATCAAAAGTCATTTTGCCATCCTTAACAACATTAGCTTGAGGAATATAACAGGTTGATTATTAAATATAGCACGTAAATATTCTTCAATTACATCTAATAATCCCAAGTAAATGTCTATATTTTTTGCATCCAATGCTATCTGTGAAAAAATAAAGTTTGCCAAATCTAATGCCCATCCTTGAGGGTCTGATATGTCTTGAGAAATCCTATCAAACTCTAATATAATACCAGCTCTATCCTTATTAAGACACATCTCTAAGAATTCTTTAAATGTTCCTTTTCCACCTGCACCAAACGTATTTTTATATCCCTCTATTGAAATGTTTTCTAAGCTAAGAAGACTTGAAAGTCTGCCCTCAGCATCCCTCATTGACCCGTCACTAGACTTAGCTATTAAATCACACGCCGCAATCACTTCATCGTCTGGTTGCTTATCTGTAATCGTAAAACATAAGCTCTGTAATCTTGATGAAATTAACTTCTCATCTATCTTTCTAAAACTATGAACCTGACACCTAGAACGTATAGTAGGCAGTATCTTTTGAAGCTCAGTGGTTGCTAAAATAAAAATAACATTCTTAGGAGGTTCTTCTAGAATCTTTAACAACGCAGATGCAGCTTGTGAAGTCATCTGATGAGCTTCATCCATAATAACAATACGATATCTACCACCCGTTGGAGCATACTGAACTGAATCTTGAATCGCCCTTACATCATCTATTCCTCTATTACTAGCCATATCAAATTCTTTTACATCTAAAGATTTACCCTCAGCAATAGCTGCACAAGTACGACATTCATTACAAGGTTGAGCATCAACCTTATTTGCACAATTAAGAGTCTTTGCAAGAAGTCTAGCTGAAGTTGTTTTTCCTGTACCCCTAACCCCTACAAACAAATAGGCATTAGGTAATGGAAGTCCTTTATTTACATTTTGTCTTATTGCATTCTGTAAGATATCTGTAACATGTCCTTGACCAAGGACATCTTCCCATGCTTGAGGTCTATAATCTGATGTTATTGACATTATTTTCCTTGGTGTATTGGTATTGTAATATAATAAGATGAAACTATAGAGTCAAATTTAACTTAGGTTTAGCATAATTTTTGAAAATTATTTCGTGACCTTCTTTTTCTAAAATTTTAATTGCTTCCTTTGAATGTCTCAATAGCATACCATCCTTCTCAACAACTACTTCATTTCCATTTTTATCATATTCCATTATTAACTTCTTATCTTTAATAAGTGGAATAACTATGATACCCATACTTTTACCTTCAAACAATCTAGCTATTCTACCTGTTCTCTGTTTAACCTTTCTTTCATTCTTCATTTTACCCATAATGATGCCAACATCCATAGCAGGAATATTAACATCTTCATTGAACACAGTACCTATAAGTATAGACTTTTCTCCATCTGCAAACGCTCTAAATCTATCTGTTCTCTCTTGACCTTTCTTTGTTTTACCTGAAACAGAAATTGCTCTATCACCTAATAATTTCTCTAATACATTCAATTGATTCTTATGCCACTCACAAAATACCGCCACCTTCTTTCCTTCATTGGCATATTTCAATGCTAAATCAGCAATCATTATATTAAATGCAGGTTCAGTAACAAGATTCTTATAAGCAGTTGTAGCATTCATGTACTCAAGATTACCGCACTCATAAGGATATACATGAGCTTCTATCTTAGTAGCAAAGCCTTCTTTAATCAAAGCCGCTGTTGGTTTTCTATAGATTACTTCTCCAATCGCTGCTCTAAATAAAAATCCTTGGAGTGCATCTTCATTACCTACGGTGCCAGTTGCACCAACCCGATACCACGCTGGTACACTTGTAGCGACTTGAAACCAAGTGTTTGCTGTACTCGTCTTCAGTTTACCTTCGTTGATATGGTGACATTCATTCACTACCAAAAGACCAACACTACGTCCGTATTGGGTAAATTTTGAAGTCTTTAACTTTACCCAACAATTCTGAATATTAGCAACTACAACAGGATACTTATCATAATCTTCCCAATCTATTTGTCCTACATTCTCAACTCCTAACATAGAGCATAACTCTTCATACGTTTGTTGCTTAGATGTTAAATCAATCGTTATAATTAGAGTCTTAACATCTAATGTAGATATCAAATTACCATAAAATAGTGTCTTACCTCCACCTGTACCTATCTCTATCATTCCTGTATCGTATTGCAGTACAGCATCAACTGCTTCTTCTTGAAAGTATCTTAATTTCTTATTTTCTCTAGTTAGATATGCGAAAAAGGCATCTCTCATATTAGATTTTAATCTATCTGGAGTAACTGCAACAACAGATAACTGATATTGTTCTCCCATAAAATTGAGCATATCTATAACTTTACTTAAAAATCCACTAGGAAAGTTCTTACTTTGAGCATTATAAAAATTCCAATCAATTACTTTCTTAATTGGGTATGGTACAGTTCTCCTTCTAACTTCGTCAAATCTAGTATAATAGAAAGATTTGCAACAAAGCACTTTCTCTATTACCTCTTGAGGAAGGTCTTGGTCACAGTAGGTTG
>Ga0315291_10009199_pt1 | contig 12123 bp, 12 predicted proteins | sample YL17G12_20_MG_FD_203070 | JGI IMG/M metagenome (GOLD analysis project Ga0315291, IMG submission 203070) | Sediment microbial communities from Yellowstone Lake, YNP, Wyoming, USA - YL17G12_20 | ecosystem: Environmental > Aquatic > Freshwater > Lake > Sediment | place: USA: Wyoming | collected...
GCCGTAGACCTCGTCGGTCGAGACGTGGACAAAGAACCGGACGTGAGGCGACCGGCGGAGCGCCTCGAGCAGGACAAACGTCCCAAAGACGTCGGTCTGGACAAATTCGCCCGCGTCGAGGATTGAGCGGTCAACATGGGTCTCGGCGGCGAAATGGACGACCCCGTCCACGTGCTTGAAGATGTCGCCGACGAGCTCCTTGTCCCGGATGTCGCCGCGGATGAACTCGTGGCGCCTGTCGCAGGCGAGGTCGGCGAGATTGTCCGGGTTCCCGGCGTAGGTCAGCGCGTCCAAGTTCACGACGCGGACCTTCGGGTGGCGGGCGAGAAGGAGACGGACGAAATTGCTGCCGATGAAGCCGGCTCCGCCGGTGACGAGAAGGGTGGACTTATCGAGCCTGCGCTCCGTCATCGTTACCGGTCTTTCCGCTGCCAGTCGTAGGGAATGTCGTCGCCGTGGGGGTCGAGCCGCTGCTCGTCCGGGTGCTCGTAATCGAATTTTTCAGTCGGGACGTTGACGACCACGGCCTCGTCAGGGCTCACGCACATCCAGCCGTGATAGATCCCGGCGGGGATATGGATCAAAACCGGGTTATGGACGCCCATGTAAAACTCGTTGATCTCGCGGGGCGTCGAGGTCTTGTCCCGTGCGTCGAACAAGACGACCTTGACCATGCCGGCGACGCAGGCCATGTTGTCGGCCTGCTTCTTGTGCTTGTGCCAGGCCTTGACTACGCCGGGATAGGTCGTCGTCGCGTACACCTGGCCAAACTTATCGAAGAGGTCGTCGTCCGACCGCAGGATTTCCATGAGGCGACCCCGTTCGTCCGGGATGACCTTCAATCTCTTGATTTTTACGCCGTCGATCATTTAAGGCTCCTTGATGTTCCCCCGAAGCGCGGGACCTTCCTTGGCGAGGCGCTTGAGATACTCTCCGTAGGCGTTGGGAAAAGCGTCGGCCTGCCGGAGAAGGTCGGGCCCGGTGATATAGCCTTGATGGAAGGCGATCTCCTCGGGGCAGGCGATCATCATCCCCTGCCGCTCTTCGACCGCCTGGACGAAGTTCGAAGCTTGAAGGAGGGATTCGTGCGTCCCCGCGTCGAGCCAGGCGAACCCCCGCCCCAGGATCTCGACCCTCAGCGCGCCCCGCCGCAAGTATTCCCGGTTGAGGTCGGTGATCTCGATCTCGCCGCGATCCGAGGGCTTCAAGCGGGCGGCCAAGTCCGAAACCAGGCCGTCATAAAAATAAATCCCCGGGACGGCGAAATGCGACCGCGGCATCTTCGGTTTTTCCTCGATGTCCACGGCCCGCAGGTCCTTGTCGAACTCGACGACGCCGTAGCGCTCCGGGTCCCGGACGGGATAAGCGAAGATCACGGCTCCATCTTTGAGCCGGGCGGCTCTTGAAAGGACATCGGCGAGACCGTGGCCGAAAAAGATGTTGTCGCCCAGGATGAGACAGACCGGCTGCCCGGCGACGAATTCGCGCCCGACAAGAAAAGCATCCGCCAGGCCGCGCGGCGCTTCCTGGATTTTATAGGAGAAGGCCAGCCCCCATTGCCGGCCGTCGCCGAGCAGGTCCCGAAACGCGGGAAGGGCTTCGGGCGTGGAAATGACCAGAATCTCCCGGATGCCCGCCAGCATCAGCATGGAGAGCGGATAATAGACCATGGGCTTATCGTAGACCGGCAGCAGTTGCTTGCTGACGCTTACGGTCAGCGGATTGAGCCGGGTCCCCCGCCCGCCCGCGAGAATGATGCCTTTCATGTTCGCACCCTCGATAGCCCGTCCGGCCCTAACCTTAGCATAATCAATGACTCGAATCAATCCCGAGAAGCCCCTTAACGCCGCATTGATGCGGTTGACTTATTCACTTTAAACAGGTAATATTTTTAGCCACTTCGATCCAACCTCATTGGATTTATTCAAGAGGAGTCATCTAAAGCATGAAAGTCCCTCTTCTGGACCTGAAGGCTCAATACGCGGCGATCCGGGACGAGGTCAAAAAGGCCGTGGACGACGTCCTCGAATCCCAGATGTTCATCCTCGGCCCCAAAGTCGAAGAGCTTGAGAAAAATATCGCCGCCTATTCGGGGACGCGGTACGCCGTCGGCGTCTCCTCGGGCACGGATGCTCTGCTCGTGGCGCTCATGGCGGCCGACCTCCGCCCCGGCGAGGAAGTCATCACGACGCCGTTCACGTTCTTCGCCACGGCCGGGGTCGTTGTCCGGATGAACGCCCGGCCGGTGTTCGTCGATATCGACCCGGTGACGTTCAACATCGACCCGGCCAAGATTAAAGCGGCCATCACGAGAAAAACGCGGGCCATTATTCCGATTCACCTCTTCGGACAATGCGCCGACATGGACCCGGTCATGGAGGTCGCGCGGCGCCACAACCTGACCGTCATCGAGGACGCCGCCCAGTCGATCGGGGCGGAATACAAAAGCCGGAAAGCCGGCGCCATCGCCCCGCTCGGAATTTTCTCCTTTTTCCCCTCGAAGAACCTCGGCGGCATCGGCGAAGGCGGGATGGTCGTCATGAACGACGCGGCCCTCTACGACAAAGTCAAGAAGCTCCGCGTCCATGGGATGGAGCCGAAGTATTATCACGCTATGGTCGGAGGGAATTTCCGGCTGGATGCCATCCAGGCGGCTGCCTTGAACGTCAAACTGAAGTATCTCGACGCGTGGTCGCGGGGGCGACAGGCGAACGCCCGCGATTACGACTGCAAATTCCACGAGGCGGGCCTCGTGAAGAAAGGCCTGGTCGCGACGCCGCGGGCGGTTTATGAGGGTTCCGGCGACAAGAACTATCATATTTATAACCAGTACACCCTCCGGGTGAAGGACAGGGACGGCCTCCAAGCCCGACTCAAAGAAAAAACCATCGGACATGACATCTACTATCCCGTCCCTCTCCATTTGCAGGAGTGCTTTAAAGACTTGAGATATGGCCGGGGCGACTTCCCGGAATCGGAGCGGGCGGCCGCCGAAGTCCTCTCCCTCCCCGTCTACCCCGAACTCACCGCCGAACAGAAAGATTACGTCGTCCGGACGATCGCGGAGTTTTACGCATAATCGTCTGAAATTCACGGCGTTTCCTGTTACTTCTCCAGGACAGAGGGGCCCGGGTTTATTATCACGACCCCTTCGTACCCAAAATCCCCCCGGCCAGGAAATATACGCTCAACCTCAGCTCCTCGAAGCTGACCGTGGCTCTTCTCAAAGCGATGGATGCCGTCCTCATCGTCACGGACCACTCCGCCCTGGATTACGGCTGGGTCGTAAAAAATTCCAAGCTGGTGGTCGATACGCGGAACGCCTGCCGGGCCGTGAAGACGGGACGTCACAAGGTCGTTAAGGCCTAAGAAATTCGGCGACACGATCCCGATTCAAGAGAATTCGGGTCATGTCCCCGAATTTCTAATCAAACCGCGCCCCGCCGAGGAAGTCCGTCGTCTTCCCAATGTTCCCGAGGCCGAACGAGATCTTGAACTGCACATCGGGGAGATCGCGGAAGAAATACATCCGCAGGTCGGCCTTCAAGTCCAAGCACTGGTAATGATAGACGCCGCTCACACCGGCGAACAGCAGCTTGCGCTCGGTCACGTTGAAATCCGCCTGCCCTTTCAACTCCAGATTCAGGGCTGGAAGATTAAACCCGCCGAACGCGCCGACCTGGCTGCGGTCGTACCACGGGTCCGGCGTCCAGGGATTCATGCTCTTGTACCAATTGAGCGTGAGAAAGACGGTGTCCGCCGGCGAGCCGAGGTTCGCGCCGAGCCGCAGCGACGATAATCCTTTCGTGTAGGTGTTAAAGCTGGCCGCGCCGTCAAAGCTGAACCCGCCGCCGGGGTAAATCCGGAGATAGCTCGAGATCTCGGAAAAACGCGGGATCTCCCCATTCCACCGGTAGTATTGCATCGGGCTGCTCTCGGGTGCGATATAATAAACCTGGGAGATCCCCCAGGTCAGGATTTCCTCCGGCGAAGTGCCCTTTTTTAAGATGAGGTGATTGGTTAGCCCGTACGAGACCGCGTGGGTGCGGTACAGCCCGTACGGGTTGAAGGCCTTGTCCCCGTTGACGATCGGGCTTTCGTACCGATACGACACCGTCGGTTCGATGATGTGCTTCAGGCGGGCCACGCTCGCGCCGTCCTCTCCCGCGCCCAAATCATAAATCCGGTAGAACACCGGACCGACGAGGTCGACGGCGACGGCCGAGTTGTAGGTCAAGACCGGTTCCGCGGTGAAGCCGACGCCGGGCTGGACTGATTTCCAATAGTATTTCAGGTTCTGTTCGGTCGAGAAATTCATCGTCAGCCAGGGGATCGCGTTAAACGGCAGGCTCAGGGTCGGAGTCAGCTCGAATTGGGTGTTCGAGAGCTGGGAGTTCGCCTTGTATTGATAGTCCCAGCCGTACTGCCAGCGGCTGAACGACGATGAGAATGAAAAATACAGCGGCGAGAAGAGCTTCATTTTGAACGAATCGAAGTTGACCTGGGGCAGGTAATCCGTGATGACTGACGCGTTGAGGGTCGGAAAGCTCGTCTCGAACCGCGCCGCTCGAAGGCTGAAGCTGTAGGACGACCAGGACTTGGCGACATAGACTTGGGAGCTGCGGTTGAAGACGAGGGCGCGCATGATGTCGTTGTCGAACTCCCGCAGGAACTGGAACGAATTCTGGTAATCGACGCTCGCGGCCAGGGTGAACCCGCCGGGCAAGAGCTGGTTATGGTTCCAGCGGACGATGTAAGAGTCGGTGGGCGTGGCCTGATCCGTGGTCGATTTGAACAGGAAATAATAAAGATGCGCGTCGCCGCGCGTTCCGTCGCCGAAGATATAGCGATATTCGAGCCCGCCGCCCGCGCCTTTGGCGCCGTAATAATCGAAGCTGAACGACGCGTCCATGTTCCGGGCGATGGCCCAGTAAAATTGCTCGGAAAAAACGAAGCCCTTCACCTTCGAAAATCCGATATGGGGCATCAGGAATCCCGTAGACCTGACCTGGTTGAGCGGATAGCGCAGGTACGGCCAGTAGAAGACCGGGACCGTTTTGATCGACAGAACCGCGCTCCACATCTCGACGTAGTCGTCCTTCTTGAGGTTCGCCCGGGCGAACGAAAATTTCCAGCGCGGCACGGGTTGGGTGCACGAGGTCACATAGGCTTTTTCGAGGCTGTAGAGATTATCCGGCTTCTTCTCGGCCGACGCGGCTTCATAAATGACGGACGGCTGGATCCGGCCGAGCGCCTCCTTGAATTTCCCCAGAGCGGTGTCGAGGTTGAACGTGATTTCAGAGCAATCGATGTTTTCCGAAGGCAGCTGGATCGTGACATGCCCGGTCGCCACGACGTCCCTGGTCTTCGTATTGACCTCGGCGCTGTCGGCCAGCAGCCGGATGTCTTTATAGAGGAGCTCGACCGCGCCCGTCAGGATGATCCGGTCCTTGTCCTGTTCCCCCGAATTGGCATGGACGGTCAGCCCTTCGGGCGTCGTGATCGAGATCTGGGCCCGGAGGACGAGCGATACGGAAACAAAGACCAGCCCGGCCAACGCGGCCTTTTTAAGCGCAAAACAAACCATCGGGAAAAATATTAGCACAAATTCCTGAATATTGCCTAAACGCCGCGGGCTAATTATTGATATCGAAAGAAAGAACGGGTGGTGCCGGCCGGCGACGGAATCCGTTCTTTCCGCCGTTCAAACGTTGAACGCGCCGGTGTCGATCCACTCTTTCTTCAAAACCGACCAGAAATCCTCGGCTAGTCCGCGCCGGACGTATTCGTAGGGCAGCCAGCCGTATCCGCCGTCACCCCAGGACGCTCCCCAGGAATTCCGGACGAGAAGAGCGCCCGTCGTTTCAACGCCGCTTGAACTGTTTTTGATCCTGACTCGGTCGTCGTAGCCGACGGCGACGATCGCATGCCCGCCGACGATGCGCTCGGACGGCCCCGGAAACGGGATGGCGCCGCGCTCGTCCGCCTGCTCGACCGAGCTGTAAACGGTGAAGCCGAACATCGAGGGGTGTCCCGCCGCGAGATACGTTTTGACGCGCTCGAGAACCGCCGGCGCCGACGCGCCCGGCGGGTCGTGGCGGAAATACTGGAGGGTCTTATAATTCTGGGCGAACGCGTAACAGAAGGCCGGCGGTTCTTTATCGAACTTGTCCGCGGCATCGCTGTAGGGCCAGAAATCCTCGGGCGGCACGCCGAAGAGGACCATCGCCCCCATCGTCTTGCGGAGATAAGCGCCCGTGTCGCCGGTCATTTTCATCAGGTTGCGCGTCACTTTGTAAAGAAACAGGCGCGACGCGTCGATATGCCGGCCGAACGCCTTTCGCTCGTAATACTCGATGACGCCCACGCCGGCGTTCGCCGTGCACGAGCCCAGATTCTTCTGGTCCTCGACGGGCGAGCACCACGGCCGAAGGTCCGCCGCGGCCGGAAGGGCTTTGGGTTTCGTTCTCCGCGCGGCCGCCGGCGCTTTCACCGCGGGCTCCCCGGCAAGCGGGACGCGGCGCGGCAGGGGCAAGCCCGTCGGGACCAGGATCTGGCTGACCGATGGGGTCGTCTCCGTATAATCGCGAAAGTCGGGATAATCGGGGATCCAACCAAAGGCCGAGACGCGCTGATCGTGTTCCACGTGAACCTCTCTTCGAAAAAACTTACTTTCATATTTATACGAATCGCCCCGGACAATCAAGAGGTTGCGAGGATGTTTCCGTTTCGGTTAAAATCGTCCCCGTAGTCCGCGGCGCGACCGGCCGCGGCAAGGAGCCTCGTCATGAAGAAAGCCCTCGTCTGCGGCGCCGGCGGGTTCATCGGCAGCCACCTGGCCAAGCGCCTGAAACACGACGGATTATGGGTTCGGGGCGCGGACCTCAAACGGCCGGAGTTTTCCCCGACCGCGGCCGACGAATTCCTCATCCTTGACCTCCGGGAAGAGGCCGCCTGCAGGGCGGCGGTCGCGGCCCCGGGCGGACCGTTCGACGAAGTTTATCAGCTCGCCGCGGACATGGGCGGGATGGGGTTCATCCACTCCGCCGAATGCGAGATCATGAGGAACAGCGCCCTGATCAACATCCAGATGACGCACGCCGCGGCGACCGCCGGGGTCAAGCGCTATTTCTTCTCTTCGTCGGCCTGCGTCTACCGCGACATGGCCGCCGTCGAACCCGAGCTCTCGGAAGAAGACGCGTATCCCGCCCTGCCCGACAATGAATACGGCTGGGAAAAACTCTACGCCGAGCGCGTGGCCATGGCCTACGGCCGCCGCTTCGGAATGGCCGTCCGGGTCGCCCGCTTCCAGAATACCTACGGCCCGGAGGGCACCTGGCAGGGCGGCCGCGAAAAGGCTCCCGCGGCCCTGTGCCGGAAGGTCGCGGAAGCCCCCGACGGCGGGACGATCGAGGTCTGGGGCGACGGGAGCGCGATGCGCGCTTATACGTACATCGACGACCTCGTGGACGGCATCGTCCTCCTGATGCGCTCCGGCCAGGAAAACGGGGTGAACATCGGCCGTCGCGAGTACGTCTCCGTGGACGAGCTCGTCCGGACAGTCGTCAGCGTCTCCGGAAAGACGATCCACATGAAACATATCGCGGGGCCGGTGGGCGTGAAGGCGCGGAACTTCCGCAATGACCGGATCACGTCGATCGGCTGGACGTCGAAATTCTCCCTGCACGACGGCATCGCCCGGACCTACCCCTGGATCGAAGCCCAGGTCAAAGCCAACCGGTAACGAACGGCCTTATCCACAAGTTCACATGGACCATCGAAGCTTAGGCGGATCGCGAATCGCGTCATGGGATTCTGCGTCGGCCGTCGAATACGCGGAAGAAATCCTAAGGGCCTTTAAAAGATTCGGCCCCGGGATACGCCCGGAGAGCGAAAACCTCGGCGCGCTCGACCTCTCAAGGATTTTTCATTCGCTCGGCACCGCGGTCCTGAATCTCGCCTCGGCCCAAGGCCGGCTGCCCTGGTTAAAAAACTGGCTCGCGGCTTTTTACGGCCGCCTGTCGGCCGCGGAAAAATCCTGGCTCGACGCGCTCGGCCTTCGGGAAGCCCTCGTCCGCCGGCCGGTCCGCTGGGGGCGCGCCGCGCAAGACGCGGCTTTCGAGAATATCGCCCGGACGATCATCCTGAGCCGCCCGCCGCTGCGGAGTCACCCGAAAAACGCGTTGCGCTCGGACGAGATCGTCTGGGGCCGGGCCCCGGCCCGTCTCGACCTCGGCGGCGGCTGGACGGACACCCCGCCCTACTCGCTCGAGCGAGGCGGCTGCGTCATCAACGCCGCCGTCGACCTCAACGGCCAGCCGCCCATCCAAGCTTATGCCCGCGTCGTCGCCGAGCTCGAGGTCCGCATCTCCTCCATCGACCACGGCTCTCGCGCCGTGATCCGCACGCTCGATGACCTTCTCGACTATCGCCTTCCAACCAGCCAGTTCGGCCTGGCGAAAGCAGCCCTGGCTCTGGCCGGCTTTTCGCCCGAGACGGCCGCCTGGCCGCGCGGGACGCGAACCCTCCGCGACATGCTCCGCGCCTTCGGAGGAGGGATCGAACTGACGACGCTGGCCGCGATCCCGAGCGGAAGCGGATTGGGGACGTCGAGCATCATGGGCGCGGTCCTGGCCGCCGTCGTCCAGCGAATGACCGGACAGAAGCCCGGCGCGCGCGAGCTCTTCCACGATGTCCTCCGGCTCGAACAAGAGTTGACGACGGGAGGCGGTTGGCAGGACCAGGTCGGCGGCGTCCTTCCCGGCGTCAAGATGATCACGACCGGGCCCGGGCTCATTCCCGACCCCGGGGTTCAATATATCACCCCCGACGTTCTCGACCCGAAGACCAACGGCGGACAGACGCTGCTCTACTATACCGGCCTTCGGCGGCTGGCCAAAAATATTCTCCGAAACGTCGTCGGCAACTATCTGGACCGGGAACCGGAAGCGATGAAGACGCTGGGCGAACTCCACGACTTCCCGCGCCGGATGAGCGAAGCGATGGCCGCGAAGGACGCGGCCGCTTTCGGCCGGTTGATTGACGTCGCCTGGCGGCTCAACAAACGCATCGACCCCGCCTCGACGACGCCCGAGATCGAAGCGATCCTGGCGAAAATCCGTCCCCATATTTTTGGCGCCAAGCTTCTTGGGGCCGGCGGCGGCGGCTTTCTGCTGATCGCCGCCCGGTCGCCGAAAGACGCGGCGCGGGCGCGGGCGAAACTCGAAACCGACCCGCCCAACGCTCGCGCCCGCTTCTTCGACTACGGCATCAGCCGAGAAGGATTATCGGTCACGGTCTGCTGAGACGCGGTCCGTTTCGTCCCCCAGCCTCCGCGGAAGAATTCAATCCGTGTGAAAGACTTCCTCGAGCGGCGCCCACCATTCGCCGGGCGCGGCCGTTTTGACGGGCTGCTGACAAGGGTCGGTGAGCGTCCACCATTCCCGCGTCTTCGGGTCGGCGGCCATCTTGGCCATGTCGGCCCGAAAATCGTTCCCATCGTACTCGAAATAGCTGAAAAGCAGGCCGTCGCGAAGAAAGATCGAGTAATTGTGAATATGGCAATCTCGAATGATCCGCAGGACCTCGGGCCAGACGGCCCGGTGGAGCCTTTTATATTCTTCGAGCTTCTCGGGCTTGAGCTGGATGACTTGACCGTAGCGTTTCATGGGCGCTCCTCCTCGATGGTGAAAAATAGCATAAAAGGAGGCGGAAGGGAAAGCCGCTTTTGACAATTCCCCCTAATGCCTTTAGACTAAAAAAACAGGATGAATTACCAGAAGATCGCGAACATCTCCTCCCTGGCCCTGGCCCTTCCGTCGTCGATCGTCGTCGGCCTGGTTTTCGGCTACTACCTCGACAAATGGCTGGGAACGCGCCCCTGGCTGCTCGTCGTGTTCACCCTGCTCGGCGTGGCGTCCGGGCTCATCACCCTCATCCGCGGCGTCCTGAAATACAATCGTGAGGACACGGAGGACTGATCCCATGTCTTATGACCCGCTCGAAGAAAAAATCCTGCGCCGCATCCCCCTCGAAACGATGGCCGGCGCGGCCGTCCTCAGCGCCGGCGCCGCGCTGGTCTTCGACCCGCTGTCCGGCGCGCTGCTCCTCGCCGGCGGGGCCGTGGCCGCCCTCAGCTTCATCTGGCTCAAGGCGTCCCTGACCCGGCTTCTCCTCAAGGACCGGATCGGGGCCCTCCGCTCGGGGGTCTTGTTTTATGTCCTCCGGCTCGCCTTGCTTATCGGCGTTTTTTCAATTATAATCTTTATTTATCCGAAGAAGATTTTGGCGTTCGCCGTGGGCTTTTCGACCGTCATCCCGGTCTTCCTGGCGGAAGCGGCCCTGGCCCTCGCCCGAATGAAACAATGGAAGGATTAGAGCACAGCCTCGTCGTCGTCGAGCTGTTCAACCGTGTCTTCGGCCGTCCGGTGGCGGCGCTTCTCGCCCTGGCCGGAATTCACGTCAAAGACCCCGCCCGCTGCATCCCCGATTATATCGTTATGTGCCTCCTCGTCGCGGTCGCGCTCTCTCTCGGGCTGGGACTGGCGGTGCGGAAACGGCGGCTTGTGCCGGGCAAGTTCCAGAGCGTACTCGAGCTCATCATCGAGTTCTTCGAAGGACAGATGACCGATATCATCGGCCCCCAGGGGAAGAAATACCTTCCGCTGGTCGGCACGGTCGGCCTCTTCATTTTCTGCGCAAACCTGCTCGGCCTCGTCCCAGGGCTCATGTCCCCGACAAGCAAACTGAACGTGACCATCGGCTGCGCCCTCACGGTCTTCGTCTATTATCACTACCAGGGGATGAAAGCCCAGGGCGTCCTGAAGTATCTGAAGCATTTCATGGGGCCGGTCCCCTTCCTCGCCCCGCTGATGGTGCCGATCGAGCTCATCAGCCATTTCTCGCGTCCGCTGTCGCTCTCGATCCGGCTGTTCAGCAATATTTTCGCCGAAGAGGTCCTCATCGTTGTCATCGCTTCGCTCCTCCCTTATATCCTGCCGCTTCCGTTCATGGCCCTGGCGATGTTCACGGGGCTTCTCCAAGCGTTTGTCTTCGTCCTCCTCTCCTGCATCTACATCTCGGGGGCCGTCGCCCACGACGAGGAACAGCCGCATGCGAAGCACGCCTGACCGTTATCCGACGTCAATCATCCGGGGGGCTTGTCCCCTCGTTGAAGGAGAATCTAGATGAACAAACACCTCAAAGTCTTGGGCCTCCTGCTCTTTTTCATCGTCCTGGCCGGATCCCCTCTTCTCGCCCAGGAAGGGACGCCCGCTGCGTCGAAGGCTTCTCTTTACAAGCTGTCCCTCATCGTCAGCGCCGGGATCATTACCCTGGCGACGGCCGCGGGCGCGTTCTGTCAGGCGAAAGCCATCAGCAGCGCGTGCGAGGGCATCTCGCGCAACCCGGCCGCAGGGCCCCACATCCGGTTCATTCTGCTCCTCGGCCTGATCCTGATCGAAACGCTGGTCATCTATGCCCTGCTCGTCACGTTCATCATCCTCATGGCGAAATGGGGTTCGTACGCCTAAGACAAGACGGGGGCCGTTCCCGACGGCCTTTTTTGAGCCTCATCGGTCTCCCGTGACTGAGGAGAACGTGCCGGTGAAAAAAAGGGGCGGGACGTTGGGGTTTCCCGGCTGAACCATGGCCGCGCCAGTTTTCCGGTTGCTCGGGACGACGTTCCGGAGGTTTAACGACGACAAGTGCTTCACGTACGCGATCGTCATTTCCTATTTCGCCCTGATGTGCGCCGTCCCGCTCGTGGCCCTCTTCGCCTTCGGAACGACCAGGGTCCTGGGGAACTCCGAGATCGCCGTCCGGAGCCTCAACATCTTCACCGAGGACTTTTTCGCCAAGTTCGACCCCGCATTCTTCAAGAAGCTCGGCGATATCTCCTCGCACATCTCAAACCTCGGCTGGTTCGGCCTCGTCGGGTCCCTCGTCGCCGCCAGCTTCCTGTTCTCCAACCTGATCACCGCCATCAACGTCGTCTTTCGGTCGCGCGTCCGCAAGTCCTTTTTCTACAACCGGCTGATGGAATATCTCATCATGCTCATCATGGGCGTCATCCTCTTCTTTTCCTTGTCGATCACCGCCGTCTGGGCCGCCCTGCACCGCGCC
>Ga0315291_10009200_pt1 | contig 12121 bp, 12 predicted proteins | sample YL17G12_20_MG_FD_203070 | JGI IMG/M metagenome (GOLD analysis project Ga0315291, IMG submission 203070) | Sediment microbial communities from Yellowstone Lake, YNP, Wyoming, USA - YL17G12_20 | ecosystem: Environmental > Aquatic > Freshwater > Lake > Sediment | place: USA: Wyoming | collected...
GCGGAAGACTCAAATGCTGCCTCAGATACGAAGACCATACATACAGAGAACTGGCCAAACGGCTGCCGAGAAAACGAACGCGTGTAAAAACTTCGCACGGCGAAGGCATCGTCGTCGATACACAGGTCCTTACACAGCTCGTGTCCATAAAAACCGACGACGGCACTGTTTTTGCCGTGCCGGTGGAAGAAATAGGAATTATCGAGCTTCCTTCCAGACAGCCCCAAATTGAAAAAACAGATGCTCTGACTCAGGAGCAGTTTGCCGACAAGGAAGACTTTGACGATCTTGACAGTGAAGATGTAGAGGACGAAGACCAGGAAGTTGATTTCGACGACCGGACAGAAGAACAAAACCAGCCGGAGCCGTAAATGAGTCGCAAAATTGTTGTTACCTCAGCTTTGCCCTACGCAAACGGCCCAATTCATATGGGGCACCTTGTAGAGTATCTTCAAACTGATATATGGGTGCGGTTTCAAAAAGCAAACGGCAATCAGTGTTTATATTTTTGCGCCGATGACACGCACGGCACACCTGTAATGATTAGCGCCCGCTGTGAAGGCATAGAACCAGAGCAGCTTATAGAAAGAGTTCACGCCGAGCATATAAGAGACTTCAAAAAATTTCATATAGAATTTGATAATTATTACTCCACTCACTCAGAGGAAAACAGGCAGTTAAGCACGCTGATTTTCAATCGGCTTGTGGAAAAAGGCTCAATAGTAAAAAACGAAATCGAGCAGACCTTTTGCGACGAATGCAGAATGTTCCTGCCGGATAGATTCATTCGCGGTACCTGCCCGAAATGCAAAGCCGAGGACCAATACGGCGATTCCTGTGACAGTTGCGGTGCGACTTATCAGCCGACCGATTTAATCAACCCTGCCTGTGCGACCTGCGGCACAAAACCGGTAATTAAAAAAAGCCTGCATTATTTCTTCAGACTCGCAGACTACCAGCAAAAGCTCAAAGAGCTTATCGCCTCAGGCTACACCGGCAAAAGCGTCTCCAATAAGCTCGACGAATGGTTTGCCGCAGGTCTTAAAGACTGGGACATCTCGCGCGACGGCCCTTACTTTGGCTTCAAAATCCCCGGCGAAGAAAATAAATTTTTCTACGTCTGGCTCGATGCACCAATCGGCTATATGGCAAGCTGCAAAAACTACTGCGACAAAAACGGCCTTGATTTTGAAAAAGTATGGAACGGCAAAGATTATGAGCTTTATCACTTCATCGGCAAGGATATTATGTACTTTCACGCGTTGTTTTGGCCGGCAATGCTGATGGCAAGCTCCTTTAAAGTCGCAAACAGGCTTTTCGTGCACGGATTTCTCACTGTCAACGGCGTAAAAATGAGCAAATCAAAGGGCACTTTTATCAAGGCTGAAACTTACTTAAATCATCTTGACCCTGAATACCTGCGATACTATTACGCAAGCAAACTGACCGACGGCATAGAAGATATAGACCTTAATCTTGACGATTTTGTTGCAAAGGTAAATTCCGACCTCGTCGGCAAACTCGCAAACCTTGCAAGCCGTTCAGTGCCAATGCTGACAGGAAAACTCGATTCAATGCTTGGAGCTGTCGACAAGACCGGCAGAGAACTTTTAAATCAGATGCTCGCGGCCAAACAAGCGATAATAAACGACTACGAAAATCTTAACTACGCTTCCGTTATCAGGCAGGTAACTTCGCTCGCCGATGCAGCCAACCGCTATGTTGAGCAGAACCAGCCCTGGGCAACGATAAAAACCGATGTGGGAAAAACCCGAACTGCGCTTACGGCGATTATAAATGCGGTAAAAATACTCTCGGCCTATCTTAAACCTGTATTGCCGGTCTTTGCTGAAAAAATTGAAAAAATTCTCAACATCGCTCCGCAGTCCTTCGCTGATATTGATGGAACATTGGAAAATCACAAAATAAACAAATATATAAGACTTGCTGAAAGAGTTGAAAAACAAAAGGTGGATGCTATGATAGAACAAAGTAAAAACGAACAGTCCGAACAAAAACCGCAAGTACCCCTCGATGAGCCGATTGCGCCGCAATGCACAATCGAAGATTTTATGAAGGTTGACCTTCGCGTCGCAAAAATTATAAAAGCCGAAAAGGTCGCAGGTGCCGACAAACTTTTGCATCTTGAACTGGATTTGGGCGGCGAAACGAAAAGCGTCTTTGCGGGCATCGCACAGGCTTATCAGCCGCAGCAGCTCATCGGCAGACTTGTTATCTGTGTTGCAAATCTGGAGCCTCGAAAGATGAAGTTCGGCGTATCGGAGGGAATGATTCTCGCTGCAGGGGCCGGCGGGGCGGACATTTTCATACTCGGCATCGACTCCGGCGCGAAGCCCGGCCAGCGAGTGCATTAAAAGATGATTAGCCACGGAGATAAAAAAATAATTTAGCCACAGAGCTCACAGAGCTCACAGAGCTCACAGAGATATATATTTTAGCCACAGAGAGCACAGAGGACACAGAGGGAAATATTTAAATGACTGACGAACTAACAGAAAAAATTATCGGGGCGGCAATAGAAGTGCATAATATACTTGGCCCCGGATTACTCGAATCTGTCTATGAAGAAGCCTTGTGCCTCGAATTTAGTCTGAGAGGCCTCAAATACCAAAAACAGGTTGAATGCGATATTATTTATAAAGGACATATTATCAAAGGCCAAAAACCTGATTTGCTTATCGAAAACGAGGTTGTTGTGGAAATAAAATCTCTATCGAAAACACCTGAAGTTGCATTGGCTCAAACCCTTTCGTATCTCAAGGCAACAAATCTTAAAAGAGGCCTGATAATAAACTTTGGAGAAAAAAGACTTACAGATGGCGTAAAACGAGTGTCCTTATGAAAGTCAAAGCCACAGAGAAAGATAATAAATTATTAGCCACAGAGAGCACAGAGAACACAGAGAAATAAAGTATAATGAAAAAAAGCATAAATATAGAAGAGTTTGTGAAAAATAACCCTCAAAAGGGGAATCTCGTACAGTTTAAAATTGAACCTATCCCAAGTCGTTGCTGTTGCTCCGATTGTGTGTCAGGACTTTGGGATAAGGTAAATGATGGGATTTCTCCGCAAGGACCAATAGAACATGAAGGTTCTGCCATACTAAATATCCAAAATGAACAAATAATATTAGAACAACATGAAAGTGGGCCGGAAATAATTGCTTTTCTTAATTCTGTAACTGCTGTATGCAACTTTATCAAACTGCTATTCTCCCTGTCTATAGATGCTTTTACGAAAAAGGGTGCAGCAAAAATAAAGATTATCAAAAGAACAATAACTACAAAACAAAAGCTTGTTGATGAGTCCATACTTGGAATTGACCTGAACCAAATTAAGAATGGAAAAGGACTCGACAAGACGCTAAATAAATTTTTAAATAAAATAATAAAATAATTCTCTGTGTTCTCTGTGAGCTCTGTGGCTAAATGTAAATTGTGAAAAAAAGTATTGAAGAAATTGCAAAACTTGACGGCAGATATTCGCTTCGGGCGTTTGAATTTGTGCACGAATGTCTCGGCCGAACCGTAAAAAAACAATACGGCGATGACGCCGCAAGCCAGGGCCCTCGTCACATTACCGGAAGACAGCTTTGTCTTGGCCTTGCAGAATTTGCCGCCGAGAAATGGGGCAGAATGGCAGGGGTCGTTTTAAATCAGCTCGGACTAAAAACCACTGAAGATTTCGGCCAAATCGTATATCTTATGGTCGAGCACAAGTGGATGTATGCCCGACCCCAGGATTCAATAGACGAATTCAAAAACGTTTACGACTTTGAAGAAGTCTTTGAAAAAAACTTCGAATTCCCCTCCTTCAAAAATAAGGATGTTGGTTAGCTCTGCCATTGAAGTTTACCCTCGCGCAGGAATGTCACCCCTGCGCAAGCAGGGGCGGGGGGCAGGGTTTTATTCCTCCATATCACGACCGGCCTCAATATCGCTGAAACATGCCGGGGCCTGTTCTTTGAGAATTTCTAAAATTTTCGTACTGACGAGCCTGATTTCCCACTGAGCGGTGGCGCTTGTACGCAGTTTTATGATATGCCGCCATTCCCTGAAGTTCGCCGTTACGACTATTTCGCTTGTGCAGGCATTGGGCAGAACAAATCTGGCGTCTTCCTTTTTAAGTCCTTTGTCCCGCCATTTGATATACATCTGTCTGATGGCTTCCATATCGTCGCTGAATTCTTTCTGAAACTCTTTTGGCACTGTCGGCGGAACAACAAAACTAAAGTTCTCCTCATCGACATACCGCTGCGACTGCTGTGAAACGCTCATCAGTCGATGTCTTACGAGCTGATGCGTCATTGCGCGCGAGCAGTTTTCAATCCTGAATGTCGCGCAGGCATGTTCCAGCGGCGAATCGTGTCCCATTTTTATCAATTTTTGAATAAAATCCCTCGCCGAATCGGCGCCGATTTTGTCAAAGCTCAGATAACACGTCCTGCCCGCCTCTTCAATGAGTTTCTCGGCATCAGGCGTAATCGAAAGTAATGTAACTTTTAATTGATTATCCATATTTCTTTTCCCTGCCCGTTTAAATCTTATCAATCTCAATTTTTCCCGCCGCAGCAAGGGCCATTTTTACATTGCCGAATGGCGCACTTATTGCAAAACCAGCCGTTACATCGCTTACCTGCTCCATAAGTTCTCTTGCAATCTCAATGCCTGCCCGCCGGCTGTCTTTGGCGTCTTTTGTTTGAGCCATCCTGTCGAGAATTTTTTTCGGAACAAAAACGCCGGGCACTTCGTTTGCCATAAACTCGGCATTTTTAAAGCTCGTAAACGGCCAGATTCCTGCAATTATGGGTATTCGGCAGTTTTTTGTCGCGTCGAGAAATCTCAGGAAACTATCCGCATCGAAGACCGGCTGCGTTATGGCAAATTCGGCGCCGGCCGCAACCTTCTTTTTAAATCTTTCAATTTCTCTTTTCAAATCCGCTGCGACAGGATTGGCGCCGACCCCGACGGCAAGCGACGTCGGCGAAGGAAAACTATTGCCCGCTATATCAATCCCGCAGTTTAAATTGCTGATAACGCCGGCTAGCGCAATCGAATCAAGGTCGAACACTCCTGTCGCATCCGGATATTCGCCTAACTTCGGCGGGTCGCCCGTTATTACAAGAACGTTGCGAAGCCCTACGGTATGTATCCCGAGCAAATCCGACTGCATCGCTATTATATTCCTGTCCCGGCAGCAAAAATGAAGAATTGTTTCTATATCGCAGCTCTGTTCGATTTTTATTGCGGTTATCATTGCGCTTAATCGCGAACTGGCACGAGGCCCGTCAGGAATATTTACGCAATCGGCTCCGCACCTTTCGCAGATACGGACTTTTTCCAGAAGCTCGGAGACATCTGCTCCCTTCGGCGGCGAAATCTCTATCGTTATGACTTTCTGTCCTGCGGCAAGTTTTGCGCCGAGTTTTGATTTATCTTTAAGCTCTGCCGGCTTTTGTCTTACTGCCTGCTTAACTGTTGGTTTTACTTCTACCGCAGCAGGCCTTATCGCTGCCCTGTCGATTGACCTTATGGTTTTTACAATCTGTCTTATATGTTCAGGCGTTGTGCCGCAGCAGCCGCCTATAATTTTTACGCCTTTCTCGTAAAACCTCTTGGCGTATTCCGCCATATATTCAGGTGTGCACATATAAAGCGTTCTGCCGTCAACAGTCCTCGGCAGACCGGCGTTAGGCTGAAGCGAAATCGGCTTTGTCGTTGCTTTTTTTATTACTTCAAGGCTCTCTAACATCGCCGCAGGCCCCAGCGAGCAATTCAGACCGACCGCGACAACCTGTGGTGAGCCTGTCGAATCCACCTGCTGAATTTCTGAAAGGCTTTTCATCGCCGTATCAAGTCTGTCGCCATATAGAGTTTCCTTGTATTCGTTTATCGCCATTTGAGCGACAATTGGAAGCTCGCAAACTTCACCGGTCGCCTTTATTGCTAAAAGAATTTCTTTTAAATTCCCGAAAGTTTCCAAAAGTATAAAATCCGCCCCACATTGCGCTAGCGCCCTTATCTGATTTGAAAAGGTATTTATTATTTCTTTTTCGCTTACCCTGCCGCCCTGGGCTATATCGATTCCCAGCGGCCCGACCGCCCCTGCGACAAGGGCTTTGTCTGATGCGCTTTCTTTTGCGATTTTCACCGCAGCCGAATTTATTTGTTGGACTTTATCGGCCAAACCGAACCTTGCGAGTTTAAATTCATTTGCGCCGAATGTATTTGTTTCGATAAAATCCGCCCCTGCGTTGACATATTGCTGGTGAATCTCTTTTACAAGAGATGGGCTTGTCAGGTTAAGTTCATCGAAGCAGGTATTTACGAATACCCCTTTTGAGTAGAGCATCGTCCCCATCGCCCCATCGCCGATGACAACCCCCTGCGCCAAAAGTTCCATTAAATTTTTCTTTTCCATTTTATTTAACCGCTGATTTCACGGATTCCATTGTTTTATTTTATGTACCGAAACACTCTTTGAACTTTTCAACACCGAGACTCACCGCCTGACAGGCATAGGAAACTTTGTTTGTCCTAGAAGGGTGTCGAAGTTTAAGCCATTTCCCCTCATATTTTTTTAGTATTCCTGCACTGTTCATTACTTCTTCCGCCATATCTCCTAATACAACCAATACTTTTATCTCAGGGTCCCACGCCTCAAAAATTTCTTTCCAGAAGTCTTTTGCTTTGGCCTTCATATATTCATCAGGATTTTCATTTTTACTGCCACCCCTCTTTTTTGTCCATGGCACAGCATTACTTACAGCAACATCTTCAAGTTTTAAATCAAGATTAGCTCCTTCGAAAATTGCCCGCAGTGCAAACTTAAATATTTCATCTTCTCCACCATTCTTGCCATCCCATGGTCCAACACCTATCCTTTTATCTTCGTAGGGCTTTCGTCCAAGCCGAGTCATTCGTTCCTCTGATGTAAGCTTATCCAACCATTCATAATACTTACCACCACGGCTGAAATTCTGTGCCTCAGCAAGAACCAAAATCCCGTTCCATTTTTTTGGCTTATCTGGCATATATGGCAAATACGGCTCAGGAAACATTACATTTTCTGGAGCTTGGTTTTTATATTTTTCGCAAATTTCCAGCAACTTTTTTTCGTCCCACATTTCAATATCCTTCGTTTTTTAAACAACTCTAAAATACTTTTTTCTTTGTGCCTTGGTGTCTTAGTGGCTAAAAAATCAGCGTAATCAGCGATTAAACAACTTCGTAGTTTTCTTTATTGATTTTTATCGTTTTCTCAAACGCTTTTGCACTTTCAAACTCAAATTTTTTCCCTGCTTCAACAACAACTTTATCTTTATCTATCCTGATTGCAATTTCTCTTGCTGCCTCTCTCAAATGAATAATATTTGCAAGCGTAATCGCCTTTTCGATTCCGTCGGCTGTTTTGTAGTTTGCCACCTCATCCGGCTGAGCAACCCGCTGCCCGTCATATATGGATTTATTCGGCATCTGCAAAAGCCATTCGAAGCACTGCGCGAGACTCATATCTTTCGTCGCCTCAATTGAAACCGGGCTTCGTTCAATCGCCGCCTTGATAAACGGCCTCCAGTCGCAAGTCCCCATATCCCTGTATGCGTAAAATGCAAGGTCAGCGACAATATTGGTGTCTCTTTGTCTTTGTAGATAGTCAATAATTTGCTCTCTTGATAAACTTGTTGAAATTTTAATTGGCTCGCTCGGAATATAATTTTTTTCTCCACTTGGCTCGCCTCGCTTCGCGGGCGAAGCAGGCAGTTTCGGCTCAATATGCAGAAAATCATAAAGCTCTCGTACCAATTTTTCAGAATAAGGCATATAACCAGTAAAAAGTTCGATTAGGTCTTTTCGCCCCTGCTCGGTTTTTATATCGGGTTTTTTATTTTTGAGAAACTCAGCGAACTGTTCGCACTGGATTCGATTTGGGAAAGGCTCGTTTGAGAATTCGCCGTCGAAAACTTCCTCAAGCAGTTGTTTATGTGTGCAGTCGGTAACCTTCACCGGCTTTAAATGTTCATAGTTAAAAAGGTCTTCTGCCTTGACGAACTGTATATTTCCCCGGCAGTCCCTGCAGAACTGAAAATGCTGCTGATAATCCGGATTTGCACGAAGGAAATTAACCATCGTAGCAGTTGATAGTTCCGCCCGCAGAAAGCCGGCAAGTTTGCCGCAAAAGTCACTGTACAGATTTTTGTCGATTGTGGTGTCTTTATAAAGGCAGTGGACAAAACCGCTTGTGTGAGCAACGATGGTTATCTGTTCATTGCGCAAGGCTCTCTGGGCTTTATTGGAAAGTTCTGTGCCGTTGAACCACATCGATTTGGTAACTAATCTTCTGTTGTTGGTTATCACGCCGTCGTCGATATCGATGAAATTCTGCGAATGCAGCGGCGTTAGAACCATGTAAATATCTTCGAGCGGCACGCCGCAGACGATAAACGCCGCGGCAGCATACAGAGTCGAGAGCGAGACACATTCGCCGGCTCCGGTTTTATAGCCTTCTTTGAGGCGAAACGCCTGCATAGCCTCGACTGTTTCGGTCTTCCAGTAGGGAATTACATCGCCGCTGTATTTATCAAGCCCGAAATGTTTTCGTATATCCACGTCAAAATAGTATGTGTCGCCTTCATAGCCGAACAGCGCATTGCTCTTGGCGATTTCCTGCGGAGAAAGGTATTTTTCAAACCTTTTAAGTTCTGTATTTTTGTTTGTAAGCCCCCAGGTCTGCAAATCGAGGTTGAACTCAAATTCATCCATAATGAATTGTCTGAGCCGCATAAGTTTTTTGTATGGTTCTTTGCCCTCAAGTTTCTTGAAGCAGTCCGCATCACGCCACGACCAGGCAACAGGGCTCATTATATTTGCCAGCAGTAGTGAATACATCAGCTCTGGAAATACGAATATCTCCATATCGGAGAGGGTAAATGCCGACGAATATTTTTCCAAATCAATATCACCCATCTTCATATCCATACAGGACAGGCCAGCCCCGCAGCAATGTGCGGCGGGGTCAATTTTAGGCTGTCAGCGGCAAATTGCAATTATTTTAGTGACTGTTTTAGAAATGAATTCCGGTGCTTCGAAATGCGCATAAAATTGGCCCCGACCTAAGACCGAACAGTGATCTTGGCCGGGGCCTACATTGGGTGATGCTTCATACCTTAGCAAGCCACCAAACATGGTTCGGAACCATGTATTTCTCAAAGGGTTGCAACCGAACTCTTCACCGTCGGTCTACAACCCTAACTCCGTGGGAGAAGGAGAAGATGAAATTTTTTTTAAGCAAAATCTATTTTCTCACGCCTAAGGCGTGTTTGCTTTCGAGAGGGTCGATAGCCTTATTATCACTGTCCGGCCACAACCCTTCTCGTGGGAGGAGGAGAAAACTCATTGTGAGCTTTTATAATTATCACGGTCCTAAAGCCGTGCTTGCTCTCGAGTGGGCTGTGCAACCGACGTTTTCACTGTCCGATCACAAGCCCAGCTCATTTGGGAGGAGGAGAAAACTTCCCGAGCTATATAATCACGGTCAACGCCGTGCTTGCTCTCCAGCGGGTTGTAACCATCTGTCACTGTCCGGTCACAACCCACCTTTGGAGGAGGAGAAGAAGTTATTGTTTCTTTTCTCTGTTCCTCCCTCCCTATAACCAGTGCCCTGCGAGTCAGGAGTTAAGCCCTTTATTTCCTGTTCGGTCTTGGCTAACATCCCGACACAACGATTCGAAAAACGCTCAGCGTTCCTCTTCATCGTCAGCAACGGCACAGATTTCCTGGATTGCTTCAGTATCACCAAGTCCGAGGACCCCGATAGCGGTCTGTCTGAATACCTCATCGCCAACATCGCTGCTTAATACCGCCGCCGCTCCAATGCTCCGGGCTGCTATTTCCTGCCTTACATCGTTCGAGTTGACTATGGCAATAACCGGCATATAAGGTTTTGCCAATCGCACCCTTCTCAGGAATTGTCCATCCGGCGCATCAGGCAGGTCCCAGCTGCTGATGACACTGTCCACATGTTCATTTTTCAAAGAACGTCCGGCTTCTAAGCCGGTGCGAATAAACAAGACTCGCATTGGCAACCCTTTTAAAGCGTTGCTTCTGCCTCCAAGTCCCACTGCCAGAATATTCGCTTTTACAAGGACGAGCATTTATGAACCTTTTTTCAAAGACGACTTCGTTCTTCCCGTCCTCGACGACTTATATAGTTGCAACCTGTGTGCCAGCAGAAAAATTTCTGATGATAATTTTTTAAATCGTTTAATTACAACAGGTTATAAAGACGAAAAAATTTCGTGCCCCGAAACAAAAATTTTTGCGACCGACCATTTTGGCCGCACAAAATTGAATATTTTTCCCGCAGCTTCTTTTACAAAAAACAATTAAAAAAAATCGACCATTTTGGCTGAGGGCAACCAAAATGGACGGTGAAATTTAGCCGCGAAGGCGCAAAAACACGAAAATTAACCACGAAGGACACGAAGGGGAAAAAAGTAATTTTAATCTTAAAGAATTTTTTATATTACTTCGTGAACTTCGTGCTCTTCGCGGTAAAAATCCATGTCACCCACCCTGAGCAGTGTCAAAGGGTGCGGCGTTTTCTGTAAACTGTACACGGTTAACTGTAAACTTTGTTGCTCATCCCCCATCTGTTTATTAACTCTTTTGCCTTTTTTGTACTCATTTAAATCCTCCGCTAACAAAAAGCTTCTAAACGGCTCGTTTTTGAAACACGGAAAATTCAGCGGCGCGTATTCTTCTTCCCCTGCTTGTAGCACAAATTTATCACGCGCCAAAGCCGCGATAATCCGGTTCTCCGGACTGTCGGGCAGATGAAATGATATTCTTTTCCCGTCGCTGTTTTGGAATTGTGCCAGGCAATAGTCTTTTCCTCTTGTGCGTCGAACGCAAACGCCAATATATCCTGATTTATTTTGATATCTTCTATTCAGGCTGTTTTGTCGGTAAGTTACGATGCGCAGATTTTTTCTTCGGTTATCAAGCGGGTCTCCGTATATATGGTCAACGAGATGACCTTCTTTTGCGTTCATCACAAATCGCGAAAGTGTAACTAATTTAATCTCTTTGCCCTTGCCGTAAACAATTACCGGATAACCTGCTGTGGAGATTCGCATTGAAGTAATATCGCCGTTGTATTTTTTGTAAGGCGGTTCGTGTCGGCCGCTTCTGATTTTATAAAAAATGTCAGGGTCAACCTTTATCAGCCGTCCTCTGACCTTAAACATCAGATAATCTCTTTTTTTAGTTTTCATCTTTGGAATTTGGAATTTGAATTTGTTTCGGATTTCGATACTTGTCCGCCACAGCCTTGGCGACGGCGGATTAGGATTTCGGATTTAATTCTCCTTGTGCCTTCGTGCCTTGGTGGCTATATGCGTCTCCGTATTACCCAAAAACTTGCGCGTTTTGTGCGAAATTTCGACCAAAATTCCGACAGTGAAATTTGTAAGTGCTTGCAGGTTTTAGAGATAAATTTTTTTATTTTTCCAAAGCGCGCAAGTTTTTTCTTGCGCGCTTTGGCGAAGTTGTCATTCCCGCGAAGGCGGGAATCCATTACTTTTTCCTTCTCTTTTCCCCCGTTTAAGGCTACAATTTGTCATAATATGACAAAAAAATTCACATCTGGTTCTAAGAAAACCCCGCCGGTCGGCAAACCATCTGCCCTGCTCGATACGCGGGTAATCTATTGCGGCGACAACCTCGAACAGCCAAAGAAATTCCCCGAAAACAGCGTTGACCTTATTTATATCGACCCGCCTTTTGACTCTTGCAATTCTTGCAAAATTGTCGAAAATAGCCCATAAGATTAACTCAGTAGGCTTATAAGAAAATCGTCTGTAACAAAAAGAGAGTCTTTATGGCAATAGAAACGTGTGAAAACTGTAAGCGGATTATAGGAGCCTTAGAACAGGCTTATACTTGGCAGAGCCATATTCTATGCAAAGAATGTTATGCTAGGAGTCTGTCCGAGTAACAATTGAACGGTCTTTAAAGGGGTGGTAGAATAGCAGCCGATATTTATAAGGGAAATTCAGTTCCTGGAGGCTCAAGGATGGGTAAAACATATCGGCAATGGAATC
>Ga0315291_10009204_pt1 | contig 12120 bp, 16 predicted proteins | sample YL17G12_20_MG_FD_203070 | JGI IMG/M metagenome (GOLD analysis project Ga0315291, IMG submission 203070) | Sediment microbial communities from Yellowstone Lake, YNP, Wyoming, USA - YL17G12_20 | ecosystem: Environmental > Aquatic > Freshwater > Lake > Sediment | place: USA: Wyoming | collected...
GGAATGTAATGAGAGTTACGCCAGTGGAGCTATAACACCACCTGGTAAAGAAAGTCCCCGCCTAACCCTAATGAAAACCGCTTGGGCAGGAAAACCACTACCATGACCATACTTTTTACTCATAATACGCCCTCCGCATATCCGGACAACTTTCACGTCATTAACGATGTGATGCGTGCTAACCGACTGTTTAGAACTAACCGCGGATGCGAAGTCGGTGTTCGAAATGGGTTTTTTAGTCGGCATCTGATGGAACACAATCAGTGGTTATCCATGTGGTGTGTTGATCCATATACCCCGTATCAGGATGTAATTGACTATCAAGACGAAGAATCTCAAGCCGCGGCACGCGCGAACGCCTTTCTTACGCTTGAGTGTTTTGGTGCACGCACGCATTGGATGTACACAGATTCGGTTGACGCTGCTAGACAAATCCCTAGAAACTGGTTCGATTTCGTTTTTATTGATGCCAATCACGAATATAAATATGTGAAGCAAGACATCGAGGTCTGGGCACCATGTATCAGGCACGGCGGACTGCTTTGCGGCCATGATTGGACGATGGCGGGTGTGAACAAGGCCGTCAAAGAATTCGCCGGAAAAGAAGCATACGAAATAAAATCGGTGCTTGGAACCGCAGACGTATGGTTAATCGAATCGAGATGATCCCCAGTATGTTTATACACGGAGGAAAGGGCACACCAGAGTATGGTGTATGGAAAGATATGAAACGGCGTTGTTACGCAAAGAATAGACGGCATTATCGTTGGTACGGCGCAAAAGGTATTAGGGTATGTGCGCGCTGGTTACATGATTTTTCGGCTTTTTTGGATGATATGGGCGCTAGGCCGGCAGATTGCACAGATATAGATCGTATAGATTCTAGTGGTAATTATTGTCCAGAGAACTGTCGATGGGTCGATAAAATAACGCAAGCTCAGAATAGATCAAATAATAGACTGATTACGCATAAAGGACAAACGCGCACGATGTCCGCCTGGAGAATATTACTTGGTATATCCCAGGGAGCGCTACATAACAGATTAGACCGTTCGTGCATGTCTATTGACGAAGCGTTTACTAAACCAGTTCGTATATCTAAAGGAATTTATAAACAATTAAATATAATTGCATGATATATGTATAATATGAAGCTAGGTCGATTACCCTCTCTTATAGATAAGCGCACACTAATACTTTCGAAGTATTTACCGAAAAAAATACCTACCAGTCCTAGAACTGTTCGATGGGATTTAGCCTGTAATGGGGTATTCAGTCTAGGAAAAAATGATGTACTTGGGACCTGCGTTACAGTATCCGCGGCTAATCAGGTCAATGTTGCTAAGTCTAATGAATCATCTGATCTTATACCGGTGCCAGATGCGGAGATCGTCGAGCAAGCGCGTGTATTGGGTGGGCTAGACGGTATGACTATTTTGGAGATGCTAAAATTTTGGCGAAACAACCCTATGTTTGGATCACGTTTAAAGGCATTTGTGCAGATTACATCCGACAAAGATGACCCTGATCTATTAAAATTTATTATTAACGTGTTCGGCGGGGCTATCATCGGAGTATGGATGCCTCGTGCATGGCAGACTCATCCTACATTCTGGGACACTTTGAATGTGAGTCGTAACTGGTTTAATTACCGTCCGGGCTCTTGGGGCGGACACGCTGTCGTCGTTTGTGGTTATGAGCCGAGTAATAAACATGGTACCATTTATAAAGCAATCTCCTGGGCTAAGACTATAGACATTACACAGGATGCAATAAATCAATATGTTGATGAAATCTGGACCAACATTCTCCCTGAATGGTACGCGGCCGATCAGAAAACACCCAGCGGATTTGACTACGCCGGACTGCAATCAGATATAAATTTACTGAAATAACCATGAGCCGAAAGTTTGACATAAAATTTGGTACTGAAACCTTCAAAGCCTGGTACGTGGATAAGACCGCAACTGCAAGACTTGCACTGCAGGCGCTGAAGCCGGACGTGCTGCTCGGTTTGGATTGCGAGACTATGGCGCTCCCGAAGTATCATCACGTATCACAGGCGGCGCTGTCTCCGCATCTGTCCAGCATACGACTAATTCAAATCTTTGACGGTAAGTTATCTATCATTATTGATTTGTTGAAATGCAAAGGAGAACTGCTTGAATCAGAAATCAGACACTTGCTGGAAACAAGACGATTCATCGCCCACAACGCGGTGTTTGATTTGGCCTTTCTTAAACGGCAATTTCGGCCAAGAAGCATTGATTGTGGATGTACCTTCATCGCTTTTAAACTCTTGGCGCATGCAGCCCGTCCCACCGATGACGGACTTCGAGCTGGGCTTGATGCAGTTACCAAAGGTCTTTGTGGGGTCGAAGTACTGAAATCGAACCAAGCGTCTGACTGGAGTGTGCCGAAACTCACGTTTGAGCAGATAGAATATTCAGCGTTAGACCCGGTATGTGTACTTAAAATCGCAGAGAAGATGGCACCGGCGCTGGAGAAGTATAAGTTATACGATTTCTATAACTTACTCAAAGCAGCGCAGCACCCGATTGTTGAGATGCATCTAAACGGAATTGGATTTAATTCAAAAGAACATATAGAACTTGTATCCGGCTGGAGGGAGAAACTGTATGCAGCAAAGAAAATCCTCTTGCAACAAACAGGACTCGACGACATCACTGGCCCAAAAGTTGCCAAATGGCTGGAGACAAACCTTGAAAAACGAATCCTCGACGATTGGCCGCGCACCGATAACGGTGCCCTCAAGACAGACGCCATTACGTTCTCTGACTTCGGGGCTGTATCTCCAGCGGTTAAACCATTCGGCGCTTTCCAGAAGTACAAGGTTCTGACTTCAGACTTCGGAGGAAAATTGTTGCAACAACTGAACGAGGAAACCGGCCGGCTGCACCCGCAGTATCATATCTGCGGCACGCGTACCGGCCGGCTGTCTTGCAGCAAACCAAACCTGCAGCAGTCACCGAGAGACAAAGACTTTCGCTCACAGTTTGTGCCGAGTAAAGGCATGGTCTTTGTCGGCGCGGATTACTCTGCAATAGAGATGCGTGTAGCCGCTGAAGTATCTAGAGATCCGGCTATGTTGAAAGCCTTTAAAGATGGCCTTGATTTACATATGATGTTGGGTTCAGAAATAGCTGGCATAGATATAGAAACACTACCTAAAGAAAAATGTGATCGCTACAGACAGATGGGTAAGGTGGGTAACTTTGCTTGTATTTATGGGGCTGGTGCTAAAACACTTGCTTCGCAAGCGCGAAAAGCAATGGACGACACTTCAATTACTGAAACCCAGACAGGAGAGATAAGAGATGCACACCGTAGACGTTGGGCCGGATATCGCGCCTGGCATGTTAAACTATATGAAAAGTGTATGGAAACACTTCGAGTGCGTACCGTCTGCGGAAAACTTAGACGCCTTGCGCCTGAATTTTGCTATGGGGCGGCTCCCAACACAATAATACAAGGGAGTTCAGCTGGCTGTATGCTGCAGTCGATGGTGTTGTTTCAACAGATGATTGATAAAGGACTTAAAGCAAAGCTCATCGCCACAATACATGATGAATTGATTGCCGAATGCCTGCCGCAAGACGCTAACGAAGTAAAAGAAACGCTCGAATACGCGATGGTCGAAGGGTTCAAGCGTGTGTTTCCAAACGGCTGCACTAAGAATTTGGTTGAAGCGAAGATAGGCAATAACTGGATGGAGCTTAAATGAGCAATCAAAAAGTTGAAGATGGTTTGGGCTTCGGCGTACTTGGATCGCATATTCGAAATGTTTGGATGCTTTCGGCGTGGGTGGTTGTGTCGCTGTGGTGGCGGAGTTCACTGAGAGCTAAAGTATGAAACGCCGTCGCTGCATATTCCATGACGATATCTTCATCACATCCTGGGCTGTACAGCGCGGCGGTACTAAACAGGAAGCAGTTGATTGGTACTGTAAGCTGGTAAAAGCGGAACAGTTTAAAGTTGAAGACAAAGACAGTTATGCGTGCTTTTATCAGGCTCCGTTTAGAAAGAATGGACTTCTCTGGTTTGATAAAAATCAGGGCGCTGGTGGTATCTGCCATGAGGTTATGCACGCTGTGATTCATTTTATGGATAACCTCGACATAAAGATATCTCAAGACACGGAAGAGTTGGCAGCGTATTATGCTGAGTGGTTAACTAAGACTATTGTTAAGAGGCTTTGGACACGATGAGCATAAGTCAGATATCAACAGCCCGCGCTAAACGCCAAGCCCGCGCCATGCGTTCAGCACGCAAAGAAATTCAATCACGAAAGATTCCGGCCGTGAATGCCATGCGCGCCGTAGGCATCAAGCAAGAGCCCGGCAGCGTACTCCTTCAGCTATTCAGTGACATTGAACAGAAAAATTTGCTGGCCATTGTTAAACTCAATACCACTGGTATTAAGGACCTAAACGATAATCTCTGTGCGGCCGCCGGACTGGAAAAGGGGCTTATTTGGACACCATAGTATGAAATATTTCTCAATCTGCACAATATTCAAACATGAGGAACCGTACATCGCGGATTGGGTCAAGTACCATCTTGGCATCGGCGCCGAACATATCTGGATGTACAATAACGATTCTCCAGATAAGTCGGCAGATATCGCGCGCGATGTCGGTAAACATCAAGTCACAGTGCATCGCTGTCCTGGGCACCCGGTACAGCACATCGCGTATCAGCTTTGTTTACAGACATACCGGTTGAATACACGATGGTTACTCTTCCTTGATATCGATGAGTATCTTATATCTTTTACTCCAATTCATGAGGTTTTAAAAGCCTATGAACAACATCCTGCTCTATGTCCTCATTGGATATTGTTTGGTAGCAACGGTCATCTTAACTATTGTCCTGATCCTGTTCCTTTGCGGTTCACACGTTCTCAATCTGATGTAAATCCTCATGTAAAGAGCATAGTAAATACTACACGAACATTTAACTGGATAACTGCGCACCGGTTCGTACATGATGCGCGTCCAGTAGACGAGAATCATAACCCTATCGAGATGCTGGACTCTACACCGGCCGGCGGCACCGCAGATGTGCTCTACGTTGCGCATTACTTTACTAAGTCGAAAGAAGAGTTCACTGAGCGGCGTTCGAGGCCACGTCCGGATACTGGGGATTACAGGTATAATCTAGAAGAAGCATTCGCAACACATGACAGAAATGATCGGGATAATTTTGATGTCCGAAATATTTGGAAGGAGCTAAAATGAGTTGGTTTTTCACAACAGTAGGCAATGACGCTGATGACCCCGCGACTGCGCATGATACATATATTCCTGAAGTTAATTACTGCGGGGTAGTATTGTTATTTATGGGCGGCCGTGTGCGCGCGCCGTTAGTGATCAAGGACTGTCCGTTCAACTACTGCGGCTTTAAGCATGATATCTGCTGGGACTTAGTTACTGATAACGATTATGAGGACTGCAATCAACAGTTCAAATCAGACTGTGACAAGGTATCGTCCGACATGGGCAGTATTGGACTTCATCGTTACGGTGATGCTCTGTACCAGATTGTCTGTGCTTGGACAGCTATGCGGATTAACCTCGCTCGGTTCTATCTGAATTGGAAGTAACATGAGTGAACTCGTAACACTGCTTACACCTACTGGTGGCAGACCTGACGCTTGGAAGCTCTGCGAGCGCTATATGCATCGCCAGACTTACAAAGGCCCGCTGGAGTGGATTGTTGTAGATGATATGCTACCAATGCAGACGTGTACGCGTGGACAACAACAAGTATGTGGACCTAAACCCTGGCGTGCAGGGATTAATACACAGCGTCCTAACTGCGATTTACTGATACAACTGGCTAAAGGCGAATATATCTTCTGGATCGAAGACGATGATTGGTACGCACCAAACTATATTGAGACAATGCTTTATCTATTACAGCGTTACGACGCTGTGGGCGAAGCGAACAACCGATATTTCGCGCTGACGGACAGGAGTTATATTGAGTTCAACAACACGCGCCATGCATCACTTTGCTCTACCGCGTTTAGACGGAAGTTTATCCCTGTTATGGAAGAAGTAATCAACTCAGGCGCCAACCCATTCTTTGATACAGGTTTCTGGTCAAGACTTGTGACTGGGCATGAGAACGCTATGATGATTCTGAATACCCGACTAAACATCGGTATGAAACAGCTTCCCGGCCGTACTGGCATCGGAGCTGGGCATCATAACACTAAAGCTCAGGGTTTCACACGCGACCCTATGTTTGAAATGCTTCGTAACTGGGTCGGCGCTGACGCTGATGACTATATTAAAATTGCCACAGGACAACATATATGAGTTCATTTATACGCCTGTATGAAGAGGCCGTTAAACATGATTCTAGCAAGTTGCCCTGGGATCTGCTGCCGTACGACGCTATTGAAGACATCGTTAAAGTATTGCAGTACGGCGCTAAAAAGTATTCAGCGCATAACTGGTCCGCGGGTTTCGTTTGGAGCCGTTTATTTTCGGCATTAATTAGGCACGCTGTTGCTTTCTGGCGCGGAGAAGACATAGACCCCGAATCAGGATTGCCGCATCTTGCGCATCTTGGTTGCTGCGTGTTGTTCTTGATTGCGCATCAGAAGCGCGGACTAGGCACAGATGACCGTGTTAGTTATGTAAAGGAGCATACAAGTGGGACGTAGACTAGTAAAACCAATTCTTCGCGCGCAGGCGATGGTACTTAGAAAGTTGTGGATTAAGCACGGCGGCCCCTGTATGGTTTCGCGTATGTGCGGTGTCGGAATTCAGGAGCCGAGCAACTGGCGCACACGCGGCCGGGTGCCGCTCAAACTTTGCAGACGTGTGGCCGAAGCTCTTGGAGAGTCCATCTGGGCATTAAACTACGCAGATATGGCGCTTCTGGTCCCGAAGGAGAAGCGTCCTTCGTGGATTTCTGTAGTCGATGCTTGCGGATTTGATAAACAAACTCGCAATGAGATTATTTTTTTAGAGGCACCCTATGAGCGTGACTAAAAATAGTTCTAGATAAATTGTTGTTTTAGGTGTATACTATAAAATGTCATTTGCAACTGCGGAGTGTTTATGAAGATTGAAAATACTGATAAAGAGGTTAGTTCGATTACGATTCCGACGTGTAAATCGGAGAATCCGAACATGATTGAAACCGTAGGCATGCCGGTAAATGCGCCTGCCACGGCTATACAGCCGCAAGGTGTTCCGGCGCCGAAGGCTGGTCCGGCCGTTACTGACATCAAGGAGACTAAGCCGCCAGTCGCCTTACCCGCCTAATTACATACGGAGTATCTATGACAGTTGTACAAGTTGCTACTTCATCGTTTGGACTTAAACGTCAATTAGCTGCAGCGTTGTTGGTTATAATTGTGTTGCTTGGCACTGTGCCTGGAATGCAGGACTGGTCGCAGGCATTGATTCCGCTAGCGGCGCTGCTGGGCGCTGCCGGGATTACACACGCAAGTCTAGCGGGCACCGTAGCTGGTACGCCGCTTGCGGGACTCGCGGCACTGCTTGCGGTACTGTTATTCGCCGCTAAGTGGTATCCACCGATGCAGCCCTATGTGCCGCTGTTAGAGGCACTGGCGGCGTTGTTTGGTTCAGCTGGACTTTCGCTTGCATTACCGACCGTTATTAAAGCACGTTTGGGGGAATGATATATGACACTCGCATTGGACCTTACGCAGCTAGTTCTGCGTGATGAAGCGGAGCAGTATGTAAGCCCTGAGACAACTCTGCTTTGGGCTATGTTCGACCGCGCATTACGGGATTTAGACCTAACGATGCCGGGTAGTGCGCCTAACGCTCGTGGCGCATTAACTTGGCTCCGTGATACAAACAATGACGACTTCAACCGATTGTCATTTGGTTGTGTTATTGAACACTGCCATCCAAGTGCGCGGTTACTCAAACTGACTGCCGAGAAAATTCGCGAAATTGAACAAGCTGTAAAACAATTAGATGACTGAAAGCACATACTATATCGGTATCGATCCCGGAAAGACCGGCGCCTGGGCGGTGCTGGATGATGCAAGTGAGCTGTGCTCTTGGGGTATGCTGGTTGATAAAATTAAGTTCTTTGATGCGCTGCGTGACCTGCGGCATATGTCAGTGCCAATGCTTGCTTGCATTGAATGCTCCAATGCGCGCCCTGGACAAGCTACAAAAGCCACCAAAGCACAAGGCTTTAATGAAGGCCGCGTACAGGGCTGGATCGAGGCGGCCAACATTCCGTTTGAGTCGGTGTCCAGTAATCGATGGCAGAAGGTGGCGCTAGATAAAGCACCGCCGCATAAGTTAAAATCAGCAGATGAATCGCCTAAAGAAACCAGTAAGCGTACAGCGGCTAATCGAGCGGCGCTAAAACTTGCAACCGTTGAGTTTGTAAGCCGCCGATGGCCTGTAACCGCGAAAGACCTGGCGCTAGTAAAGAATCAAGGCATAGCTGATGCCGTGTGTATTGCTCTCTATTGTCTACAGCGGAACAAAAATTAATCCCAAACTGGTGTTGCTACCCACTCTACCGCTACGCTGCCCAGTACGGAGTAGCCAGCAAACTTGGTGTCCGTTGTGGTAATCGTGAATCCATTTGCGGGTCTTGGTACAGTGTTGGGTCCGTGCTGCATGGTTCCGGCGCCTTGGTCACTCAGTAGCCCCCCGAAGAGACAGCTCACGTGCGGCCTGTGCTTCAGACTTGGCTTTGGCTGTCTGTTGTTTACGCAGTGCTTGCGCAGCGGCTTTCCACCCGGACGAGGGCACATTGACAGGTTCACCGCGCAGAATATCGAGTCCGAGCGTTAACAGCCCGTTTTTTTCTTGCTTCATTTCTTCGCGCGTAGTCTGGTCTACTTCAAAGTGCAGCATCTGATTTAAGTAGGAAAGATTCGTATTTATTTTTTCAAGCTTCTTCCGGGTTTGCGCTTCTTCTGCCGTCTCGCCTGCGCTGTTCTCGCGGGCGTCAAACAGGCCATTAAAGAATAATCTAGAGCTGTTGTCCATAACATTATTTTTAGTTCCCGTGCGCGCCGAGAGCAGAAACCCCCAAATACTCCTGTTCTGGTCTATGTTTTCAGATGCCAGCAACTTATCACCCAGCTGCCAGTACCGCTGCGCTGCGGGGAGCATAGCGCGGAAAACATGATCCCAGCGTATCGGAGATCCGCCAAACATATGGGCCGCTTTCTTAGCAAACGATGTTGTGTACTCAGTTGCCTGTTCTTCCAGTTTCCTATAATTGATGTTCGGAGGTACGATATATCTATCAAATGTACGATCCCAGTTCTCAAGTTGCGCAGCCGTCTCTTTTAGTACTGGACCAGCCAAATCAAGGACAGACCTCACAGGAGATAGTTGTTGGCCGAAATATGCCGCGGCTGTGTCTTTTATCTCAGGGCGAAGATTCGGATCTTTCGACATCCCGTTTCCAATAGCCTGTCCTAGCCCCCAGCCAAAACCAGTCCATTCATCAAGCGCTATAGCAAAAGGTTTAATCGTATTTCCAAACTTACCCGCAAACCAGGCTTGCTTGACCTTAGCATCAATCGGGGTTTCTTTGTACCACTGCTCCTCACTGTGCACGATTGCGTGATAGATACCCAGCGCTAGCCCGCTGGCGACCAAAGCCACCATCTTCTTTGGATTGCGTTTAATATCTGACGGTATACGCTCCAAGCCCGCGATACCAGCAGTAAAGAACGGAACTCCCATATTAACTACGCGCGTCCAGGAACCTTGCCGGCCGAAGTTTGTAGTACCGCGCTGAAACGCCGCAGCTACTTCCACCGCTTCCAGGGGACTAAGCGGGTCGTTTGGGCCTTTCTTCATGTCTTCCATTACCATGCGCGCAACCGCCGTGCGTGTAGAGAGTTCTGAAGCCGACCCCAAAGCTTCAATCGCGTTTAATGTGTGTTCCCAGGTTCGAAGTACGGTTCCGGTATATTTGCCTTCAGCTTCGACGCCGAGATGACGCTGAGTGCCTAAGTTAGTGGCATGTTCAAGACCCATGCCAACAAAACGCGCAAAGTAACTATCATCCTTAGTGCGCCCTGCGTAGAACTGCGCTTGATCTATCAGACTGGCGCCCATGTGATGTCCGAGTCGCAATAAATCTTCAGCGCCGATTCCTTGCGTATCCAGCCAACGGTACGCTGTCGGCCCGTCACGCATAAGATTCTTCATCTGAAATGGAAGAGAAAGAGACGTGGCAAACGTGCGTACCGCCGCAGCCGGCGTCTTAACAAAGATTTTAAATAGTGGATGATAAGTAAACGCTGGAAGCTCGTCCTTAACAGCCTTCTGAAACGACCGGCTGGTTTCAAAAAACCTTAGCTTTCCATCTTTATCCATGACCGAGAAATACGAAAATCCTTGCTTTCCTTCTTTTGCTGCGATCCAGGGATCAAGGAAGTTTACCATCGCCTCCGAAATGCGCCCGCGATGTTCCGTGTATTCGGCGCCGAGGTCGGCTTTTATCTTCGCCTGCAGCAACTTACCTGCCTCTACTGCGCGCGTACCTGTAAGCTCATGCACTATATGCCCAACTGCAGCAAGCGGTGCCATATCCATGCGAGCCACAGTATTAGAGAGCACGGCGCGCTGGCCTGCGTGTTTGTACATGCCGATAATCGAGGGACCCCAGGTAAGTCTAGGGTCAATTGCCGGCATGGAACTACCCTGTAGCGCTCTGTATGATTTGATTTTAGAATATTCCTCGCCCATCATCGGAACCCACATACCGTCTTCCGGTCGAGCGGAGAACTGTATTACTTCAGATAGTCTTGGATCTATTTTATGCGCATTTTCTAACGCCTCTAAGTTCCCTGCGCGCTGGTGAGCAACAGCCGCGCGGCTATCTGGACTCATGCTTGCGATATTATTATTCTGGTGCGCCACCCAGGTATCGTAGTTATGTACCGCTTGTCTAATATTGTTATCGGACATCCCCTCACGTACAATTGACAGCGCGTCCTCAATGTTCCAGCCGCGCATCGCAAGTCCTTTAGCCGCATAACCGGCTAACGCGCGCCTGGCCATAAGCACGCCGATAAGCGGAGTTTCCTTCTTTTTACCCACGCTCTTTATGACCTGATGCAGATTGAGCATTCCGCGAAGCGATTCGTCGTAATGCCCATCTGCGTAAACGGGCCGCCCTGTGACTTCATTTAATCCAAACGCGGCCCATCGCTGATTCGTTTCCATCTGATCCAAGAGCTTAGGGGGGATGTCTTTTGGTTCAAGAAGCCCATACGCAACTGCAGCGTCGATGTATTCCTGCGTACCTTTATCGTGGCGCCCAAGTTCTTGATATCGCTGCCAGAACCGCTCTGCAACCCAGGGAAGATTAGCCTTTTCGGCAGCTTTACTAAGCTTTGACTGGGGCTTTCGCGCAGCTTGCATATCACGGAAGTTACTTGAACTTTGGTCATAGTACTTGAACATTTCTTTATGCAAAGCTTCAAGTCTGGTCCACGCTTCAGGGCGCTCCTGTCTAAACTTACCATCAAACCAGTTGTCCACCTCTTTCCTGGTAGGCTGCTCGGTAAGCCTATGCTCCATCCACATCGCAAAGCCTTCTCGCAGCTGCGATTCCGGATTCACAACTTCGCGGCCGTAGTCTAACTCATAGTGGTTGGCGAGTGCAGCCTTAACTTTGTTTGGAATATCGCTATAGTCGGAGCCGGTCTTATATTTGGAAACAAACACCGAGTCGAACACATGTCCGGCCAGTTCGTGCGCCAATGATTTGACATCTTCGTATTTACCGACTTTCCCTAGCGATGCCATCCGATCCAAAAAACCGACAAAGCCGCGCGGCATACTGCCGCCGAAATGAACCCGTACGTCGCGGTCAAGCCATTTAGAAAACTTCAGAATATGCTCGGTTAACGTCTTAGGTGATAGCTTCTCTGTGCCGATGCCGGAGTGCTGCGGCTTGTTTGTATTCCAAAGTTCCTCGGGACGGTCCTGCGGCGGACTCTTTACCAGCCGTGATCGGTCAGCAGAGGAGAGCGTTTCGGGTCTAGCGTCCAAGGAAGCGGAGTATTCGGCATTGGTCATGTCGGAAGGGCGGGCGTTAAGCTCAGATTCTGATGCG
>Ga0315291_10009209_pt1 | contig 12118 bp, 7 predicted proteins | sample YL17G12_20_MG_FD_203070 | JGI IMG/M metagenome (GOLD analysis project Ga0315291, IMG submission 203070) | Sediment microbial communities from Yellowstone Lake, YNP, Wyoming, USA - YL17G12_20 | ecosystem: Environmental > Aquatic > Freshwater > Lake > Sediment | place: USA: Wyoming | collected...
GGGCTTCGATGTCGCCGAGGATGAGCGGCGAGTTGATGTTCCCCGAGATGGTGAGGTCGAGCCGTCCGCGGATCCTGCCCAAGGAGTTCTCCATCCAGGCGTTCTCGCCCGCCCGGAGCCTCAGATTCAGCGAGAGGTCGTCGAAGAATCCTTTTTCCCTCCTGCTTTGATAGATGGGTGTCGAGGAGAACCCGAACTTTTCATAGATCTCCCGTCGCCAGGAAAGCCGGGAAAAGGAAAGTTCCCCATCCAAAACGAAACTCCGGCTGTCCTTCGTCAGCCGGACCCATCCGTCCGTAAGCGCCCTTGTTCGTTCGAATGGCGAGAGGGCCATATTCTTCCCTTCCATCCGGACATCGATGAATTCGACGCCTTTCCCGCCGATGCCGACCTCCCCGCCGCCCCGGACGTCCCCGTCCCCCAGCTTTCCCCGGAACGAGCGCACGGAGATCTTGCCGTCCTGGATGAACGCCAACCCGGTGAAATCGTTCAGAGCGTGGGCAAATCCCGGCAGCGGAAGGAGGGATCCCTGAAGGTCCACGGCCCCATTAATTCGGGGAGCCGTTCTCAAGCCTCGGACCTCTCCAAGATAATTGAGGCGGCCCTTCGCCCCTTTCCAGGGCAGGAGAAGGTCGAGGTTGTTAATACCCCCCTTGATGTCCCCTAAGATCGAGTCCTGGTGAAGAGGAAGTTTGAAGAGCATCTGGAAGTCGTTGGATCCGGGCAGGAAGCTTCCTCGGATGTCCAGGTCGATCCTGTCCTCCAAATAGCCTAGGGCCCAATCTCCCCTGGCTTCGGTCTTCTGAAAGGGCGGATACAACAGGTCCAGAACCTCGAACTTGCCTGACGGCCGGTCCTTGCCGAAAACGCCCTTGCCTCCCAGACCAAAATTGAGCTTTCCGTTCAGCCCGGACTGAACAGCGGCAAGGTCCAGGCCTTTCCCGGCAAGGTCGATATCGAAATCGCCGCCGACCGGCTTTAAGGAGAACTCCCCGCCGACCGTCCCATTGAAAAGCATGAAACCGAGGCCGCTCAGGTGCAGGGTCCCGTCCTTCCAAGCCAGGTCGCCTCTGACGTTCGTGGCCGGCCGGCCGAGGATCCGGAGTTCCGGGCTCGAGAAATCTCCTTTGAGCTGGAGGCCTCCGGCGTCCTGAACGAGTTTGAACACTCCCCTGGCCCTTCCCGTCAATGGCAGAAGGATATCGAGAGGCGGAAGGATCGTTTCGACCGCTCCATCGGCCAGCCGAAAGCCGGCCTCGACCCGGTTTCCTTCGACGACCAGGTCGATCTCTCCTTTCATGTTCGCGTCGTTTGTCCGGAACGTGCCGAGGACGTTTCCTCTCAGGATATCGATCGTCCCCTCGACGGCGGCCGCATCGTACTTGGCGAATCCCGCGGGCGCACAGGAAAACCCAGCCGTGACGCGCGGCTGATCATAGTCCCCGGTGATCTTAATGTCCGCGGTTCCCCTGCCCCGGATCTCCGGAAACTCAAAGGTGCGGTTCAAGATGAACGACGTGAAAGCCCTGGCCTGTTTGACGTCCTTGATCTCCCCGCGGATCGCCAGGTCCATGTCCCGGCCGACCCTGACCCTTCCCCGGACCTCGACCCTGCCGAAGCTTGAGTCCAGGTCGGCGGACGAGAAGGTGAGGTCCTTGGCCTGAAGGTCCATTTCGAACCGCACCTTCCCCCGGAAAGGGTACCTGGGAGGCTCGGGCGTCTCTAAATCGTCCCTGAACTCCCCATCGGACGTGAGCCGTTTGTTCTCGAGAACGAAATTTCCCCAGATAGGAGACTGGACGGGCCAGGGTACCTTGTAATAGCTCAAGATCGGGTCGATGAGGACTCCGCGGACTTGCCCGTCGACCCGCCCCCCGCCGAATCGGATGAGGACGGACTCCGCGGGCGCGTATCTCTTTTGGAGATTGAGTTCCACTTCTCCCCCGGCCTTGCCCCGGAACGCAACCCGGCCCGTGACCTCGCCCAAGGGCACTAGGTTCATTGTGACCGCCCGGCTGGAAAGGTCCGCGTTAAAGAAAAGTTCGCCGCCCTTTGTCTCCAACCGGCCGCGGCCTTCCGCACGGCCTTCCCAGTCGAAAGGAATGTTCAGGAGGCGGGCGATGTGACCGGTCTCAACGTTGAAAATCGTATCAAGTTCCAGGACGGGCCGGGCCTGATTGCGCAGCGTCCCATCGGCCTTGATGACGAACCCGGTCCCTTCCACGACCAACCCGCGGATGGAAACCTCTCGCCCTCGTCCGAAGACCGAGAGCGAGGCTCTGCCGCCGAACGGGACCTTTGAAGCAGCCGGCGTAAAGGTATACTCGCCCGCGTCCGCCTGTAAGGAGAAGTTGTCGCCCTCCTGAGCGAAGAGGACTTTCAACTTGCGGGAATGAAGAGAACCCTCCATCCGCCGATAGAGGATCTCACCGTCCAGGACCAGGCCCTTTTCGATCAGGAAAGGGAGCGGCCAGAAGGACCTGGACTTTCGCTTCGTCCTGCCTGCCCCTTCCGATATCTGCAGAACCGGCCCTTCGATGACGACGGTGAGGGGCTTCTCCTTGCGCAATAGGGACATGTAGGAGATCCGGACGGTCACTTTCCGGGCGGTGAAGAACGGCGACGAGGCGACGGCTCGAACGTCCTCCATGACCAGGGCCGGCGGGAAGTAGGAGAGGCGCAGATGGGCGTAGGTGATGATCGTATCGAGCTTCGCCTTGGCTTGGCGGAGGAAGATGTTTTTGCCGACAACGAGAGCGCCGAAAAGCAGGGCCATGACCAGAAAGAAAACGATCAAACCCTTGAATCTCTTCAGGATCTTCATCTTGGCCTTGGGAAAAGGCTGATGGCCGAAATGGCAGGCCCCCTTATTTCCTGACCCTGGCCCAGTCCATCAGGAACTTCTCCATGCCGGCGTCGGTCAGAGGGTGCTTGACCATCTTTTCCAAGACGGCGGCAGGGATCGTGGCGATGTCGGCGCCGAGGAGTCCGGCCTCGATGACGTGCCTAGGGTGGCGAATGCTGGCCACGATGACCTCGGTCTTCAGACGATAGTTCTCGAATAGGGTCACGATCTCCTCGATGAGCCCCATACCCTCCTGGGAGATATCGTCCAGCCTTCCGATGAACGGGCTGACGTACATGGCTCCCGCCTTGGACGCGAGGAGGGCCTGGCCGGCCGAGAAGACAAGGGTCATGTTGACTTTTATCCCCTCACTCGACAGGATTTTAGTTGCTTTGAGGCCTTCGACGCAGACCGGGATCTTGATGACCACGTTGGGCGCGATTGCCGCCAGCTCCCGGGCCTCCTTGACGATCTCCCCGGCCGCGGTGGAAACACACTCCACGCTCACGGGGCCCGAGACGATCCGACAGATCTCCCGTATGAGGTCCTCGAACTTCATGCTCTCCCTGGAACACAGGGAGGGGTTGGTCGTCACGCCGTCCACGATACCCCAGCCGGCGATCTCACGGATCTCTTCTAGGTTCGCGGTGTCCAGGAAGAACTTCATGGCCTCCCTCCTCGTCTCTTATTCCGTTATCCTCATGACCTGGTTCGATAGCGTCCCGATGCCATCGATCTGGACGTCTACCTGGTCACCGGGCTGCATGGGTCCGACGCCGGCCGGAGTTCCCGTGGAGATGATGTCCCCAGGAAAGAGCGTCATGATCCTCGAGATGAACCGGACGAGGAACGGGACGGTAAAGATGAGGTTCCTCGTATTCCCGGACTGTCTCAGTTTCCCGTTCAGGAAGGTTTTGACATGGAGCGCGGACGGATCGACGTCCGTGGCGATGCACGGTCCGCAGGCGGCAAAGGTGTCGAAGGACTTGGCCCGCGTGAACTGGACGTCCTTGGTTTGGAGGTCCCGGGCCGTAATGTCATTGAAACACATGTAACCCAGGATGTGCTCCTCTGTCGGATCGTCGTCGGTCAGCAGGCTCGCTTTTTTCTTGATGACCACGGCCAGTTCCCCCTCATAATCCACCTGTTTCGACATCCTGGGATAAGCGATGATGTCCCCGGTCCCGATCACGGCGGATGAGGGCTTGAGGAAGAGCAGGGGCTCATCCGGGAGGGGCCTCCCCATCTCCTGGGCGTGGTCCTTGTAGTTCGCACCCACGGCGACGATCTTCGTGGGCTCGACGGGGGGGAGGATGAACACCTCGCTCATGGGCACGGGGCTGTCCTCGATCCTGAAATCCCTGAACACGGAACCTTTTACGGGAAAGAGGAACTCCTCCTTGAGGACCCCGTACATGATCTTTTTTCTGTAGCGAAAACGATAGATCTTCATCAAGGCCCGTCCTTTAAGCTGTCGGCAACGGCCTCCGTTCTCGGGCTTTCGTTCCCGTTCCTGTCCACGGAGCTAATAGCATATCGATAACGCCGGCCCTTTTCAATCTCGGCGTCCGTGTAGGCGTTCTCGATGAGAAGTTGAGGGGTCAGCAGTTTGTCTTCGGCCTCCCCTTCCACCCTGCGCCGGACCTTGTAACCGGCAAAGTCTTTTTCCCGGTTCGCCTCCCAGCTCAAGGCGATGAACCCCTTGCCCGTCACGGGCACCAAGCCTATGGGCGCGGCCGGCGGAAAAACGTCCTTGGGGACGATCTCCCGGCGCTCGGAATCATCGCTCTCCAGATAAGGAGCGGTCTCGGTGGCCGAGGACCGGACAAAATAACGAAGGGGAAGGCCGTATTCGAATTCGCCGTCCTCATACTTAAGCTCTTTGACCAGACTCGAGTTGAGGAGCTTGACCGGACCATCCCTCGACTCCCGGTAGACGTTGTAGCCGGCCACACGGGAGGGTGTGGACATGTCGACGTTCGCGGCGGGCGCCTGCCAGGCGAGGCAGATCTTGTCCTCGATGGAGCGGAGCTCGAAGCCCTGAGGCGAAAGAGGGCTCGTCTGCGGCTCTATTTCGGCGGTGGTAGAGAAGGCGGATTCATGGGACCTCCGGTCTTTCACGCGAACGGCAAAAATGAACTTTGAGACCCCGATCTTCTTATCGGCGAGTGAGTATGGATAGGAGAAGCCCGCGGCGTCCGAGTCTTTCTTCTTCCGGTGGGTCGTGAGCTGTCCCCTCTCGATGACGGCTGCCGGCCGGGCCTTGGCCTCAAAGTCGTTCGCAGCCGCCTGGGTTGCCGGTTGGATTGCGGGCTGGACTGCGACCGTCTCGCCCTTCGGCTGTTCGAGGACCCAGATCTCGACCTCGGCCACGGCGTCGAGAGGGGCGCCGTCCACGTAGGTCACCGGGTTTTTCCATTCCACGAAGATCTTGTCGCCGCGCTGGAAGAGGGTCACGGCCTCCACCTTCTGCGGCGTGCGGATGAGCGGCGGCAGGAGGGGGCCTTTCTTGCCGCAGCCGGCCGTGAACGCGCAGACGAGGAGTACGGCGAAAGCGATGGGCTTCTTCATCACAAAATGAACCGTTTCAGGTCCTGGTCCTTGAGGATGTCCTTGAGCTGCTTCTGGACGTATTCCCTGCCGATGAGGATGTTCTTCTTCCGGATGTTCGGGGCCTCGAAGGAAATATCCTCCATGACCTTCTCCATGACCGTATGGAGCCTGCGGGCGCCGATGTTCTCCGTGTCCTCGTTGACCTTTTCCGCGATGTCGGCGATCTCGTCAATGGCCTCCGGAGAGAACTCGACTTCGACGCCCTCCGTGGCCATCAAGGCCTCATACTGCTTGATAAGGGCGTTCCTGGGCTCGGTTAGGATGCGGATGAAGTCCCCCTTGTTGAGGGGGCTGAGCTCGACACGGATCGGGAACCGTCCTTGGAGCTCCGGGATGAGGTCGGACGGTCTGGAAACATGGAAGGCTCCCGCACCGATGAAGAGGATGTGATCGGTCCGGACAAGACCGAATCGCGTGTTCACGGTCGTCCCTTCGATGATGGGCAACAGGTCGCGCTGGACTCCTTCGCGGCTGACCTCGGGTCCATGGCCCGTCTCGCGGCCGGCGATCTTGTCCACCTCGTCCAGGAAAATGATGCCCGAATGCTCCACCTTTTCGATGGCCAGGCGGGACACCTGGTCCATGTCCACCAGACGTTTCTCCTCGTCTTCCAGCAGGACTTCGCGGGCCTCCTTGATCTTCAGCTTCCTCTTCTTGGTCTTTCCCCCCATGAACCCGGGGATGAGTTCCTGGAGCTGGATCCCGATCTCTTCGACGCCGGAATTCGAGAGGATCTCGAATGGAGCGGCGCTCTTCTCCTTGACCTCGATCTCGACCGGACGGTCCTCCAAGAATCCGGCCCGAAGCTGCTTCCGAAACTTCTCCCGACTCTCCTGGAACCCCCCGGTCTCCTCCTCGGACATGGAGTTCTCGCGCTTGGGCGGCGGCGGGAGGAGAAGGTCCAGGATCCTCTCTTCGACGTTGCCCTTGGCTTTCTCCTCGATCTCCTCGATCTTTTCGGACTTGACCATATCCACGGATATGCGGACGAGGTCGCGAATCATGGATTCGACGTCCCTTCCGACGTAGCCCACCTCGGTGAACTTGCTGGCCTCGATCTTGAGGAAGGGAGATGACGTGAGCTTCGCCAGGCGGCGGGAGATCTCGGTCTTCCCGACGCCGGTCGGACCGATCATCAGGATGTTCTTGGGGGCGATCTCGTCGGCCAGCTCGGGGGGGAGTTTGCGCCGGCGGTATCTGTTGCGGAGGGCGATGGCCACGGCCTTCTTGGCGGCTTTCTGGCCGATAATGAACTTGTCGAGCTCGGCGACGATTTCCTGGGGAGTGAGCTCGGTATCCCTGGGGTCCGTCGGAAGATTTTCCATCGATTCGGGCAGGCGGATGGCCATCTAGAGCTCCTCGACGGTGATCTGATTGTTGGTATACACACAGATCTCGGAGCTTATCTTCATCGCCTCCAGGGCGATCTCCCTGGCCGAGAGGGCCGTATGGCGGACCAAGGCCCTGGCTGCGGCCAAAGCGTAAGGCCCGCCGGACCCGATGGCAATGATGCCATCGTCCGGCTCGACGACATCTCCCGTTCCGGAGATGAGGAACGAACTTTCCTTGTCGGCCACGACGAGCATGGCGTCAAGCTGTCGGAGGGACTTGTCCAGCCGCCAATCCTTGGCCAGCTCGATGGCGGCCCGGGAGAGGTTTCCCCGATATTCCTCGAGCTTGACCTCGAAGCGGGAGAAAAGGGCGAATGCGTCCGAAGTGGAGCCGGCAAACCCGGCCAGGACGGCCCCCTTGTGCAGCCGGCGGATCTTCTGGGCGCTCTTTTTAAGGATGGTCTGGCCCAGGGTGACCTGGCCGTCCCCCGCCAGGACGACGCCATCCTGGTGGCGGACGCAGATCACGGTCGTCGAACGGATCATGGAAACGTTTTCCTGTGGTTTTCTCATCTCGAATTCCATGATAACGGATAGCTCCCCGCAAGTAAAGCGGCCTCAAGGAGTTTTCCAGTACGTTTAGCTATTTAGGGATCGCCTCTGTAGGACTTAGGAACATCCCCTTCGTCCTTCCCGGCGATCCCCTGTTTCTTATATAGTTAATCGCTTGGCATTTTCGTCAATTTCAGACCCACGCAAAACTCCTTGATCTCCCGCTTTCAGAGCGACGTCAAGATGTGCTAGAATTGACACTCAGAATGGAGGAAGGAAACGATGGCTTCATTGACGCTTGTCGTGATGGCCGCGGGAATCGGCAGCCGCTACGGCGGACTCAAGCAGATTGATCCCGTAGGCCCGAACGGCGAGATCGTCATCGATTACTCCATCTATGACGCCCTCCGGGCCGGCTTCGACAAGGTCGTCTTCATCATCCGCCGGGAGATCGAGGACGCCTTCAGGCGGCAGGTCGGCCGGATCGTCGAGGGCCGGGTGGAAACGGCTTATGTTTTTCAGGAGCTCGATGCCTTGCCTGAAGGCTTCCATATCCCGCCGGGCAGGACCAAGCCGTGGGGAACGGCCCACGCCATCCTCCGCGCGAAGGACGAGGTCGCGACCCCGTTCGCGGCCGTCAACGCCGACGATTACTACGGCCGGACGGCCTTCGGATCGATGGCCGCCCACATGCGGAAGGCCGCCGACACTCCGGCGTTCTACGATTACGCCATGGTCGGCTACATCCTCGAGAACACCCTCTCCGAACACGGCCACGTGGCCCGGGGCGTCTGCGCGGCCGACCCGGAAGGATGCCTCGTCGACGTTTGTGAGCGCCTGGAGCTTCGACGTTTCGAGGATGGCGTCAGGTACACGGAGAACGGGCGGGATTGGATCGATATCCCCGCAGACAGCATCGTTTCCATGAACATCTGGGGGTTCACTCCGAGCATCTTCGGCGAGCTGGAGGCCCGCTTCCCGGTTTTTCTAAAAGCGAACGAGTCTTCGATCATCAAGGCCGAATTCCTGATCCCGGAGGTCGTCGGGAGCCTGGTCCGCGAGAAGAAGGCCAGGGTCAAAGTCCTTCCCAACCACGAAAGATGGTACGGAGTGACGTATCCCGAGGACCGGCCCCGCGTTCAGACAGCCCTGCGCGGGCTCATCGCGCAAGGGCATTATCCCGAGGACCTTTGGGGGTCCTGAAAGGCGACGCCACGATAGATCAGGACGATCTATATCCCCATGGCTTCTGAAGCAATTTTCACACGGCCCGCGTCGTCAGAATAATTACAATGGAGTGAGGACCGTCGATCATGGAGGGGAGAACATGGTGAGATCTTCGTCCGGATCCGCGATCATCCTGCTTATAGCGGCCCTGACCCTCGGGCAGAACCGTCCCGTCAACGATTGGGAGAATCCGCGCATGTTCGGCCGGGGAAAGGAGGAGCCGCGGGCGAGCTTCGTCCCGTTCCCCGATGCCGCGTCCGCCCTTAAGGGTTCCGGGACGGCATCCCCGTTCTATCGCACCCTCAACGGCCCGTGGAAATTTCGCTGGGTCCCGAAACCCGCCGACCGGCCGCTCGATTTCTGGAAACCCGAAACCGACGTCAGCGGCTGGAATGAGATCGCCGTTCCCTCAAACTGGGAGACCCAGGGCTACGGCGTCCCGATCTACGTCAACATCCCCTACGAGTTCACGAAGAATCCCGACCCGCCTCATATTCCGCACGACGATAATCCCGTCGGATCCTACCGTCGCGTGTTCACCGTCCCCGCGGAGTGGAAGGGCCTGGACGTCTTTATTCGTTTCGAAGCCGTGAAGTCCGCGTTCTATATCTGGGTCAACGGACGCAAGGTCGGTTACAGCCAGGACTCCAAGACGCCGGCCGAATGGAGGATCACGCCCTATCTCAAGGACGGCGAAAACGTTGTGGCTTTGGAGGTCTACCGCTGGTCGGACGGTTCCTACCTCGAGTGCCAGGACATGTGGCGCATCAGCGGGATCGAGCGCGACGTCTATCTTTACGCGGCCCCCGAGGTCCGCATCCGAGACTTTTTCGTCGTCGCCGGACTCGACGATAATTATGAGAACGGGAAATTCGCGCTGAACGTCGAGATCGGGAACGGGGTCCCGGGCCTCGAGGCAGGAGCATACGGGCTCGTGTATTCGCTCCACGATGCCGAAGGCCGGACCGTTCTCTCGGAGGGCCAACCGCTGGACCTGAAGGGGAAAGCAACCGCCTCGGCCAGGTTCGAAGGGTCCGTCGCCCGTCCCAAAAAATGGACGGCCGAAACGCCGGACCTTTATTCCCTGGCCCTCGAGCTCCGGGACAAGGACGGCCGGGCGATCGAGGGCGCCGCCTGCCGGGTCGGCTTCCGGACCGTCGAGATCAAGGACGGCCGCCTCCTCGTCAACGGCACGGTCGTCCGGCTCAAGGGCGTCAACCGCCACGAGCACGACCCCCTCACGGCCCACGTGATTTCCGAGAAACTCATGCTCGAGGACATCGCCCTGATGAAGCGGTCGAACATCAACGCCGTCCGGACCTGCCATTATCCCGACGATCCGCGCTGGTACGGTCTCTGCGACGCGTACGGCATCTACCTTATCGACGAAGCCAACATCGAATCGCACGGCATGGGCTACGGCCCGAAGAGTCTGGCCAAGGACCCGGAATGGGGACCGGCCCACCTCGACCGCGTCCGGAGGATGGTCGAAAGGGACAAGAACCATCCCTCGGTCATCATCTGGTCCATAGGGAATGAGGCGGGCGACGGCATCAACTTCGAGAACGCCTACGCCTGGATCAAGAAGCGCGACGCGTCCCGGCCGGTCCAATACGAACGGGCCGAGCTCCGCGCGGACACGGACATCTATTGTCCGATGTATTCCGAGATCGCCGACCTCGAGGCCTATGCCCGGGAGAACCAGGCCCGTCCCCTCATCATGTGCGAGTACGCCCACTCCATGGGCAACAGCACGGGAAACCTTCAGGACTATTGGGACGTCATCGAACGCTACGATCAGCTCCAGGGTGGGTTCATCTGGGACTGGGTGGACCAGGGGTTCGCCGATAGGAACGAGAAAGGCGAGATGTTTTGGGCCTTCGGCGGCGATTACGGACCGCCCGGGACCCCCAGTGACCGGAACTTCTGCTGCAACGGCCTGGTCGCCCCCGACCGGACGCCGCATCCGGCGCTCGCGGAGGTCAAGAAGGTCTACCAATACATAAAGTTCAGGCCGGCGGACCTTAGAACCGGGCGGATCGAGGTCCGGAACGCCTTCGACTTTGTCAGCCTCGACGGCTTTAAAATCCATTGGTCGGTCGAAAGCCGCGGGAAGAAGCTGTCGGAGGGCGACATCGAAAAACCGGACGTCCGACCGCACGAGGGCAGGGAGTTCGCTCTGGACCTTCCAGCCCTTCTGCCCGAGTCCGGGGCCGAATACTTCCTGAACATCGAGGCGGTCACCACCCAGGGGACGGTGCTCGTTCCGGTTGGGCACGTCGCCGCGGCCGAACAATTCAAGCTGCCCGTCGAAGCCAAGCCGATTGATTCGGTTTCCCTCTCCTTGGGGAAGCTCGATCTCCGGTCGGACGACGCGGCGGTCTTCGTCACAGGGGACAAATTAGCGCTGAAATTCGACAAGCTGACGGGTGTCCTCGCTTCATTCAAGCTGGACGGCGTCGAGCTCATTCAGCGGGGCCCTGAGCCGAACTTCTGGCGCGCCCCCACGGACAACGATTTTGGGAACGGGATGCCCGAGCGGTGCGCCGCCTGGAGGAAGGCAAGCCTCGAACGAACGGTAAAGAGTTTCGAAGCAAAGAGGACCGGCCAAGGCGGAGTGGAGGTCGATGTGGTCTTTGAGTTCCCTTCCGTTCCGGCGGTGTTCACGGTGGCCTACGCCATTTCGGGAACCGGGGAGATCCGGATCGAGAACAGCTTCAAACCGGCGGCCGGCGTGAAGCTTCCCGAGGTCCCCCGCCTGGGTTTGAAGATGATCCTGCCCGCCGGGTTCGAACGGATCGAGTGGTTCGGCCGGGGGCCCCAGGAGAATTACCAGGACCGGAAGACCGGGGCCTTCGTCGGCCTCTATCGGATGACCCTGGCCGAGCAGGTCATGCCGTATGTCAGCCCTCAGGAATATGGGACGAGGACGGACGTGCGCTGGGTCGCCGTCCTGAACACGGACGGCCGCGGCCTTCTGGTTGAGGGAGGGCCCGTCCTCGAATTCTCCGCCCTGCCTTACACGGCCGAAGACCTGACGCAGGAAAGCCGGGGGAGCAAGCATCCGGTGGACGTCCCGAAGCGGGGCTTTTCCTGCCTGACCCTGGACCACGTCCAGATGGGGGTCGGCGGCGACGATTCCTGGGGCGCCCGACCGCATCCCCAGTACACGATCCAACCGGAGCCTTGCCGTTGGTCGATAAGACTCGTGCCTCTCTTTCCGGCCGAGGATCCGACAGCCCCCACGGCTCGTTGATCTTCCTTGACAAAATCGGGCAGCGACGCTGGAATCATTTCTTTTCGTGTGATGTCAGACAAGAAAATGCCGGCATCGCTCATGGGTAAGAGCTTCCAAACGCGCGTTCGGCGATTATTGCAACCGTTTGACCTTTTTTTACGTAATTGATATCCTGAGGATAAAATGCGGGAAATCTCCATGAAATGCCTTTCTTGCAATTATGACAACCCTGACGACACCCGCTTCTGCGGAAACTGCGGCAGGCCGCTCTTGGGAACTCCTGCCCCCGAGACCCTTTTCACTCAGGTCTAC
>Ga0315291_10009210_pt1 | contig 12118 bp, 8 predicted proteins | sample YL17G12_20_MG_FD_203070 | JGI IMG/M metagenome (GOLD analysis project Ga0315291, IMG submission 203070) | Sediment microbial communities from Yellowstone Lake, YNP, Wyoming, USA - YL17G12_20 | ecosystem: Environmental > Aquatic > Freshwater > Lake > Sediment | place: USA: Wyoming | collected...
CTTCCTCCACTACTCGCTCGTTTTCAGATTTCACCTTAATAGCACTCAAGTATTTCAAGCCGGTACCTGCAGGAATGAGATGCCCAATAATAACATTTTCTTTTAATCCGCGCAGGGTATCAACTCTTCCCTCGATTGCTGCTTCAGTGAGGACACGTGTTGTCTCCTGGAATGACGCGGCAGATATAAAGCTTTCTGTACTCAAAGCCGCCTGAGTAATGCCTAATAATTGATGGACAAATGTTGCTGGTCGAGCCTGCCGGTATTTTATTGGTTTCTTTTCCTGTTTTATCAGCCGTTCATTCATTCTATCAATTTCAAATATCTCAATACGTTCTCCCACAGCAAACCGAGAATCACCAGAATCATCCACAATACCGAAATTTTTTAATTGCTCATTTTCCCGCAAGAAGCGTGATTTTTCAACCAGGTCACCTTCAAGATACCGGGTATCGCCGGGGTCCTCAATCTTAATCCGCTGAAGCATTTGCCGTACAATAATCTCGATATGCTTGTCATTAATCCGAACACCTTGCAGCCGATAGACTTCCTGAATTTCATTCACCAGATATTCTTGAACAGCACTTGCCCCTTTGATTCGAAGGATATCATGCGGAGCAATTGATCCTTCTGAGAGTGCTTCACCAGCAACAACCTCATCACCATCATGAACAAGCACGTGCTTCCCGTAGGGAATCATATATGCCTTTTTCGTTGTCTTCCCCTGCACCATAATTTCACGAACGCCACGCTTAATCTGTCCAAATTTTGCAATCCCGTCAATCTCTGTTATAACTGCTGGTTCTTTCGGGCGCCGGGATTCAAACAACTCGGCAACACGCGGCAGACCGCCAGTAATGTCCTTTGATTTTAAAATACTTCGAGGCAGTTTCACTAAGATATCACCCTTACGAATCTTAGCACCATCGTTCACCAGTAACCGCGCTTTTGTCGGGATAATATAACTCGTCAATTTTTCTTCATTTTCATCTAAAATAATGATTCTCGGGTTCAGTTTTCTATTCCGGGATTCAATAATAACACGCTGTCGCAAACCGGTCTGTTCATCAAGTTCTTCTTTAAAGGTCGAATCTTCTTTAATATCATCAAATTTTAAAGTTCCGGTGAACTCTGAAAGAATAACTGATGAATACGGATCCCAGCTGAATATAACCTGATTTTTTTCTACCTTTGCTCCATCCGGTATATGGATTGTTGCCCCGTACGGTACGGTATATTTTGCAATAACACGGTTATCTTCATCAGTAATCTCGATACGTCCATTCCGACCTAATGCGATAAATTCTTTTTCTTCGAACTCACTTCTTTCACGCTTGGTATATTTCAGATTCGAGCTATAAAGAATTTTTCCTGCATATTTTGCACGAATATCAGATTGTGCCGCACCAACCTGGGCAGTACCGCCAATGTGGAAGGTACGGAGAGTAAGCTGAGTACCAGGCTCGCCAATGCTTTGCGCCGCCATTACACCAACTGCCTCACCAATATCAACCACCTTCCCTGTCGCAAGATTTCTTCCATAGCACTTTCGACAGACGCCGTATTTCGATTCACAGGTCAAAACTGAACGGATTTTTACTTGTTCAATAATGGAATCAAAAATCCGCTGGGCGGCAGCTTCATCTATTTCCTGGTTCACTTCAATAATAAGCTCGCCGGTCTGCGGGTCATAAATATCATCAACCGTTACCCGTCCTAAAATACGTTCATATAACGGTTCAATAACTTCCTCACCCTCTTTCAATGCAGAAATCTCTATTCCAAGAATAGTACCGCAATCATCTTCAGAAATAATGACATCCTGAGCAACATCAACAAGTCTGCGGGTCAAATACCCTGCATCGGCAGTTTTTAATGCAGTATCAGCTAATCCCTTTCGAGCACCGTGTGTTGAGATAAAATACTCGAGCACCGACAAGCCTTCTCGAAAATTCGAGGTAATCGGCGACTCAATAATTTCACCGGTTTGACCGGTCATACTTTTTTGTGGTTTCGCCATTAATCCGCGCATACCAGCCAATTGTCTAATTTGTTCTTTGCTGCCACGCGCTCCAGAGTCTGCCATCATAAATACCGAATTAAACCCTTCCTGAGACTTACTTAACCGATCAAACATCACCCGTGAAACATCAATTGTCGTATGTGTCCAAATATCAATTATTTTATTATAGCGCTCGCCATCGGTAATGCTTCCTTGCTCGTATTGTTGTTGTATTTTTTCCACGTCTTGTGCCGCTTTATAAATCATCTCCTCTTTCTCTTTCGGGACAATAATATCTTCAATACCGATGGAAATACCAGCCTTCATTGCATAATAAAAACCAAGGTCTTTCAGCCGGTCTAAAAACTCAGCAGTTTCTTTATTGCCGAGCGAACGGTAGGTATGAGCAACAATTTCTTCTATTCGGGACTTCGTCAGGAGCTCATTTACATATTCTATCCCAACTGGAATAATCTGGTTAAACACCACTCTTCCTGTAGTGGTTTGAATGATTTTCCCATCCATCCGCACAGAAATGCGGGAATGTAATCCTAACTTACCAGATTCGTATGCAAGCAGCACTTCTTTTGGGCTGGCAAAATATTTTCCTTCGCCTACATCGCCCGGACCTGCCTTGGTAAGGTAATAACACCCTAATACAATATCCTGGCTCGGAACAGCAATTGGTCTCCCATGCGCTGGTGAGAGAATATTATGGCTCGACAGCATTATCAACCGCGTTTCCAGCTGTGCTTCATACGACAACGGAATATGTACTGCCATCTGGTCGCCATCAAAGTCAGCATTAAATGCGGCACAGACCAATGGATGAATCCGGATTGCTTTCCCTTCAATTAACACTGGCTGAAATGCTTGAATTCCCAGCCGATGAAGCGTCGGTGCACGGTTTAGGAGCACCGGGTGATCTTTAATAATAACTTCCAGAATATCCCAGATTTCTTTGCCTTTTTTATCAACTAATTTCTTAGCGCTCTTTACTGTTTTAACCAGCCCGCGCTCAACCAGTTTCCTGATAATAAATGGTTTAAAGAGCTCAACTGCCATATCCTTCGGCAGACCGCATTCATGAAGCTTCAATTCAGGTCCTACAACAATAACGGAGCGTCCTGAATAGTCAACACGCTTTCCGAGAAGGTTCTGACGAAATCGTCCCTGTTTCCCTTTGAGCATATCACTCAGCGATTTTAACGGCCGATTACCATCGCTCCGAACGGCGGTTCCCTTCCGCCCATTGTCAAAGAGCGAATCCACTGATTCCTGAAGCATCCGTTTCTCGTTTCTGAGTATCACTTCAGGAGCACGAATTTCAATAAGGTTTTTCAACCGATTATTACGAATGATAACCCGACGATAAAGGTCATTCAAATCACTTGTTGCAAACCGACCGCCTTCCAATGGCACCAGCGGACGCAGTTCCGGCGGAATAACCGGTATCACATCCAGCACCATCCATTCAGGACGGTTATAATTCTCTGAACCCGTTGTTTTAAAAGTTTCAATAACCCTCAATCGTTTGAGAATTTCATTTTTACGCTGAACAGAAGTTTCAACTTTTAGTTGCGATCGAAGCTGTATAGATAGTTCCGCTAAATTAACCCGTTTCAATAGTTCTTTCACTGCTTCACCGCCGATTTTCGCCAAAAACTTATCACCAGCGTTTTCTTCTAATCGGGATCGTTCTTCCGGAAATTCACTGAGTATTCGAAAGTACTCGTCTTCGGTTATCAGTTCTTTTACTTTATGACCCGTTTTACCAGGATTGATAACTACATACGATTCATAATAGACAACGCGCTCAAGGTCCTTCACCGACATTCCGAGAATATAACCGATTTTGCTGGGAAGAGACCGGAAATACCAGATATGCACGACGGGTGTGGCAAGCTGGATATGTCCCATACGCTCTCGCCGGACGCTTTTCATTGTAATTTCGACACCGCACCGGTCGCAAATAATTCCTTTATACCTGATGCGCTTATATTTGCCGCAATGACATTCCCAATCACGAACTGGACCAAAAATTTTCTCGCAAAATAAGCCGTCTTTTTCAGGTTTAAATGAACGATAGTTGATTGTTTCAGGTTTTGTTACCTCTCCATACGAGTGTGCCAGAATTGTATCCGGCGAAGCCAAGTTAATGGAGATTATCGAAAACTTTTTTAAACTACCGCCCTCGGTTGCTGCTTTGCTTTGTAAAGCCAAGATGTCCCCCTTTTTAATTATTCAACTTTAACATTGAGGCATAATCCCTGAAGTTCCTTAACCAGAACATTGAAGGACTCCGGTATGCCTGCTTCGGGGAGGTTTTCACCTTTTACAATTGCCTCATAAATTTTTGCCCTGCCGTTAACATCATCGGATTTAACGGTCAAGATTTCTTTAAGTGTATGAGCTGCCCCATAGGCTTCAAGAGCCCATACTTCCATTTCTCCGAACCGCTGACCACCAAACTGGGCTTTACCGCCTAACGGCTGTTGTGTGATGAGCGAATACGGTCCTATTGATCGAGCATGTATTTTATCTTCAACGAGATGGGAAAGCTTCATTATATAGATATTACCCACCATTATTGTCTTATCAAATGACTCGCCCATCATACCATCATATAGTTTCATTTTGCAGAGGTTTGCTATACCCGCCTTTTCAAGGTACTGTTGAATATCTTCTAACGATGCTCCATCGAATACCGGCGTCGAGAACGTAAGCCCTAACTTTGAACCGACTAATCCGAGCATTGCTTCATAAATCTGACCTAAATTCATACGTGACGGCACACCTAACGGGTTTAACACAATATCTACGGGAGTACCATCGTCTAAATAGGGCATATCTTCAATCGGAACTATCTTCGCAACAACACCCTTATTCCCGTGGCGGCCTGCCATCTTATCACCAACCTGCAATTTCCGCTTCTTGGCAATATATACTTTTGCTAACTGGACAATTCCCGGAGGCAGCTCATCACCAACAACTATCTTATACTTCTCTTTTTTATACTCTTCTTCGAGCAGTTCAATTTTTAGTTCATACCGAGCAATTATGGTTCTTATCGCCTCATTTGCTTCCGGGCTGGTCGTCGGTTCAGTATCAATTGTTATATCATCAAAATTGATTTTTTTCAGCTTTTCATCCGTTACTATTGTCCCTGATTTCACTGCTGGTTTGCCGTCGCTTATTTTTACTATTTTATGAGCAGTTTCGCCCTTTAACACCGTCCGCAATTTATTATCACGCAGTAAACGGAGATGCTCCAAATCTTTTTCAAATTTCTTGGTTAATGCATCTATCTTTTTCTTATCTTCTTTTTTCGCGCTCGTATCTTTATTTTTTCTCGAAAACAGCTTGGTATCTATGACAATACCGTGCATTCCCGGGGGTGCTTTCAACGATGCATCTTTAACGTCACCAGCTTTATCACCAAATATTGCTTTCAATAATTTTTCTTCAGGGGTCGGATCGGTTTCCCCTTTTGGAGTAATCTTGCCCACTATTATATCACCGGCATATATTTCAGCACCAACCCGAATAATTCCATTCTCATCTAAATTCTTTGTTGCTTCTTCGCTGACATTGGGTATTTCACGAGTTAATTCTTCTTCACCGCGTTTTGTATCGCGCACCTGAAGTTCAAATTCCTCTATGTGAATAGAAGTAAAAATATCTTCCCAAACGACCCGCTCGCTGATAACGATAGCATCCTCAAAATTATATCCTCGCCACGGCATATAGGCAACAAGCACATTTCTCCCCAAAGCCAGCTCACCCCTATCGGTTGCACACCCATCTGCAAGCACATCACCCTTTTTAACTTTGTCACCAACATTCACAATCGGATTCTGGTTTATGCAGGTATCTTGATTTGTTCTGAAAAACTTAAGTAGTTGATATTCATCATACCCGGTATCATCAAAACTCAATATAGTGGGTGAGTATTTCTCGGTGAATTTATCATCCCGCTTTACAACGATTTCAGTTGCAGAGACCTTAATCACTTCACCATCACTTCTCGCGGTAACAAGCGTCCGTGAATCACGAGCTACTTTGTCCTCCAATCCTGTTCCGACAATCGGTTTCTCTGGCTTTAAAAGGGGCACTGCCTGACGCTGCATATTAGAACCCATCAATGCACGGTTTGCATCGTCGTGTTCTAAGAAGGGAATCAATGCCGCCGCCGCACTCACAATTTGGCTCGGTGAAACGTCCATATAATTAATAGTGTTCGGAAGAGACACCGGAAAATCACCCCGGAAACGGCATTTTACCCGGTCAGTACCAAATTCCCCCGTTTCCTTTACCGGTGCATTTGCCTGAGCGATGATATACTTGTCTTCATCATCAGCAGATAAATATTTTACCTTATCAGTTACTTTCCCATCTTCAACAACACGATACGGTGTTTCTAAAAATCCAAATTCATTTACCCGTGCATGGATACATATAGAGGATATTAACCCGATATTGGGACCTTCCGGCGTTTCTATTGGACATAACCTTCCATAGTGAGTATAATGCACATCACGTACCTCAAAACCTGCTCGTTCTCTGGTTAATCCACCGGGTCCTAATGCGCTCAAACGTCGTTTATGAGTGAGTTCCGCCAATGGATTCGTCTGGTCCATAAATTGTGATAACTGGCTCGTGCCAAAAAATGTATTTATTAAGGATGAAACTGTCCGGGCATTTACTAAATCCTGTGGGGTAAGCATTTCCTTGTCGCGCAGGTTCATCCGTTCTTTTATGGTACGAGCCATCCGCGCAAGGCCAACACTGAACTGCTGTGCTAATTGTTCACCAACCGTTCTGATGCGGCGGTTCCCTAAATGGTCAATATCATCGGTGGGACGCTTTCCGCTCTTTAAGTCCAGAAGATATTTTATGATAGCAATAATATCTTCTTTCATCAGAACAGTAATCTCTTCAGGAACATTCAAATCCAATTTTTTATTTAACCGATGCCGCCCGACCATTCCCAAATCATATTTCTTCGGATTGAAAAAGAGCCGGTCTAACAGATTTTTAGCTGTCTCTAAATCGGGCGCTTCGCCGGAACGCATCTGACGGTAAATAGTCTCAAGCGCTTCTTGTTCGGATTTTGCATTATCCTTTCGCAGAGTATTTGATATAACATCAGAATACACACCGGCTGTAGATTTCAACAGCGGTACCCGAGCGATTTTTGCTTTTTTTAGAATCCCAGCAAGCTCTTTTGTGAATTCGGTATATTTTTCCGCATATATTTCGCCGGTCTTCGGATTAACAATTTCATCCAGAACAGGTCTTCCAAAGTACTTGCTGATTTTTGAATCTGCTAAATCAATGGTTTCAACTAATCCAAACAGCTCGAATATTTCTTTATCTTTTGAAAAACCGAGTGCCCTGAGGAGGGTAGTAAAAGGGAATTTCTTCCGCCGGTCAATATAAACATACATCACATCATTGATGTCAGTAACGAATTCAACCCACGACCCGCGGAAGGGGATAATCCTGCCGGAGAAAATCTTTGTCCCATTCGGATGTATCGCTTCGTCAAAAAATACACCTGGAGACCGATGCAACTGGCTCACAATAACCCGCTCAGCACCGTTAATAATGAACGTGCCTTTATCAGTCATATACGGCAGGTTTCCCAAATAGACTTCCTGCTCAATTGTTTGGGTATATGTTCCTAAATCGTCCTCATCTTTTGAGGACAACCGTAGTTTTGCCTTTAATGGAACAGAATATGATACTCCGCGTTCCTGGCATTCTAAAACACTATATTTCGGCTGGTCAACATAATATTCAATAAATTCCAACAGATAATTCTCACGGGAATCTACTATTGGGAAAATGCTCTCAAATACTGCTTGAAGTCCTTTACTTTTCCGGTGAGACGGTGGAACATCATGCTGTAAAAACTCTCGATATGATGATATTTGAATATCCAGTAAATCTGGCATATCAATTACCTGAGGAATCCTGGCAAAACTAATACGATTGCCATTGTTTATTTGGTTATTCAACGATATTCCCCCTTACTAATAATTTATATACATAATTATGTTGAATGCTGACACCCTCAACAATAGTAAATACCCCGATTTTCATTCTGGAGGTCATTTCAATTCCACCGATCCACCGGCATCTTCTATCCGAGTCTTGATTTTTTCGGCTTCATCTTTGCTGATGCCTTCTTTTATATTGCCAGGTACGCCGTCAACGAGGTCTTTTGCCTCTTTTAAACCTAATCCGGTAATCTCACGGATAACCTTGATGACCTGAATCTTTTTATCACCGAACCCGGTTAATACAACAGTAAACTCGGTTTTTTCTTCTGCTACGAGGATTTCTCCAGCACCTGCAGCACCTCCAGTGACGGGCATCGCCGCCATCATAGGAGCTACGGCAGTAACGCCAAATTCCTGTTCTAACTCTTTTACTAATTCTGCCAGCTCAACAACGGACAGTTTTTTAATTGATTCTTTAATCTCAGCTATCGCACTCACGGGTCTTCTCCTCTTTAAACAATTGCTAAAATTCCTTTATAGTGTTTTTTCTTTCATTGTTATACCGTTACCATATATTTTATACCGTGCTGATATATAATCAGCTTGACGGTTCCGCTTCCTGCAGAGGTTCACTGCCGGATGAATCAGTCGGTACAGATGCTGATGAATTTACGGATTCTGGTGAATTCACAACTTCTGGTAAATCTGCTGGTTCCGGTGAATCTGCGGAGGCAGACATTTCTGAAGATATTTTCTTGGTTTCCCCTTCACACTCTTTTTTCTTTCGAATCACATCAAGAACACAAACAAAATTACGCAGTACACCACTCAGCACAAATACTAATCCGGAAATTGGTGCATTGAGGGTACCTAACAATTTCGCTACAAGTACTTCCTTTGAGGGGAGTGTCAACATCTTCTCCGCTGTATCAGAATCATAGACCGCTCCTCCAATAACCGCCGCTTTCAATGGCATTAAATCGGTTTTCTTTTGAAATGTTTTGAGGGCTTTGCCGGGAAGCAGTGCATCATCAAAACTATATGAGATACCAGTAGGACCTGTTAAATATGCTTCAAGATTCTGAATCGGCAATCCTTGAATAGACCGACGTGCAAGTGTATTTTTTATAACATGATACTGCACATTCTCTTTTGCTAATTGCCTGCGCAGCTCATTAATTGATTCAACGGTTATTCCCGTAAAATCTGTTAAAAAGACTCCTTTTGCCTCAGTAAATACTTTATGCAATTCGGCAACAACTTTTTCTTTATCTTCCTGTATCATGAGACTCTCGCACTTATAAGTTTTGCAAAATGTCCTGATAATTCAGCTTAATCCCTGGGCCCATCGTTGCAGAGATAACCATCTTTTTAACATATTGCCCCTTCGCAGAAGTTGGCTTTAATTTCATTATCACTTGAATAAATTCTAATAAATTCTCTCGCAATTTAACGACCGGAAATGACATTTTCCCGATGCCGGCATTGATGATTCCCGCTTTATCAACGCGGAATTCGATTTTCCCGGCTTTAATATCCTTTACTGCCTGAGCCACTTCTATTGTTACTGTACCGCTCTTCGGACTCGGCATTAAACCGCGTGGACCAAGAATCTTTCCTAATTTTCCAACAGTGCTCATTACATCCGGAGTCGCAACTATTGTATCAAATTCTGTCCATCCTTCTTCTATCTTCTTTATATAATCTTCAAACCCGACATAATCCGCACCCGCATCCTGCGCTTCCTTCTCTTTCATTCCTTTTGTAAGCACCAATACCCGTTTGGTTTTCCCGGTTCCGTGTGGTAAATTTACAACACCACGAATGTTTTGGTCAGCATGACGAGGGTCAACTCCTAAATTTATACTGATTTCCATTGTCTCATCAAACTTTGCTGTTGAACTTTTTTTAAGCAATTCAACTGCTTCTTCAATCGAGTACTCTTTCGTTCTCTCTACCGCTTTGACAAGCGTGTTATATCGTTTTGATTTCTTCATAGGTATATCGTCTTTTTATTCTACATCAACGCCCATACTGCGTGCAGTTCCTTCAATAATCCGAACTGCTGAAGCAAGGTCATTGGCATTTAAATCTTCCAATTTCATTTTAGCAATTTCTTCAATTTGGGCACGAGTGATTTTACCAACCTTATCACGATTGGGGATTGGAGAACCCTTTTCCAGTTTTAATGCTTTCTTTATTAACTCCGCCGCAGGCGGTGTCTTTGTTATGAATGTAAAACTCCTGTCGCTATAAACCGTAATAATGACGGGAATTACAAATCCAGCCTTATCCTGCGTCTTTGCATTAAATGCCTTGCAAAACTCCATAATGTTCACGCCGCGCTGACCTAATGCGGGACCAACCGGTGGAGACGGCGTTGCCTGACCCGCAGAAATCTGCAGTTTTACAATACCTTCTATTTTTTTTGCCATCCCTTATTTTTCCTGTTCAATTTGAAGAAAATCCAGTTCAACAGGTGTCGGACGTCCAAAAATCGATACCATTACCTTCACCTTGTTTTTTTCATAATTAATCTCTGCAATAAAGCCGGTAAAATCATTAAATGGGCCATCTATTACTTTTACCGTATCCCCGATTTTAAATGGAACTCCCGCTGACTCCCGCTCTTCTTTTTCCTTTGTGCGTCCTACAATCCGTTCTATTTCTAATGGTAATACGGTCTGCGGTTTATTCGGTGTCCCTAAAAAATTAATAACTCCCGGTGTATTCAATACAATATGCTGGGTCTCTTTATCCAGTACCATTTCAACTAATACATAACCTGGGAAAAAATTTTTCATCTTCTCAACTTTTTTCCCGTCCCTCATCTCAACAACCCGCTCTTGAGGAACTAAAACCTGCGACAAACGGTTTTCAATCTTCGCCTGTTTGGCTTCGTTTCTGAGGTATGCCGCTACCTTGTTTTCTTGACCAGAATATACATGGAGTGCATACCATTTTTTTGCCTTGGAGTCCATAGGTTACTTAATCAATAACTCCATTATCTTTCCAAGTGCTCTGTCAACAATAAATAAAAACACCGCCAAAATTAAAGAAAGAACAAGAACAACTGCTGTTGAACCACGTAATTCTGCAACCGTTGGCCAGCTGACCTTCCCCATCTCTTGACGAACTTCTATAAGAAAAGTTCTAATTTTCTGTATCATTGTTCTTACTCAAGCCATTTGTCGTTCGCAGGCCTGGAGGGATTCGAACCCCCAACACCCGGATTTGGAGTCCGGCGCTCTACCAATTCGAGCTACAGACCTGTCCTATAGTTACCGGGTTTCCTTGTGAGAAGTGTGAGTTCGACAGAATTTACAATACTTTTTCTGTTCTACTCTCTCTTGATGAACTCGCTTATTTTTCGTTGTCGTATAATTCCGTTGATTGCACACTGTGCATTCTAACGTTATTATTTCACGTTTCTTCTTCTCAGCCACCGCTCACTCTCACATACTTTTTCTAAATGAAATATCCGTCTATTTATTTTTTAATACTCTAACATCACTGTGGTAAATTTTATTGCATAATAATTATGCTTGATATTAATAAAGATAGTCTCTGTACCCTTCTTTCTCCCTCAGGAGAGGATATAGATAAGGTATATGTTTGATCATATACCAGTTGGCTGAAAATGCGCACCAGACAATTTTTACCAAAGTATTGATCTAATAAAATTTTTGTGATTTTTTTTATAGAATCACTCCAATAAAAAACAAACCGCAGAGATAAAACAGAGAAGGTGCAAAGGGGGAATCGTTTATCGTTATTAAAAAATCTATGAATATCTGTGCACCGCTGTGGTTATTATGATTTTTCTCTGTTGTTTATTTCGTTTCTTACTATAAATTTCTTTCTCTACGTTCTCTGCGGTTCAAAATAAATATAAAATACAAACGTTATTATCCTGATTTAATTATTCGATTATCTGCGCTACGACGCCGGCGCCGACGGTTCTGCCGCCTTCTCGAATTGCAAACCGCAACCCTTCCTCCATCGCTATCGGCACTATCAACTCAACCGACATCTGAACATCATCACCCGGCATCACCATCTCGACTCCCTCCGGCAACGTCGCTACCCCCGAACCATCCGTCGTCCG
>Ga0315291_10009212_pt1 | contig 12117 bp, 15 predicted proteins | sample YL17G12_20_MG_FD_203070 | JGI IMG/M metagenome (GOLD analysis project Ga0315291, IMG submission 203070) | Sediment microbial communities from Yellowstone Lake, YNP, Wyoming, USA - YL17G12_20 | ecosystem: Environmental > Aquatic > Freshwater > Lake > Sediment | place: USA: Wyoming | collected...
CTTTTCAGCTTCTTTCAAGTCATCTCCAATTTTTGGCACAATAAGGTCAGTAATCTCAACATGGATTTTTGTTTTATTTTTTATTTCAAGCAGAGTCTGAAAAATCGGTTCTGCGCTAAGTATGCCAACATGCTTTCTCAAGAAATTCTGCTCGGCATTTCCCTTCAAGTCAATCGTTATCGAATCAAGAAAATCCTTCATATATTTTACAGTCTCAGGTGTGTCGAATCCGTTTGAAACAAAAATATTTACAAGATTTTCCTTTCTTGCGATAAGACCAACGTCATGGGCAAACTCGATGAAAATAGTCGGCTGGTTGTAAGTGTATGCAATTCCTTCACACTCGTATTTCTTGGCAAGCCCGACGATTTGCTTCGGCGTCATGTCAGTCCCTTCCACATTTCTTCTCTGCGACAAGTCAAAATTGCAACAATATGCGCACGCGAAATTGCATCCAGTAGTTCCAAAAGAAAATATCTTCGAGCCAGGCATGAAATGAAAGACCGGTTTTTTCTCAATCGGATCGACATGCGAACTTGCGACTTTGCCGTATACGAGCAGATATAGTTTGTCGCCGATGTTTTGTCTCACACCACAAAAACCAACTTGTTTCGGTCCGAGCCTGCAATTTCTAGCACAAGCAGTACACATGACTTTCTTGTCGTCCATTTTTTTGTACAGCTTAGCTTCTTTTTTCATGTTACAACCTCACTTTGCAACTCACTTCATAATTTTTGCAGCAGCATAACCAACAACACTCGCTTCATTTCCAGCAACATCCCCAGACGTAGCATATTTTATCACTTCACATGATTTTGCATTCAACTTTTCTGTTGCAACAAGCATTGCCGCGATTGGCCCGTATCCGCACACAGACATATTTTCACAATTGACCAAGTCAAGAAATTTTTCTGCATTCATCTTTTTTATTACATCCAAAGCTTTTTTGTCCTGCGAATGAGCAATTTCATTTTTTTCAAAATGTGTAAAGTCAGAGCTAGCAATTATCACTGCATTTTTTCCAGCGACAGTTTTTGCAATAGAATTTCCCAAGTCAGCACACGCTTCATAACTTTGATCAAGCATGCAGATTGGGACGAATTGAAATTTTTTGTAGACATATTGAAGAAATGGAAGTTGAACTTCAATCGAATGCTCGTAAATATGAGCATTGATATCTTCTTTTACTATTTCATTTTCGCTATTTGCAATAATTTTTTCAGCAATTTCATTGTCAATACTTACTTTACCAAGCGGCGTCTTCCAAATTCCTTCTTGCATAACAGAGACAGAGCTTCCGAAACTAGTATGATTCGGACCGAGGATAATGAAAGTTTCAGGCTTTCCATCAGTAGCTAAGTGAAAATAACTGTTTGCAGCTATCGGGCCAGAGTACGTGTAGCCGGCATGAGGCACGAGTAGGCCAATAATTTTTCTCTCACCTTTTTTGTTAACTTCAGGCAGCTTTTCGGGTCCAAAGCCTTTTTTGAGAAAACACTCTTCTATCTGTTTTCTCAAGTCAGCTTCCGAATATGCATAAAACTGTCCTGCAACAGCCGGTTTTCTCTCCATTGCGACACAACCTTTTAAAGTTATCTAAAGTTATAATAACTTTCAAATTTCCTATTTATTCTATGGAAGTTGAAACAAAAAGATTTTTAATTAAGTTCGCTCGAGAAGTTATTGAAAGCTTTGTAAAGTCTGGCAATATTTTAGAAATACCAAAAAACTATCCTGCTAAACTAAATGTGAAGAAAGGAGTTTTTGTTACGCTTTTCAAAAGAGAAAAAGGAAGTAAAGGAATAAAAGGAAGTAAAGAAGAAAAGTTGCGAGGATGTATTGGACTGCCATATCCTCAGCAAAGCATAATAAAAAATTTACGAGAGGCTGCTGCCAGCGTCACGCAAGATCCAAGGTTTGGAGAATTGAGAGAAGAAGAATTAAAAGATGTGGTAATTGAAGTATCTGTGCTGAGCGAGCTGAAAAAAATTGAAGTAAAAAAGCCAGAAGAATATTTGAAGAGGATTGAGCCGCACAAAGACGGATTGATAATAAAAAAAGATTTAAGAAGCGGATTATTTTTGCCACAAGTATGGGAGCAATTGCCTAACAAAAAAGTATTTCTAGCGAATTTGTGTTTGAAGGCTGGAATGATGGCGAATGAATGGATGTCAGAACGAGCAATTCTTTACAGATTCCAAATAGAAAAAATTAGAGAAGATGAACTACATACTGAGTTGCATTCAGTTAAATCCTAAATTTTTTCATTAAATTTTGTCAACGACTTCTGCAATCTTCTTCTTAAAGTCCTCAACACTTCCGTCATTCACGATGACGTGGTCGGCCATAGCTATGCACTGGTTGACGTGAAGTCCGTGCGGGCCACCGCTCATCAGCTCAGCTGCGTCCAGCTTCAGAAAGTCTTCCATCGTCTTCGGATCCTTCAAACTTGCAGCACCGTGCGCATGCGCTTCCTCGACATGCTTCCATCTTTTCTCCACTGGCGCGTCCACTCCTATCAGCACGAAGTTGCCTCCGCTCGCCCTCTTCAGGAACTCGATTTCAGAAGGATTCTTTATGTCGTCGATAATGATCAATTCCTTGTCCTTGTTCAAAAAGTTCCATGCAACTCTTGCAAGTACCTCTCCACCGTAACGCTCGCGCATCTCTGTCGCGAAAGCCCCTTTCGTTTCCTTATTTACAGGCAGTCCGCGTTTTTTTATCGCTTCCTCCATTATCAGCGCCGACAGGCTCGAATAGTAAGCAGTGTATTTTCTCATCAGCGCTTCCTTCACGAGCTTCTTTCCTGAAGCAATCGATCCGGTCAGGCCTACAACCTTTTTTACCATGTTTTGTACCATGAGCAAAAACCTCAACGAGTAATTCTTGAAATCGAATAATTCTTGAAATAATCTTGAAATAAATTGGTTGAGAAAATTAATATATTCGAAAAATTTTCCCTTTTCTGAAAACAAAAGTAAACGAAAACAAAAAATTTTCAAAAACTTTCTCTATTCATGCCTCAGAGATCTTCAGGCCTGAGAGTCTTTCGACCGTTCGCCTTGGCTCTTGCCATCGCCCTGACAAGAACGTCAGCAAGATATTTGTCCAACGCCTTGAAGAAGTCACCGCTTGACCTCATCCCTTTCAAGTGGGAACGAACCGCTGACTTTACTGCTAATCCACCCATTTACTTCACACCTCCGTTTATTTTTTTATTTATTTTATGCTTGAATTTTTCAATTTTGAATTTCATGAATCGTGAAAATTTTTCTAGAATATATTTGATTTTAAGCTGTATTTAAGCGTTGGTTTCACGTTTCATTTCAATTATTTAAATTTGCATGCATCTTTTTTTATGATGGAAAGAATTCTTGTCGTGCCGAGAAAGGCGCTTTTTTCCGAGAGGCAGTTCAAAGGGTACTTGCCATTGAAGGAATACGACTTTCTACCAACCATAAGAAGATACGGTTTTTTTACGGAACGCACTGCAGAACTGGAAAAAAATCCGGACCTAAAGCAGGCAATTCCATATCAAGTATTCACTTTTGACAGTAGACTTTTCTTGTATCAGCGAGTTTCTTTTCAGATGGAAAAAAGACATTTGGGAAAATTCTCCTTGGGAATCGGGGGCCACATAAACACCGAGATGCAAGATATCACTGATGCAATAGAGGCTGGTAGAAGGCAGGAACTTGCAGAGGAGGTTGACTACGAATCTAAGTACGGAACTAAAATTGTTGGATTTCTTAATTTGGAACACGGTATCCATGCAGTGCATTTCGGAATAGTTTATCTCTTGCAGGGATCTTCCCCAAGAATTCACATGAAGGAAAAATACAACAAGACAATCGGATTGCTTTCGATTCGCGATTTGCAGACCTACTATGAGAACATGGAAGATTGGTCCAAGCTTGTTCTTGAGAATGTGGGAGATTTCCTGCCGCAGAAATAAAACGATGCGTCCAAAAATTTCAAAGAGTTTTTTCTGGAATAGCCGGAACTCTGATTCTTCTTGTGGTCTTTTCAACGTCCATTTTTGGTCCGACCATTCCTTGCTGGTCTTGATATTTACCATCCTTATCATAGGGCTTCTCGGCCGGGCTCGTGAGTGAGTCGAACAGAACGTGCATGAATCTATCGCCTTTGTACAGACGCACTCCATATGGGTAGGGAGACTGCAGCGTATAGACAACGTTACCGTGCCAACCGGCGTTTATCGCAGTCGGCGAGCCTAGAGTCATGAGCCTCGCGTATGTGCTTCGCAAGTTAATCATAGCGCACAAATCTACTGGCATGTCAATCCACTCCATGGTCGCTACTTGTACTGCGCAGCCTGGCTGCAAATCGTAATAATCAGCATGGATTACCGGATCGAAGAAAAGCGGATTCTGCTCTGCACTGGGTAAATGTGTGTCATAAATGGCGTCGGTTTTTTTCAAAGGCTGGAATGCGTCTGAAAATCTGAGATCAACGCCGTTCTCCCGTATCGTCTCTGGAGACAGTGGTCTGATTCCGAGCTTTCCGTATTCTATATAGGACCTAATCATCAAATCCGACAACATCTCAGACAGCCTCCAAAGGAATATCTGCCCTGGGCGCAGTGACCGCAATCTGTCCCTGATATTTTCCGCGATATAACTTTACCACCGGGGAATCGAGCGTCGGGAATATCACATGCATGAAAGGATCGAACGGGTATAGCCTCATGCCAAAAGATGGATTTCCTCTCAGTTCCACTGTTAGTGTTCCCTTGAAACCCGCATCTATGACGGTAGCAGGAATTATTATGCCAAGCCTTGCATAGGTCGAGCGCAGGTAGCACAAACCAACAATGTAGTCAGGCATTTCTAGATATTCCGCTGTCCTGCACAAGAGGCTCTCGTTGGGATGCACGACAAAACTCTTACAGATCTCGCTCTCGGTCCATTCTTCTAGGTTGCGGCCGGATCTTATATCCAGTATTTCTTTCTCTTTGGCGCGGCGGACCTCGTCCCCAAGATGGAAATCTATTCCGTTTTGCCTTATAGCATCGTCATAAAGAGGGTCAATGTACAGCCTGTCATGCTCTATGTCATGACTCAAATCGTAATCGGAAACAATCATTCGTTATGCCTCAATAAAGTAATACAAGAAAAATTATTTATCCTCGTTTTAGCAAAGACTTAAATCTATCACATGCCGAACGTTCGGCAGCAACATTCGTTAATTTAAAAATATCCATCCCAAGGAAGCCTTATCATAAAATTTTTTTGAAATTTTTAACTCTGTAGAAAGATTTAAAAACCATTAAGTGCACAATAAACTAGATAAAAACAAGTGATTTTATGGGACTTAGACCAGGAAGAGTAGTACGAGAAGTGCGAAGGCCGTACACTCGAGTCAGCAAGAGCAAGCCGCGCAAGAGTTACGTAGTGGGAGTTCCTTTTCCAAAGCTTCACCAGTTCGAGATGGGCACAAAGAATCCAGCTTATGACACAACCCTTTATCTTGTAGCACGAACGGCTGTTCAGATACGCGACAATGCAATGGAAGCAGCGCGAATCGTGTCGACGAGGTTTCTCGAGACAAAGCTTACGACAAACTTCTTTTTGAAGATTCTCGTCTATCCGCACCAGGTCGTTCGCGAGCACTCAATCGCCCAGGGCGCGGGCGCTGACAGATTTTCGCAGGGAATGCGTCTGAATTTCGGCCATCCTGTCGGCACTGCAGCAATTGTTAAGAAGGGGCAGAGGATAATGATGGTCAAGACCATGAAAGAGCATCTTGATGTTGCAAAGATCGGATTGAAGAAGGCTGGACTGAAGATTTGTACTGCCACGAGAATTGTTGTAGAGTAAGTAGAGTAAATTGAGCGAGTTTTGATCTGTAGAAATATGGAGAAATGAAAAACATATTCTATTTAAAAGTTTAACTGTCCAAAATCTTGGCATGGGAAAACAAAAAAGGAATTGGAAAAAAAAGTACAGTCCTACTCATCACAGAGGATTTGAAAATTTAGTTGTAGTACAGGCAGAAAAACTGCAAATTACTCCAACGCCCATTTCCATTAACAACAAACATTCTTCTCTCCCTGTTCTTCCATCGACAATATTCGATATAGCTAGAAGTGATAATTGTGGAAGCGAAAGATACAACAGTGTTTTAAGCGGTTTGACAAACACGTTGAAAGGTTCCTTCTCACAACTGCCTTTAGGTAGGATAGAAGCACTTGATATATCGATAATGTATGTAAAACCACCAGGAGCTAAAGAGATCCCTCAAATCGGCAGGGATTTCGGAATAGTTCTGTCCACTTATCATCGAATGCATTACATAATCATGCTAATGGGTCGTGGATGTGCTCCGCCTATTTTGCTGACTAAAACAGAGGAACCATTGGAAGGAGCAGTTAACTCCATTCCATACAAAAATACGTACTATAACTACCCTGATATTTTATACGACGCCAAAACTCTAAGGGCGTTGCTTAAAATTCCATGTATAAAGCAATACACACCATCTCATAACTATAGGAGACTTTGATATCGTTTTTTCTAATTTCAGCTTTATTTGAATTAACATTGCAGCATAAAATCAAACGAACAAAAAAAAGATGAAAAGAATTTATCTCTTAAATGCTCTTTCCTTGTCTTTGTCGTAATCTTTCACTGGCAATTACATCAGGCAGCATTTCTTCGTATTTTCTAATTAGTTCTGCAAGCGACTCCTTAGGATGACCTGGATCGATTCTCCATTTATTTTCCTTGCCCTCTCCTTCGCCTGGAAAAGTATAATACTCGTTCTCCTGCTGCCCACGAGCAATTGGAATTACATGAAGAAACGGCCTTTCAAGTCTGAACTGCACAATAACATAGTTCTGAAAATCTGATTTGTCTTTCTGAAGCACGAAGTTTTGCGACACGGCAAAGCCGTCCAATAATCCGGCAAACGAAGCCAGTTTGCCGCGATCTTTGTAATCCTTAAAAGGCATGTAACCTTCACTCGTTTCTACGGAGACTATATATCCAGCTTTTTTTGCAACAGGTTCGATAACCTCAGTGTATAATTGTTCAATCAGAGAAGCTCTAGAATTTTCCATTTGGCAACGCTGCGTTTCCAAAAATTTTTCAGTTGTCTTGAACGCAGAAATATCTCTTTCCTGTTCTTCGATTTTTTTTATTATTGCCGCCATTTCCCCATCTTCTTAACATTAAGACTGTTGCTAAAAGGATTTATTTTTTAATGTTCTATTTTTTGCATGCCAATGAGAGCTTATTGCAGCGGATGTAACACGACGCTTTACGACGGGCTTGAATTAGAATCGCCAACAGAAATTATCCAACGATATAACGGCGTATGCCCAAAATGCAGCAAACAATTAAAATTTGAACCTGAAAAAGTGAGAATTCCAACAACAACAGAAGAAGATAGTTTAAAATATTTAAAAAAAATTAAAAAAGCTCCAAATCCACTTCGTTTTTTTAAGGAAACCCTGTCCGCAACAAATGCTGCTGAAACCACTACCAGAACTATTCCTGATGATCAAAAAACATGGTACACTAGAGAAGACGATAAGAAATAATAAGATAGAAGTTTGAGTTAATTTAATTCTAAAGCAAATACAAATTCTAAATAAAGATAGGGACAGAATAAAAGATAGATAGAGTTAGATATTATGCAATATGTTGAATGGTTTGAAAATCTTACTAAAGATTCACTGTCAGTGGCAGGCGGGAAAGGGGCAAACTTGGGAGAGATGACAAGACTCAGGTTGCCGGTTCCTCCAGGTTTCGCAATCACGACTCGCTCATTCGACACTTTTCTTGAAGCGAACAAGCTGAAGGAAAAAATCCAGCAGCTCATCGACGGGACGAACGTTGACGATACCCAACAACTCATGAACACTTCGATGCGCATCAAGCAGCTGATCATCAATGCAGAAATTCCTCTTGACATGCGCAACACAATGCTTCAAGCCTACAAAAACCTTTCCTTCACTTATCATGCCATGCGGGAGCTGTTGAATCCGGAAGCTGTAAAATTAATTTCAGCAGGACGAGACTTTGCATTAGTTGCAGTTCGTTCGTCAGCAACGGCAGAAGATCTTCCAACCGCAAGTTTTGCAGGGCAGCAGGCAACTTTTCTCAACGTCCGAGGCATACAAACTTTTCTCGAGTCAGTGAAAAAATGCTGGGCCAGTCTCTATGAACCACGAGCAATTTTCTACCGCGCAAAGAACAATGTTCATTCGTCAAGCATTTCAGTTTTAGTTCAACGCATGATAAACAGCGACAAGAGCGGAGTGATGTTCACAGTCAATCCCACGACCGGCGAAACGAGCATCGTGATAGAAGCAACATGGGGGCTTGGCGAATCTCTTGTTCTGGGGGCGGTCGAGCCAGACACATACATACTTTCACGCGACAGCGTGCTGATTGAGAAAAAAATTGGAAGAAAAGAGAGGATGAAAATCCGTGACATGGCGACTGACAGGACGGTAGACATGCCGATTGCAGAAAACAGAATATTACAGCAAGTTCTCACTCAAGATGAGCTTACGAGACTTGTTGAATATGGTGTAATGCTTGAAGCTCATTATGGAAATCCGCAAGACATTGAGTTTGCAATAGAGAAAGGAAAAATCTACATCGTGCAGACGAGAGCGGTCACGACGCACGTGAAAAAAGAGGAAGCAGAAAAAAGTTTGGCAGAGGCGGAAAGAAAGGAAGAAGGAAAGGAAGTTCTTGTCAGCGGAGTTGGAAGCAGTCCCGGAGTAGCGACAGGCATTGTGCGAATTGTTCACGGAATGCAAGACATTTCGAAAGTTCAGCAGGGAGACATACTTGTAACTGTTATGACAACTCCTGACTTGGTTCCTGTTATGGCAAAGAGCGCTGCAATTGTAACAGATCAGGGAGGAATGACATGTCATGCAAGCATTGTGGGACGTGAAATGGGACTGCCGGTTGTTGTCGGAACTCAGAACGCGACGAAAATTTTGCGTGACGGAATGAGAGTGACAGTGGATGCGTATACAGGAAAAGTTTATGGCGGAGAAGTTGAAGTCAGCCAGGAAGATGTTGCTGCAAGCCAGGCAAGTCATGCTGCAAAATGGGAAACGATGCAAAGTGAAAAATGGGAAGTAGAAAAAACTGAGGCTGAAGATATATTGGGTGCTGAAAAATCAAGTGCTGAAAAAGAATTGATGAAAACTGCAAGCGTGACGAAAGTAAAAGTTAATCTTGTTTTTCCGGAAAGAGCGAGAGAGGTTGCTGCATTTGCTGACGGAGTCGGACTGCTGAGAATCGAACACATGATAACGAAAGCTGGAGTTCATCCTGCGAAACTAATCCGAGAAGGACGAAGCGAGGAATATATAAAAATTTTGATGGACGGGATAAGACCGATAGCAGCTGCGTTTGCCGGCAAGCCAGTCTGGGTGCGCACGCTCGACGCTCGAAGCGACGAGTTCAGAAACCTGCAGGGAGGAGAGGATGAACCGCACGAAGACAACCCAATGCTCGGATGGCATGGAATAAGAAGAAGCCTTGACGAGCCTGACCTGCTGAGAGCAGAATTCGAGGCGATAAAGCGTTTGCACCTTGAAGGCCACACGAACGTGTACATCATGCTACCATTTGTCATCAATGTCAGCGAGTTCACTCGTTCAAGAGAGCTTGCAAAAGAAGTCGGACTTCCTGACAACGCGAAGATTGGAATAATGATAGAAACGCCTGCCGCTGTCATGACTGTCGGTGACTTTTGCAAGGCCGGAATTGATTTTATTTCATTCGGAAGCAACGATCTCACTCAGCTCGTGCTTGGCATCGATCGAAACAATGCGAAAATCGCAAGCAGTTTCAGCGAGATGCATCCTGCGGTGCTGAAGATGATTGGTTATGCGATAAAAGTCTGCAAAAGTTTCCACGTCGAGACGAGCATATGCGGAGAAGGTCCGAGCAACATCCCGGAGCTTGTCGACTTTCTTGTCGACTGCGGCATAAGCAGCGTCTCAGTCGAACTTGACGCGCTTCATCGTGTCAGAAATCGTATAGTGCAGAAAGAAAAGCAGATGTTGCTTGATGCGATGAGAAAAAAATAAAAATAGAAATCTTTAAAATCTTTATTGATAAGGGTGTTTTATCAGAGCTGAATTTTCTGCATATGCAGCGGCTTTTTTAACAGAAGCACCGGTTTGTCTTTCCATTTCAAAACTTTTTTTAAAGTCGTCAATCCTATAATTTTCTGCAAGAAATGCAGCAGTGTAAATGCCAAATCGGACGAATGTTCCCTGTGTATCACCAAATGCAAAAAGTTGAAGTCGAGTTTCTGGCTCGAGAACAGAAATTTTTCCCCCAGGAGGACGATACGCAAGATAGTTGCCCCCAAGGTTTACAGAAAAATCTACATACAACGAATCATAACGATATTGCAAATCAGGATCAGACTCTACATTATCGGTCAAACGAGCTTCTCCTATTTTTACAAATGCAGCATATGGTTGTCGCAACGCCATCTCTTTCACTAATAATTAACCACTTTTCAGTGGTATATATACTTTTCTATCGGCGGTTCTTTTTACAATCCTTTTTAGCAAAATTAAATTGTCTAAAATTTAAAATACAAAGCCTTGGGTGAACTTTAAATAATTAATGAAATTTTAATGAGCTTTTATTGAACTTCAATGCAGGAGGTGGGATTTGAAAAGGAGTTAGCTCTCTTACCATTATTGTATTATTATTTGAAATTTAACTTCTAGGTGGAAGTTTATTACCATAATGTGCAGATCCAATTAAATATTTTGTTTCTATCTCATCTGCCAAAGCTCTTAACGCTCTTACCGGTCTGATATCTTTTTCAATATGTCCAGTTTTAAAATATAAATCTAGCATTGGTTTATCATCTTTTCCTATTTGTAACTGCTCTGTTATGGGTTTTCCTGGATCGTATCTTTCCAAACATATATCAGCGTGATAACCTGCAAAATGAAGATAGCAACCATCACTTCCCTGATTTGAAAGTACTGCTACAAAGATATTCCAATGGTCTGGTACTTTTTCATCACCATAAGATCTTCCACAGTCAATTATTCGCAGATGTGTTGTTTCATCATTTATGCGTTCATTTTCTCTGATATGTTGAAGGATTAGCTTCTCACATATATCAGCAAATTCTTTTTCACTTACTTGTTGAGGTACAGTCATCGTCATACGTTTTTATTTAATAGTTAAAGATTTAACTCTTATGCTGGAGATAGAATTTTAAAAAATAGAATTTTCTATTTGATAGGAGAGCCTTGGGTGGGATTTGAACCCACGACCTCCTGCTTACCATGCAGTTGAGCTTGATTTGCTGTTTTTCAACATCAACATGTAAATCAATATGCTCTACCAGGCTGAGCCACCAAGGCATTCAACTCATTCAACTTTACTACGTTTTAATTTACTTGTTAATTTATATTTAATTTATACTCTAAGATGATTAAATGAAAACTAACATTAATAAAATTGTGAAAATTATTGCAGCTGTTTTGATTTGCGAGCTTGCCGGCATAGTTGGATCGATTTTCACAACACCTTCAATTCCCACTTGGTACGCTTCACTCAGCAAGCCGACATTCGCCCCTCCTAACTGGCTCTTCGCTCCGGTTTGGACAACGCTTTTTGCATTGATGGGAATTTCAGCCTACCTGGTCTGGAGCAAGGGAACGAAGAAGAAGGAAGTAAGAATTGCGCTGGTTGTTTTTGGCATTCAACTCTTGCTGAACATTTTCTGGTCTTATCTTTTCTTCGGTTTGCAGAATCCGCTTTATGCGTTTTTTGAAATAATTATTCTTTGGTCTGCAATCGCTCTCACAATTTTTAAATTTTATAAAATTTCCAAGAACGCAGCTCTGCTTCTTTTGCCATACATAATCTGGGTCAGTATTGCCGCAACTCTCAATTACTATATTTGGATTCTTAATTTGTGAAAAAAAGGTTCAGTGCGGGCGGTGTGCTCTCTGGCTGGACTACAGAGCGAGAGTATTTTAATAAATGTTAAAGTGTTAAGCTATGAGTTTAAACCTCAGGCCTTAGGATATTTTCCACTGTTATGTAGTATGGTGGAGAATCAGTGACTTGCCCAATGTAATTT
>Ga0315291_10009213_pt1 | contig 12115 bp, 8 predicted proteins | sample YL17G12_20_MG_FD_203070 | JGI IMG/M metagenome (GOLD analysis project Ga0315291, IMG submission 203070) | Sediment microbial communities from Yellowstone Lake, YNP, Wyoming, USA - YL17G12_20 | ecosystem: Environmental > Aquatic > Freshwater > Lake > Sediment | place: USA: Wyoming | collected...
GGGTGCTGCGCGAAGAGAAGAAAAACAGCGGGCGAAGGGCGATACACATGTGGTGGCGAGGGGGTGAAAGCGTACACGGGCGCCGTTTGACGCGGGGCGCGCGGCTTCGTATGGAACAAGGTGGATGAGCGATCTCACGCAGGACGCCCCGCCGTTCATCCGCGCCTGGCTTGTCCGCGAGCCCGGCCGTCTGATCGGCAAAGGGCACCCGGCCGGCGATTTTCTCCAGGCCCACGAGTGGCACGTCCTACAGGAACGCCAAGGTTTCCTGCGCATCCGGGCGCACGTGCCCGCGCACCTGAAGAACCCGCGGGGCCAGATGTTCGGTGGCTTCACCCCCACCTACGCGGATCTGGTGGGACTGTTCACGGTATGGGCTGGTGAGGAGCGCCGCGACCCGCGTTCGCGGTCGTGGCTGGCGACGACAAACATGCGGGTCGACTACTTCGAGCCGCTCGTCGGTCCCGAGTTCGTCATCGAAAGCCGGTTGGTGAAAAAGCAAGGCCGGACGATGTTTGTCGAGACTTGCTTCTTCGACCCGGAGGATACGCTGGCGGTGTTCGCTCTTGTCACCATGCGCGAAGTGAAGTTCGACCGGCCGCCGGGCGACGTGTGACGCTTGGGGCCGTCCGGCCCTGGCCTGGACGAGCTGTGTGGCAGTAGGGTATGAAGAAGGGGGGATGTGGAGGGGGCTGAGTGTTCGCACTCACCCGGTATTTCGTGGCATAGTGTATCCGTGCCGGAAGGGAAGTGCACAGGGTCCGGCGCCGGTCGTGAGATCATGGGGCTGAACGACCAAGTGGATGCCGTTGTAGCGGCAGAAGAGAGAGCACCCGAAGGTTCGGCGGATTCGCTCCGCTGTTGCCGAGCGGCCGCGTTGCGCCTCGGGATCCAGCAGCTCTACCCGGAACAGGAACGCGCCGTCGGCGCTTCCCTACAAGGGCACGATGCGCTCGTGGTGCTACCCACCGGCTTCGGCAAGTCAGTATGCTACCAGGTGCCCTCAATGGTGCTGCCGCAGCCGGTTGTGCTGGTCTCACCGTTGTTGGCCCTCATCCGCGATCAGCACGAGAAGCTGCTGGCCCGGCATATCCCGGTGGAGCGCATCGACGGGACAGTGCGCGGTGTCGCACGGCGTGAGGTGCTGCAGCGGGTCGCAGCGGGCGGCTCGTTGCTGGTGATGACCACGCCGGAGACGCTGGCCAGCAACGAGCTCGGCGAAGCCTTGCGTACCGCCGGCATCTCGTTGGCTGCGGTGGATGAGGCGCATTGCATTTCGGAGTGGGGCCACGACTTCCGGCCGGCGTACCTCCGCCTCGGAGAACGACTGCGCGAGCTAGGCTCGCCGCCGACTCTGGCGCTGACCGCGACGGCCACCCAGGCGGTGCGCCAGGACATCATCCGCTACCTCGGCATGCGCCAGCCGGAAGTGGTCGCCGGCTCGCCCCATCGGCCCAACCTCGCCTTCGAGGTCTTGCAGATCTCAGGCCACGACCGCATCCGCGCCATGACGCGTTTCATCAAACGGCTGCGGCGTCCTGGCATCATCTACTGCGCCACCACCAAGGCGGTGGACGAGCTGTATGGCGCGTTGCGCCTGCTGCGCATGCCGGTGCATCGGTATCACGGGCGGATGGGGGCCAAAGATCGCAATGCCGAGCAGGAGTGGTACATGCGCCCGGGCCGGCGCACCATCATGGTGGCCACCAGCGCATTCGGTCTCGGCATCGACAAGCCGGACATCCGCTACATCGTGCACTACCAGGCACCCGCGTCACTGGAGCAGTACGTTCAGGAGGCGGGCCGTGCCGGGCGCGACGGGCGCCGCGCGGACTGCGTCCTGCTCTACGATCCGAAGGATCGCGAGATCCACGAAGCCTTGCTGCAGACCAGCCGGGTGCGGCCAGACCAGCTCTATCGCCTGTCCTCCGCGCTCACGGCCTGGGCGGCGGAAGGCCGCGTGCCCAGTCACGAAGCCCTGACCCTGGCGGCGCAGCTCGGTGAGCGGCAGACCAAGGCCCTGCTTGCCGTGCTCGAAGAGGCTGGCCTGGTGACCCTCGGTGATGACGGCACCCACATCACTGTGCCGGCGGCGGAATTCGAGGAACAGGCGCGCGGCCTGGCCGGGCGTTTCGTCACCATACGCACGCAGGATGGGCGCCGCCTCGATCGGCTGCGTGAGTACGCGGACAGCCCCGAGTGTCGCGCCATCTTCCTGCGCAAGTACTTCGGCGAAGAGGCGGGCGAGCCGTGTGGGCTGTGCGACATCTGTCGTGGCGCGCCGCAGCGGCCGTCGACTTTCTGGCAGCCGATCGCGCGGCCGCAAGGGCCGAAGCGGCGCCGGCGCCGCCGGCGCCGCCGTGGCGGCCGCAGACACGCAGCGGCGGGCCAGGACAAGGGCCCCTCACCAGCGCCGGAGTCGACCTAAAAGGGGTAATCAATCCCCGTGAACACGGCGGGCGCGCCGCCCGAGCTACCGAAGTCGACGTAGGCCACGACTTGGGGAACGACAACGGCGCGGAGACCGAGACCGCCGACCGGGTGCAAGTCTTCCAGCGGAAACTCGCGCGAGGTGTTGAACACCTTTGCGAGATCGGCGAACGGGGTCACCTCGAGGTGCGCCCGCACGCCGAAAATCTCCCGCTCATACACGTTGGTCCGAAGCTCACCCTGCAAGACTAAGTTGTTGTTGTCCCGGAACCGGCCGCTGCCGTAAGCGCGCAGGCTGTGGATGCCGCCGACAGCGTTCTTCTCGTAGAATGGAGCGTTGTTGCCGTGCTGCAGATAATCCAGCGCCGCGTGCAGCGCCACGATTAACTTCTTGTCCGGCCGCAGGGGCAAGAACGCCTTCCCCTCGAAGCCGTACTTGATGAAGGAGTCGGAGCTGCCGAGGGCCTTGTCGACGACCTCGATGGCGCTGTTGGCGTACATGCCCTGTGTGGGAATGTCGTGCGAATCACGATTGTCGAACGCCAAGCCGAATCTCTGCGCCACAGTAGTGGCGCCGGTAACGCCGTTGACTTGCGAAAAGCCTGAGGAGGGATCACGCACCTGCGGCAGGTGCGTCACGCCGCCGGGCCCGGTGCGCGCCTCGCTGACGCGCGTCTGCCAGGATCCCTCGAACGAGCCGTAGAAATTGAGGCCGGCGAACAGCGAGCCGCGTTCCGTGCTCGAGGTGTAGTTGCTCTCATTGGAGTCCGGGGTGTGATTGCCGAAGCCGAAGAAGCGCTCGAATGGGTCTTGCTCGTGCAGAACGTTGCTCGACAGGTTCAGCCACCCGTCGAGGAGATCGAATCCCTGATAGTCTGCCTCCGCATACTCACCCCGCAGCGTACCTTTGCCGCCCATGACGAAGTACTTCTGCTTGGGGTCGGGGTAGTCGAAAAAACGGAACGTGGGGTAAAGGCCGAAGGTGTCGTTGTAGCGCACGTCGGGAGCGATGATGCTGCGGATGCTCTTGGTTTCGCTTGTGATCAGGATCACCGGCAGAAGACCGACGGTGGTGCCCTCATTCGGGTCGACGATGATTTCCGGCAGCGGGATCAGGGTCGGATCGGCGCCCGCCGCGTTGCGGGCCATCGCGAAGTAGACAAAGCCACAGAGCACGATCGCAACCCAACCACCCACGCTACCTCTCATCACAGACGCAAGCATCTCGGCACTAAATCATGCCGAGCTTTTCAGGGAAAGGCGCTGCGTTCTCCCTCAACCGAGAATCTCGGATGTCCCCGCCCTTGCTTGCCCCTGTGCGCTCGGTTAGTCTGCCAGCTCAACGAAACGGCTACCACGAGGAGGCGAGACAGGGGTGTCCGCATGAAAACGCTCTTTCTGAACCCGCCTGCGTACGAGGATTTCGACGGCGGGGCAGGATCGCGCTACCAGGCCACTCGCGAAGTGTGGTCCTTTTGGTATCCCACTTGGCTCTGCTATCCCGCCGGCCTGGTATCAGAGAGCCGTGTGATCGACGCCCCACCGGAACAGCTCAACCAGGAGCAGACCGTGGCGATCGCCCGGGACTACGACTTCGTCGTCGTGCATACCAGTACGCCGTCGTTCCAGCTCGATGTGCGCACGGCACAGCTGATCAAAGAGGCCAATCCGCAATGCCTGATCGCCTTCGTCGGCGGCCATGTGACGGTCTTGCCCGATGCTTCTCTGAACGCCTCTACCGCGATCGATCTGGTGGCGCGAAAGGAGTTCGATTTCGCCGTTAGAGACATTGCGCTGGGAAAGGACTGGGCGTCCATTCCGGGCATCAGTTACCGTCAGAACGGCAACGTCGTGCACAACCCCGAACCGCAGCCGCTCACCACCGAACAGCTCGACGCACTACCCTTCGTGAGCCGCATTTACAGCCGTGACCTGCAGTATCTCAAGTACAACAGCCCATACTGCCAGTATCCGTACGTGTCGATCTACACCGGCCGCGGCTGTCCGGCGCGCTGTACATTCTGCCTGTGGCCGCAAGTGACCACCGGCCACTCTTACCGCACCCGCAGCCCGGAAAACGTGGTCGAGGAAGTTCGGGAGATGCCTCGTCTGTTCCCCGAGATGAAGGAGGTCTTCTTCGACGACGACACCTTCACTGCCGATGCGCCGCGGGCGCGCAAGTTGGCCCAACTGTTCAAGCCGTTGGGGCTGTGCTGGTCGACCAACGCCCGCGCCAATGTGGATCGGGAGACACTATGGGTGATGAAGGAAGGCGGGGTGCGCGTGCTCGTCGTCGGTTACGAGTCGGGCAACGAGCAGATTCTCAAGAACGTCAAGAAGGGCGTCAGCCTCGAGCGGGCCCGGCGCTTCACCAAGGACTGTCACGATCTCGGCATTCTGATTCACGGCGCCTTCATCGTCGGGCTGCCAGGTGAAACCCTACAGACGATCGAGGAATCCATCCGCTTCGCGCGTGCCATGAATCCCGAGACCATTCAGGTGTCGTTGGCCTCACCTTATCCGGGGACCCATTTCTACGAGTACGTCCGAGAGAACAACTTCCTGATTGAAGACCTGTACAACGACACAGCGGGCTACCAACGCTGCACCGTGAGTTATCCCGAGGTTTCGGCTGAGGAGATCTTCGCCGCGGTGGAGCGCTTCTATCGCAACTACTACTTCCGCCCGAAGTATTTCTTCAAGGCGGCGAAGAAGATGGTGAAGAGCCGCGCCGAGCGCAAGCGCATGTTGCGTGAGGCCGGCGAGTTTCTTGCCACCATGCGCAGGCGCCGGACGAACGGGAAGGCCGCAGCCGCCCGCTCGCCGACGCCGTCTCCGTAGGCGACGTTGCTGTACGCGTCGGGATTGGCTGTCCTTGCCAGCACGCTGCTGACGGTCGGCCTGTATTTCATGAAGCGCGAAGCCGAGCGCTTGCCATCGCTTGAGGGTGGCTGGCGGTTGGCCGCCTGGTGGGCGTTCATGCGCAACCGGTGGTGGCGGTTCGGCTTCATGCTGCAGATAGCTGGCTACGGCCTGTATTTCTTGAGTCTGCGCCTTGCACCGCTGTCCATCGTACACGCCGTGCAGAACGGTGGCATCGCGCTCTTCGTTCTGCTCGCGGTGCTCGGGCTAGGCGAGGACCCACGGCCGGTTGAGTGGTTTGCGGTCGTGGTGATCACCGTGTCGTTGATCATTTTGAGCCTTTCGCTGGCCTCCGCTCCGGCTGTGAGTGCGGCCGAACACGGCACGCTACTGTTTTCACTGGCGGTGCTGGCGCTCGCGGCGATGGCGCTGGCTCTGGACCCGCAGCCGGATCGGACGATCGGCTTGAGCATCGCCAGTGGCCTGGTCCTCGGCCTGGCGGCGGTGTACGCGAAAGGCCTTGCCAACGGCATTGGCGTGACCGCTGACGCTGCGTTCCATCTGCTATTGACCGTCGGCGCCAACCTGGTCGGGTTCGCGATGATGCAGGCGGCCCTCCAGCGTGCTCGCGGTGTTGTGGTGATGCCGCTCCTCGCCGCGCTGTCGAATCTAGTGCCGATCATCGGCGGGATCTTGGTCTTCGGAGAAACCCTCCCGACTCAGCAGCCGGCGGCGGTGCTGCGGCCGCTGGCGTTCACCCTGGCGATTCTCGGCGCCGCGCTGCTAGCAGGCTTCGGCGAACGCACGGGGCCAGCCCTGCTTCAGGCGCAGCGCCGACACTTCCACCTGGATGCACATCGCGGGCGCCATTGACGCGGTCCCGGACAAAGGAGAGCGGACATACCGAGGCAGACGTCAGGCGCCACAACACGCAGCAGACAGTTTGACCGCAGTTTGCAGGCGACGAGTGCGCCGGCGGCACGCGGGCAGGAGTCACGGTGGGCGCCCGCGGGCGTTTGCAAAACTCATCGGCATGTGGTGATTCTGCCGCGACGTGACTCGGCGTAAGCGCGCAGAAGAGCGACTGTGCCTCCGGCTGATCCTCGACGGCGGCTGCGAGGGCGGGCGATGACTGAGCAGATCAGTCCGTAAATGACACCGACTTACAGCTTCAACGTCTACGCTCTTCCGCCGGCGGTAACGGTTGTGGCGCTCCTGCTGGTCTGTGTGGCGGCCCTCATCCGTGAGCGCGCTTCGCGCGTCAGCGTGGCGTTTCTCTTTGTCCAGCTCGCCGTGAGCCTGTGGCTCTCTGGGCACGCGGCGATGTATTGCGCCACCAGCGAAGGGAACGCGATATGGTGGGCAAGGTTTCATTTTCTCGGCCTTCCCTTCATTCCGTCGACCATCTACCTGTTCTCGACGATCGCGATGGGCATCTATGCGCGGCGCAAGACGCTCGTCTGGATCGGCTGCCTGCTCTCGGTGCTCTTCGCGGCGGCCGCCCTGTACAGCGATCTGTTGCTCGCCGGCGTCTACCGCTACTGGTGGGGATACTATCCGCGCTACGGCTGGCTGGGCATTCCTTTCTTGGTATTCTTCTTTGGGCTCGCGCTCGCCAACCTGCGCGATTACTGGGTCGAGTACCACAAGGCAGCGCCCGGCACGCATAAGCTCAGGCTGCGCGCCCTGTTCATCGCGTTCAGCATCGCCTATCTGGGCGGCCTCGACTATCTGCCGACTTACGGCGTGCCGCTCTATCCCTTCGGGTACTTGCCGGTTTTCGTCTGTCTCGCCTTGATGGCCCGCGCCATCCAGCGCTACCGCTTGGTCGACATTGTTCCGGCCTTCGCCGCCAACGAGATCCTCGCCACCATGGCCGATCCGCTCGCGGTCTGTGACGCGGACGGCAGGATCCGCGTCGTCAATCAGGCGCTGTGCGTAACCTTAGGCTACACGCAGCAGGAGCTGCTCGGGGAGCGGATCGAGCGCCTGGCGGGCGCGGATTCGGGCGGCGTCGAGCACCTACGCCAGCTGCTCTCGGCGGGCACGGCTCGCAACGAAGAGATGGTACTGCGCACGCAGGGCGGCGAACCGGTCGCCGTGAGCATATCGCTCTCCCCTCTGCAGGACCGCGATCGCAACCGGGTGGGCACCGTCCTCATCGCCCGCGATATGCGGGAGCGCAAGCGGGCGGAGGGCGCGCTGCGCGAGAGCGAAGAGAAATACCGCATCATCCTCACGAGCATCGAGGACGGCTACTACGAAGTGGATCTGGCCGGCAATTTCACCTTCTTTAATGACTCGTTGTGCCGGGCAATGGGGTACCCCGCCGGCGAGCTCATGGGGATGAATTACCGCCAATACACAGACCCAGAAAAGGCCGCGCCGGTGTACGAGGTGTTCAATCGCGTGTATCGAACCGGCGAGCCGCAAAGGCTTTTCGACTGGGGAATTGCCCGCAAGGACAGGACCAAGCGATTCGCCGAGGCGTCCGTCACCCTGATCCGGGACGACGCCGGGCAAGCGCGTGGGTTCCGTGGCGTCGTGCGCGACGTCACCGAGCGCAGGCAGGCTGAGGAAAAGACGGAGGCGCTGCTCCAGATTGCCAAGGACATCAGCGGCACGCTCAGTTTGGACGAGATCCTCGAGCGCGTGCAGCGGCGGACTGCACAAGTGCTCCCATGTACCGCCGTGCTCACCACTTACGGACACCCGGTTGGAGACGTCTTCCGGATCATCTCCCACTATGGCATCGCAACCACCCTGCCTGCGGAAGTTAAGTCGCTGGAGTTTTCGAGCGCCGATCTGGAAGGCCGCGTCTCAAGGGGAGAGACCGTTGTCGTCAACGATCTGAGCGACATGACGGAAGCAGCGGCTCAGCTCTGCGCGCGTTTTGGCCTTGCGACCCTGGTGGCCGTGCCACTCCGCGTCGCCGACCGCCGTCTCGGCGCGCTGGTCGCGCTCCGCACGCAGGCCGACGGCCCGTTCAAGCCGGACCAGATCGATCTGTGTGCCGGCATTGCCAGCCAGCTCTCGGTAGCCATCGAGGCGGTCGAGTTGTACCGCGCGCAGCAAGAAGAAGCGCAGATGGCGACGGCACTGGCCCAAGTGGGACCGGCACTGATTTCCTCGGTCGATACGCCGGTCATTCTGAACCGCTTGTGTCAGCTGACCACCGAGGTACTGCAATGCGATTGGAGCCACACCTGGCTCTTGCGCCCGGAGGAGGACGCATGTGTGCTGATGTCGGGGCACGGCCATGCCGCGGAGCAGTGGGAGTCGCTGCGGGTAGTGAAAGTGCCGCGCGCGGTCATCGTTGCGCCCCTGGACCGACTCGCTCGCCAAGAGGTGATCCAGTTTCAGACGGCTGAGTCCCCCGATCAGCCGCTTCTGGCCCTGGCCCCACAGGTTGGCGCCACGGCGGTTCTGTGCATCGCGCTGCGGCGCGGCGACGAGGTCATGGGCGTCCATGTGGCTGGTTATCGCGGCCGCGAGGAGCCTTTTACCGCGCTGCAAGAGCGCACCGCACGCGGTATCGGTCAGCTTGCCTCGCTGGCGTTGGAGAACGGGCGACTGGTCGAAGAGCTCGAACGTGCCAACCGTCTCAAGTCGGACTTCGTCGCCACCATGTCGCACGAGTTGCGTACCCCACTCAACGTGATTATCGGGTACAACGACCTGGCACTCGAGGGCGTGTTCGGCGATCTGACTCAGGAGCAGCACGAGACCTTGGACCGGGTGCGTCGGAGCGCGCTCGAACTCCTCGAGCTGATCAATACCACGCTGAGCCTCAGCCGGCTCGATACGGACCGGCAGCCCCTAGACGTGCGCGAGGTGGCGATCCCCGATCTGATCGATGAACTGGACACTGAGACGCGCGAGGCGCGAGAGCGGAAGCCAAATGTGCGGATGGTGTGGGACCTGCGGTCTGACATGCCGCAGCTGCATACCGATCCGATTAAGCTCAAGGTGGTGTTGAAGAACTTGATCGCCAACGCCGTGAAGTTCACGGAACGGGGGAACGTAACCGTCCGTGCGGAGCTGCGTGGCGGCGGCGTGCAGTTTGATGTCAGTGATACCGGCATTGGCGTCCCGCCCGAAGCGCAGAAGATCATCTTTGAGCCGTTCCGCCAGGCCGACTCATCCACCACCCGGCGATACGGCGGGGTTGGGTTGGGGCTGTACATTGTGCGACGCCTCCTCGATTTGCTCGGTGGCAGCGTGACTGTCGAGAGTGAGGTGGGGCGCGGCTCGACGTTCAGTGTGTGGGTGCCGATTAGGATCGAGCGATAGGCAATTCGGTCTTCCTGCCGGATTAATGAATCTCGCGGAATAGCCTGACACGCTTCCAATTCCGGGGGCTGCCCGGGGCAGGTGCCCCTTTGCCCTTTCATATGACATAGACGCCGCCCTGCGCGTGGACCGCGAGCTTGAAAAGGTTCTCCTTCGCCTCGCCGCACATTCTCACATCGGGCACCGGAGGCGGGACCTTCTCCCCGCTCACCTACGCGTCTGGCCTTTCTACTCGTATCTCATCAAGCTCTCTGTTGTGCACGCCTCAGACTGAGGAACTGAGATCGCAGTAACTCGCCAACTCGATGTCGGCGGCGCGCATGGCTGCGCGCACACGCGCGCTGGTGAAGGCCGCGACCTCGGTCTCGCTTTCATACTCGGCGGGGCGCCAGCGCCGCGCTTCGGCGTCGACGAGAGCGGGATGGCCGTACACTTCGGTGATGCCGGGGGGCAAGTGCTGCAGCACACCGAGCAGGTACGGCTCGGTGACGCGGCCGCTCTGGTGCAAGCCGAACATCTGATCGGGATGGCGAATGCCGTGCGCGGCCAGCCGTGGCCGCGCGAACCGCGTCAGGTTGCGGAAGATCAGCGCCTCGAGCAGCTTGCGCCTCGACTCGCGCCGGTCGAGCCGGAGCGAGATGCGCCACGGTTCGCGCGGCAAACGCATGGCACGGATGCCGTAGCGTGACGCGAGTTTCAGCAGGATGGCAAGCACGGACGGGTGCATGTGGATGTTCAGATGTCCGTCGACGTGCGAGAGCGGCAGGCCGGTGCTCAGGTATTTCTCCAGTTGCGCGCCAATCTCGCGCTCGATTTGCGGGCGCAACCGCGGCACGAAGAAGTAGCGAAATCCCGCTGCCGGCGCGCTATTGGGGAACATGCCGGCGCCATCGACCAGGTCGGGAATGTCCGAAGGTGCCGAGGTCGCCCGGCCTTGGACCAGTACGAGGTGTAAGCCGACGGAGAGGCCCGGCGTCGCGCGCGCCAATTCCACCGCTTCCGCGAAGGCGGAACCGTTCACCATCAGGCTCGCATTGGTCAGGATGCCGTCGCGATGTGCTTTGATGATGCCGAAGTTGGTGCCGGGCGAGAGTCCGAAGTCATCACCAGAAACGATCAGTCGCTTGCGCCCGCCCGCTTCTCGCCTTGGGAACGTCATGCATTGCACCTTGGTCGGGCTGCTGCGCACGCACCCGGTCCGGAAGATGAGGTTCAGTCCGGTACAGGCTCGAAACCTATACCACGGGAGACCAGTTGCTGCCGAGACAGGATGAACATGCCGATCAACGCCCAGGTGAGCTCGCGGATGCGGCGCACAATCCCCAGCGCCAGACCCTTGCCCGGGTCGAGGCCGAGCACGGTGAAGATCAATACCTTGCCGCCCTCCTGCGTCCCGATTTTGGCGGGCACGAAGAAGAGCATGCCGTCGATTGCTACCGACAGCACCTCGATGGTCAGTGCGCGATGCACGCTGACCGGCACCCCGAGGAACCAGAGGATCAAGTAGATCTCGAGCGCCCCCAGGGCCCAACCGGCGCAGAAACTCGCTGACGAGAGCAAGAGCGCGCTGTTGGTGTCGCTGTGAAACCGGGCGATCTCCTCGTCGAGGTGTTGCAGGCAGCGCGCGAATTCCGGCGCCCGCTCCCGCAGACCGAGACGATGCGCGAAGCGCAACATGGGCGCGAACATCCCGCGGCGCTGCGCCACGATCAACACCACTGTCAGCGCGGCAAGGCCCGCCAGGCCGGCGAGCAAGCCGTGGCGTACGGTTGCGGGAAGCGGCGTGTCGTCGAGGACGAACACCAAGCCGACGACGACGAAGGTGATCTGGCCGATGGTTTGGCTGAGCTTGGCGACGGCGACCGACGCGACCAGCGACGTACTCTCCGCTTGGCCACGCAGGTAGCGGGTGCGCACGAACTCGCCTCCGAGCGTCGCCGTGGGGGTGAGGTAGTTCACTGCATCCCCAGCAATCCGCGCCGTCAGCAGTTTGGTGAACGGAATCCGCGGCCGCGGGCTCGAAAAGGCGGCAAGCCACCCGAGGGTGTTCGCCGCGTAGGCCAATATCTCCTGCAGCACGATCGGAGCAATGCCCCACCCGACGAGCCGCAGATTCAAGGCCACGGTTCGCACGCCCAATTCGCGCAGGAGGAAGACGAACAGGATCACACCGGTGATCAGAAAAACGCGTTCGGCGATGTGGAATGCGCGCTGTGCCGACATTCAATCTCCGTTCGGCAACCGGACGGCTCCGAACGCCGCGCTCACGCGGCCTCACGCCATCGATAGACGCAGATCAGGAGCAGCGCAAACACATAGGTCCCGAAGGCGCTGCCCCACAGGAACCAGTGCAGGCGGCCGATCACCGCAAGTGCGACGAGCAGATACGCAAAGTCGCGGTTCATCATTGCCTCGAAGGCCCGCAGGAGCTTCCGCCGCACCTTGCCTCTGAAGGTCACCGGCGCGGGACCGCCGCTGGCAAATCCCGGCCGGTGCACGAGGAAGAAGTAAGTAACGATTCCGGCGCACT
>Ga0315291_10009215_pt1 | contig 12114 bp, 12 predicted proteins | sample YL17G12_20_MG_FD_203070 | JGI IMG/M metagenome (GOLD analysis project Ga0315291, IMG submission 203070) | Sediment microbial communities from Yellowstone Lake, YNP, Wyoming, USA - YL17G12_20 | ecosystem: Environmental > Aquatic > Freshwater > Lake > Sediment | place: USA: Wyoming | collected...
CAAGAAGAAAGCCCCGGACAGCCCGGGGCTTTCCGCCTTCGCGATATTCGTACCCTACGGCACCAGGTTAGCGGGCGACCCGAACTGCCCTGGCGTCCAGGAGGGTGCCGCTTTCAAAACCCAGTTCCCGTTCTCATAGTTGAAGAGGAAGGATATGGGCTTGCTCCCCGGGATAGACACCACTGGTGTCGCGCTGCCCGTGGCCCAGTTCCCGTCTGCGCTGATCTTCTGGATGCCGATCTTGTAGTCCGCCGGATTTCCGCCCGTTGACGCAACATAGTTGCTCATGAGTCTCAGCATTTGCACTGCTGCCTGCTGGACCTTCTGTAGCTCAGCGGCAGTGGCCTGCTGACCGGCCTGCGCAGCCGCCTTCGCCAGCGCCGCGGTTGCGGCCTGCTGCGCCGCCAGGTTTGCCCAGTAGATCGGGCCGTCTGTCGGATTGTAGTAATCCTGTATCGTCTTTGCCTGGGCCTTCTTTGCGTCTGCATTCGTAATTGACTGTTTTGCCTGGGCAAAGTCCGTTCCGGCAGGTGCATTGTTCATCGCAGTCTCCGCCGCTCCTTTGGCGGTGTTGTAAGTCTGCTCTGCGACGTTGAATGCGTCCTGGATGTCGTTGTCTATGTCTGCTTTTGCCGCCGTAGCGAGTATCAACGCGTTGACGGAGTCCTTCTTCAGCTCGCTTTCAGCATCGTTGATTTTCTTCAGTTCGCCCCCGGGGACCTTTACCCCCTTCGCCTTGGCATCCGCCAGCGAGGCTTTAGCGGCGGTGATCTGCTGGCTCGCTTTAGTCTCGACGGTGTTGCTACCGCACCCAGCGACCAGCAGGGCGCCGAGTACGCCGATAATCAGCAGACCGGCAATCGTTCTTCTCATCACGTTACCTCCTCGGTCTCTGTCCTGGAATCTCACCGAACCGTGTCGACCTTCACTTTCGTACCGGCGCTAGTTCACATTCACGGTGAAAGTCAGCGTATTAGCGGGCTTCGCGTTCTTGTCCCAGGGCTGCACGTAATTAAAGGTCAGCTTCGTGGTTCCCTTGCCAACGGTCTCGAAACGCCAGACCTCTGTCTGCGGTGCGCCCGGCATACTGCTGGTGGGCGTAAGGAACTTGACGCCCTCGAAAACACAGACCTTGTGGTCGTAGGTCGAGCTCAATAACCACTTGTAGCCGGTGGAAGCAGTCTGTTCCGACAGGTTTATATGGAACTCGCGACCGACAGCCTCGTTGATGGGAACCTTGGGATCCTTGTACGTGTTCGGTGCTGGCGGGGGCGTGGGAGGCTTCGCAACCACGGTCGCCGCGACGTTATGGGTCCATGCGGGAGTCCCGCTCTTGTCCGAGACCTGCCTGCTCTCAAACACTATGTCAGTTTTGCCTGCTCCGACGCCCTTGAAAGTCCAGACTTCTCTCCCGGGCGCGCCGAGCGTATCCGCATCTGTCGGGGCTATGAACTTGCTGCCCACCTTGGAGACGACCTTCGGGTCGGGCACAGTCGTGATAGACCACTCGTACCCGGTTGTCGGGTTCGAATCGAGAGTGACCTGGAATTCCTCCCCCGCGTTCACCTGGATTGCCTCGTATGTCACGTTCCCCAGGGTTTTGCTGTTGTCCTCGACGGTCTCCTTCTTGTTGCCCCCGCAACCCGCCATCAGGGTGGTCGCGAGAACCAACGCCACCGCCGCCGCCAGAAGAGCTCTACCTTTCATGTCGCACCCCTTTCTCCTGCCGACCATTGCTCGCACCGTCCCCGACCTATTACGTCATCAGTCTGCCGACTGTTATCGCCTCGGGCCGCCGCGCTCCTCAGTCCGTGTACCCCACCATTATTCTCGTGTCGAACCCGACCGCGTCACAGGCCGTGAACAAGGATTTTCTTCATTGTCTCCGCTTTGCCCCGCAGTCCCCGGAATCGGCAGGCAAGACCTCCTGACAGGCAAACCCCCCCGCTCTGACCATGTTGTTATCGGTCGTTCTCTCCAATTACATAAGGGGACAGCCCACACAAGTTCCAAGCCCAAACCGGAGCCGCCGCATAGGCACCCGCATCGGCGCTTGACTTCACTTCTTCCTTCGCCGCACCGGCGCCCGGAACCTTTTTCCGCCTTCCTTCCCTACGGCCTGGCGTATCCCCTCGAAGAGCCCGCTCACGATGAAGAACGACTGGTCGCGGTCCTCCATGCGGTTGATGCCCTCGAGGCCCGAGCCGTTCAGCGCGTTGTTAAAGGCGTCACTGGGGAGTGGCAGGCCCGGCTACTTCCTCGCGTGAAGGGTTGGGAGCATTACACAGGAGAGGCCTCTTCCTTCAACCTCTGAAGGAGCGGTTTGACCTCGAGCTCCCCGGCCCAACGTTCCAGGTAGTCGATGTCCAGTTTGCCGCTCTGGACCTCGTAAACCCGGAGAGCATCCATGAACTGTTTCTCGCTTCCACCCGAGAGCTTCGCCCACTTCAGCTTCTGCAGTATGGTGTCCTCCGGGCTCGAGACCACCAGCTTCATTCCGAGGACCTCCATAGCTCGCCTGCGCGCAAAACGCGAGCGGTCGAACGGCTCCTCCGTGAGCATCCAGAAATCGACCTTGGAGCCCTCGCGGGTGTCAATGAGGTTAAACGATGAGCCATCCCTGACTGCGCGGACAGCGCTCTCCCTGTCGAGATAGAACTCCTCCGGGGGAAAGAGTTCCACCAGGTGTTCCAGGCCGGGCTCTTCGAGCAGAACAACGATATCTATGTCGTGAGTCAAACGTGGGGCTCCCTGCAAGCTCGAAACGATGGCGCCGGTGACCATGTACGGGGCGCGGATCTCCTCCAGCGCATCCACGACTCTCTCTAGTAGTTCGCGTTGTAGCACTTCTTCAGCCGCTCCAGGTATATCGCCTCTATCTCTCCCTGCGAGGCTCCAGGAAATCTCTCCCGGAGGCCCTGGCGAGACAACTCCCTTGCCAGCTCGCCAAGCTCGAAGGTCTTTTTCAGCCTGGCCTCCGGCGTCATCCGCCTGAGTACTCCGATATAAGCGGCGTGAGAACTGTCACGCGGGTTGGCTTCCATCATCGGCATTCCTTAACCGCTATCCCAATCACGGTTACATTATAGCAGGGTGGAGTGACACCGCTGCATCGATGCCTGGCGTCGATGTTGCGTTTCTACTGGCCGAACTGCTTCATGCCCCCGAGCATCCCGCTCGTGATGAAGAACGACTAGTCGCGGCCCTCCATGCGGTTGGCGTCCTCGAGGCTGGAACCGTTCAGCACGTCGTTGGTCAGGCACGGCCCCAGCGACGATGTGGGGCAGGAAGAACGAGGTGCCCAGGTCGGCGCCACCTTTGCCGATGTTGATGTCCGGGGCGATAAGAAGAAGTTGGTACTGGAAGTCATATAGGTCAACTAGTGATGTGGTGAGTCTGTAGTATAATTCTTTCTTGGAACTCAAATACTGAGGAAGAGGGGGAAGGAGCATCGGTGAAATTCCCGATAACGGTTTTTCAAGATGAGGATGGAGTCTACATCTCCGAATGCCCTGTCATCCCAGGGTGCATAAGCCAGGGAAAGACCGAGGATGAAGCCATCGCGAATATCGGTGAGGCCATCAAGGACTGCCTTGAGGTGAGAGCCGAGAAGAACCTGCCCCTGACAATCCCCATCCGAGAGGTCGAGGTAGCGGTCTAGTGGCCCGGCCGGTGCCCGTGCTCAGGCCAGGTGAGGTCGTGAAAGCATTTCAACACCTGGGTTGGGAGGTGGCGCGTCAACGGGGTTCTCATATTATTCTTACGAAAGAAGGCAGCCTGGCGACGTTGTCAGTGCCGAATCATCCCGAGGTCGCAAGGGGCACTCTTCGCGCCCTGATAGGTCGAGCCGGTATAACGGTTGACGAATTCATAGAAGCGCTACAGTAGAAGATTCGCCAGACAAATCATGCGAAACGTCGAAGTCAAGGTGCGGTTAACCGAATACCAGGAAACCCTTGATAAGGTGGCTTCTCTAACCAGGCAGAAGCCAAGGCAACTTGAACAAATCGACACCTACTTCAAAACGACATATGGGCGTTTGAAGCTTCGAGAAGAGGTCGGCCAATCCGAGCTGATCTTCTACATTCGTCCCGACCAACCCGACTCGAAGAGGTCCGATTATTTTCGAGTGCCCGTTGACGAACCTGACAGACTCAAGGATGTACTGGCCAGGGCCCTCTCGGTCGACGTTGTTGTAGAAAAAACCCGAAACGTGTTCTTTCAAGGCGCAATCAGAATCCACATTGACGAAGTACAAGGGCTCGGTCACTTCCTTGAGATAGAAGCACCGGTAGATGATACGGAAAGCGAGGAGTTCGCACATACCGCGATCAAAACCCTGCTGTCGGAACTACCTGGCGTCTCGGAGTCAATTTCATTCTCTTACAGCGACATGCTTCGCGAATCGCGGTAATGTCAATGTGGGAGGCAGGATCCTATGATTGCCCCAGCTCCTTCATGCCCCCGAGCATCCCGCTGGTGATGACGAACGCCTGGTTGCGATCCTCCATGCGGTTGGCGTCCTCGAGGCTGGAACCGTTCAGCGCGGCGTTGAAGGCGTCCTTGGTCAGGCGCAGGCCGAGCCTGTTCTTGGAGCACATTATGTTTGCCATGGCCGTCGCCGCCGGGAACAGGTCCTCGCGGGGGAAGACGTGGTTTGCCAGGCCGATGCGGTAGGCGTCGGCAGCCGGTACACGCTCGCCCGTCATGCACATCTCGGCGGCGCGCCTCCAGCCCACGATACGGAGCAGGAAAAAGCTCGAGCCCAGGTCGGCCTCGCCCGTTCCTATGTTGATATACTGGGCGCAGAAAAAGTTGTTGTAACCGGCCAACAAGTACCGCCCGCGATAGCATCCGATAGTCGTCGTGCCGGGTGCATTCGGTGGTGATAGAATCAGCAGTGTCCGAAACCCAGGAGCAAGGGGGATCACGCGTTGGAGGTTTTCGATTTCCAAGGATTGCCGATCAAGTACTCGCGCGTCGGACAGGGAGATCCTGTCGTAATGCTACACAATGGTGGTGCCTCTCACGCCATCTGGGATGAGGTTTCCGACAGGCTCGCGGGCGAGTACGAGCTCTTCGCGCTGGACCTGCTCGGATACGGGGAATCTGCAAAGCCCGGCCACGGATACACCCTGGACAATTACGTGGCGATGCTGGAGAAGTTCGTGGACTCACTCGGTCTGCCCATGGTCAGGCTGGTGGGAAACTGCATGGGATGTGCCATTTCGCTCGCGTTCACGGATCGAAACCCGGAAAACGTCAAAGCACTTGTGCTCTGCAATCCCCTCACTGAGGCCACTTTCCTCGGAGGTTGGCTGGGCCCGTTCCTCTGGATGCGCGAGAAGTTCCCCGGGTTGAACAGGAAGGTCTACAAGTTCCTCGGTCGCCTGCGGTTCACAAACTGGATAGGCGCACTCACGACGCTGTTCCAGCTCGGACCCTTGGGCCGCGCCCGCAGGGTCTATCGCAACCCCGAGCTCTGCGCCTGCTACGCCAGCCCCGGGCAGATGGAGTCCCTCCTCGGGGTGCTTGATGATCTGCAGAACTACTCGGTCATAGACCGGCTGGTCCCCGGGGACGGGTTCCCGCCGATCTGCACCGTCTGGGGTCTCGAGAACAGGGTACTGTCCCCGAAAGCCGGCTGCCGTCTCAACGCTACACTCCGCCCGCTGCGCCAGGAGTGGTTGCCCGGCTGCGGACATCTGCCGATGCTCGAGCAGCCGGACGCCGTGGCATCTATCATCGGTGAGTTCTTCAAAGCAATCGCCGCGCCTTGTTAGACAAAGAGGTTTGATATGGAACCTTTTCCCGATGATATCTTCAACCTCGCCGATATCGCCTTACGGGTAGCCCGGGAAGACCCGGAACGCATCGCGGTGATAGAACCTCATGGCCGCAGCGGCGGCAAACGCATCTACAAACGGTATACCTACAAGAAGCTGTCCGAGGATGCCGAGTCTGTAGCGCCCGGCCTCAGGCAGATGGGGGTGTCGGAGGGGACGCGCATCGTCTGTATGGCTCCACCCAGCTACGAATCCAGCGTCCTGGGGCTAGCGCTCACCAGGGTCGGAGCCTTTACCATCTGGATCGACCCCTCAGTCGGTTACCGAAACGTGGGAGAGCGGCTCCGGCGGGTCCATCCCGAGGGGTTCCTGGGCATCTTCCTGTCCCACCTCGGACGGATCATCTTCGGTTGGGGACCTCGCAGGATGGACAAGCTGCTGGGAGCCGGGAGGCCGGGTTTCCCGGGAGCCCGGACAGTTGAGTCGCTCAGAAGGGAGGCGCCCTCCGAGCCCGCGCCACCCGCGGTCACCCCGGACGACCCCTGCATCGTCCTCTATACGACCGGCAGCACCGGCCCGGCGAAGCCCGCCCTTTACAGGCACCGCGATTTCTGTCAGTTGTTCCGCAACGCTCACCTCAGCTGGCGCTTCTGGCAGGATGGCGAGACCCCGGTGGACATGGCAGTGTTCCCCGCGTTCCTGTTCATCCCTATAAGCGCCGGCGGTACGATGGTGGTGCCGCCCATCGACTTCGCCAGGGAGGGTCCCGCGAAGGTGGACTCCGGAGCGCTCGTGGAAGTCATAAACGACTGCGGGGTGAAATCTTTCTTCGGAGCGCCGGTCCTTCTCGAGAATGCCGCCCGGTACGCGATCGAAAATGGCATCACCATGCCTTCATTGATACGGGTGATCGGCGGCGGAGCCCCCATATTCGGGCCGGCGGAGAAAGCTCTGCTCCAGGTGATGAGCCCGGAAGGGGAAGTCGCAGCCAACTACGGGGCGACCGAAGCCATGCCTTCCACCGAGATGGAGGCGCGCGAAAACCTGTCGGACGCCTGGGAGAAGACCGAAAAGGGCGCGGGCATCTGCGTCGGGCGGGCGCTGCCCGGTGTGGATCTGAAGATCATCGATATCATCGACGGCCCCATCGATTCGATCGAGGAGACCGTTGAGCTGACGGGAAGCAAGGTCGGGGAGATCCTGGTCAGGGGTAAGCACGTGAGCCCCGAGTATTACCTGGACGAGGAAAGCACTCGCAAGAACAAGGTCCCCGATGAAGACGGCGGAGCATGGCACCGCTTCGGCGACGCGGGCTACCTGGACGACAAGGGCCGGCTGTGGGTCTGTGGACGGGTGACACAACGGGTGCGAGCCGAGAACGGCCCCGTGTTCCCCCTACTCTGTGAGCCGCTCTTCGATGCACATCCAAAGGTGAAGAGAAGCGGCCTGGTAGGCGTTCCAGGGCGTGCAGGCGAGCTGCCGGTGCTTTGCGTGGAGGTAGAGCCTCAGTTCAGAAAGGCGGATGTCACCAGACTGCGCGACGAGTTGCAGGCTCTGGCCTCCGAGTCCGAAGTGGCCGAGAGTATCCACGACATCCTTTTCAAGCGCAGGCTTCCGGTTGACCCACGACACAACTCCAAGATAGAACGCCCGGAACTCGCAAGATGGGCAGCCCGACAGGTCCGCAAAGGTTCCTGACCCCTCTCTGATTCCGTCAGCCCAACTCTTTGGCCCCCCCGAACATCCCGCTCGTGATGACGAACGCCTGGTTGCGGTCCTCCATGCGGTTGGCGTCCTCGAGCGAAGAGCCGTTCAGCGCGGCGTTGAAGGCGTCCTTGGTGAGGCGCAGGCCCAGCTTGTTCTTGGAGCACATGATGTTTGCCATGGCCGTCGCCGCCGGGAACAAATCTTCGCGGGGATAGACGTGGTTTGCCAGGCCGATGCGGTAGGCGTCTGGCGCCATCACGCGGTCCCCCGTCATGCACATCTCGGCTGCGCGCCCCCAGCCGACTGCCTCCACTTCTTAGCGCACCGTATCTAGCGCATTCGGGTATTGCATCTGCAGAAATCCAATGTGTTAGAATCCAGGTGGTCCGGTGACAACGTGGTCCCGTGACAGCATACTCAATGAGGAGTGATGAAGATTGGACGAACTCAATCCGTTCAAGATCGCCCAGCATCAAGTCGACCAGTGTGCGGAGATAATGGGGCTGGAAGATAGCGTACGCCTGCTTCTTAGAATCCCCGTTCGCGAGATTAGAGTCCACATGCCGGTCCGCATGGATGACGGTTACGTGAAGGTGTTCGAAGGCTTCAGAGTCCAGTACAACGACGCTCGAGGGCCGACGAAAGGCGGGATCAGGTTCCACCCCGAGGAGACTATCGACACGGTGAGGGCACTGGCAGCCTGGATGACCTGGAAATGCGCCCTTGTGGATATACCACTCGGGGGAGGCAAGGGCGGCGTGGTCTGCGACACCAAGCAGATGTCGGACGGCGAGCTCGAGCGGTTGAGCAGGGCTTACATCGAAGCGATCTGGCAGTTCATAGGTCCAGAGCAGGATATCCCGGCGCCGGACGTGTACACCAGCCCCAAGGTGATGGCCTGGATGATGGATGAGTATTCCAGGATTGCCGGGCGCACGCAGTTCGGAGTGGTCACCGGCAAGCCGATCTGCATAGGGGGTTCCCCTGGAAGGGAGGACGCCACCGCACGCGGCGGGATGTTCGTGGTAAGGGAAGCGGCGCGCGAGTTGGGTCTCGACCTCTCTAAGGCAACAGTGGCCATCCAGGGTTATGGCAACGCCGGCTACTTCGCAGCCAAGCTGATGGTTGAGATGTTCGGCTCCAAAGTGGTAGCGGTTTCTGACACCAAGGGCGGGGCCTGCAACATGGATGGTCTCGATCCTGAGATCGTTGCGATACATAAAGGAGACACGACCACGGTGGCGGGGTGCGCCGGCTCGGAAGAGATAAGCTCCGACGACATCATGACCAGTGATGTGGATATCCTCATTCCCGCAGCACTGGAAAATGTCATAACAACAGAAAACGCCGGTAAGGTAAAGGCCAGGATAATCGCCGAGTTGGCGAACGGCCCGACCACGCCAGAGGCCGACGAGATACTCTATAACAACGGAGTCCATGTCCTTCCGGACTTCCTGTGTAACGCCGGCGGTGTTACTGTCTCATACTTCGAGATGGTCCAGAACATGAGCCTCTCCTGCTGGGAAGAGAAGGAGGTCTACGAGAAGCTCGACCGCGTTATGACCAGGGCCTACGCTGCTGTGCTGGATACATCTAAGAAGTACACGATCAACATGCGCAAGGCCGCCTATATCGTGGCTATTGAGAGGGTGCTCGAGGCCATGAGATGGCGCGGCTGGATATAGGCGGAACTGGAACAGGTTTTTTATGTGTACCTGGCGTGCAGGTCGGAAGGAGGCACTCCCATGGATAACATCAACAGTGACGATGGCTTTCGGGCTTTCAGGAACGTGGTGCGGAGCCTCATGAAGGACGCTTCTCGGGTCGCAGCTGACGTGGACTCGACAGCCAGTCCGGGTGAATTGAGGGAAAGGCTTGATCTCGTCAGTCACTATATCAGCTACACGCTGCGGTATTGTACCGAGTGCCCGCTCATCAAGGCCGGGCCCAGATACGAAGAATATATGCCTTTCAAGACGATAGAGTTTCCAGGGGCCAGCTAGGTCCGGCAGACGCTCAGGGTTCGAGATACATCAGGGCCATGCGACTCTGCGGATCGGCGACGACCACCCCCCATTGGTTACTGGTCGCGTTCAAGTCTATAACCTTAACGACATCGAGAAAGGCCTTTGCTTCTGGAACAAACTCCAACAGGGCGTTGGGTGCATTCTCGAAGAACTTCTCGTTGAACTCCGATTCGCTATCGTCGGGCCAGACCGGCATGTAGATGATCCCCTCCTCGACCAGGTCCTGGAAGAAATGAGTCCCGAATGAGACGTCGGGGGCGTGGCCGGACTCCTCCCTGGCTACCTCGACCAGCACCGATGTGTTATCGATCTCCCCGTAGCGGACATTGATACCAAGGTTGACGTTACTCGAGCCCCACCGCCCGGGCCCTATCATCACGACCTTGCCAGCCACCATCCGCGGGTGGGCGTTTATCTGGCCTACGATGCGGCCGATGCGGTTCCGGGCATCAGCGTCCTGCGCCATACTGTACCTTCGCGGATCAATGAAGAGTACGTATTTAATGTTACCGATCTTGCCGCCGTTTATCATGCGCGAGCTCCTGAAGAGCACCTGTTCCTTCGGCAGGTGCGTGGGGACCATCTCGACTCCGGATTCTCCCGCCACGAACAAGGGCCGGCACTGGAGGAGGTTTACGCGCACCTGTCCCTGCCGGTCGACAAACGCAGTGAACTCTATATCCACGGGACAGCCGTATCCTTCCTCCAGACACCCCAGTATGGCCCGGAGCACGTCCACCAGTCTCGTGCGCCTTATCAGGCGGTCAAAGGTGAGCACGAGGTTTCCGTGCCCGGTAGGCAGGCGGTTCCCAATAAAGTCGATGACACAGCCGTCTTCTTCCAGCGATACCAGCAGGCTCAGCTGTGGGTAATCTCCCTGGGAGAGAAGCTCGTTGACCTTGACCGTCGAGAACCTGTTCTCATCAAGGTCGAGCAGGTCAACCAGGTGCTGAGAGTACTTGGCGACCTCGCCGGAGCCTTCGGGTCTCAGTTCCGGATGGCTGAGAGCAAGCATCCGGGGGTAGTCGCTTTCCACCCTGTCGACCGCCCGCGTCCCCAGCCCCATGACCATCCGCACCACTCCCTGCTGGGGGTCTATCCGATCGCCCCAGGTGTAGAGGTTCCGCGAGAACGCCACGCCGGCCAGGGGCGGGAAAAAGAACTGCTTATAGGGAGACCCTGATACGCGCTGTACGAGTATGGCCATCTGCTCGTCACTCACCCCCAGTCCCCGCTTCCGGCGGTAGGCGAGAGCGTCGGGGTTCAGGGCGCTGGCATAGACCAGCTTCACGGCCCTCTTGAACACATCCATGCGCTCATCCGGCGAACCCTGGTTGGCGCAGAACTCACTGCGATATTTTCCGGCGAACGCGTTGCCGAAGCTGTCCTCCAGCAGGCTGGAGGAGCGGACTATTATCGGCGCCTGCCCGTAGTAATCGAGCAGGTCACGGAACTGCTCAGTGACAGAATGGGGAAAGCTTCCCTCAAGGAAGCGACCCTGCACTTCATCGAACTCTTCCTCCGTGATCGCGCTGTCGCTGGTCATCTTCAGGCGGAGACGAAAAAGGTCGTTCTCCACCAGGAACGTGAAGAATACGTCGGAGCCGATGTAGAAAGAGTCATGGTCGTCCACGATCTCATCGAAATCTATACCGCCGTAGCTGCCGTGGCTCTTGAGGATGCGCCTCGCGAGCAGCATCCCGGCAGCCTTTCCACCTATCTGCCCCGAACCGAGCATCCGATGCCGTATTTGCAGAAGGTCTGAAAGAGACATGAACTCATCGGTCATGCTCGAGAAATCGGGGTGGCCACCCATCATCATGCGGCTGAGCTCTTTTCTCAGCGCCTCGACCTCCGGGTCATGCTCCATCATGATGCTCGTGCAGAGCTTAAGCTTGTCGTATACGCTGTCCCAAGGCGCCAGGCTGCTGGGCGCGGCCTCTAAGGGGTGTGAGTTGGCCTCAGTCGAAACAGCCGCCGCCTCGCCGCTTTCGAACACCGGCTGCCAGCTGTCCTCGCCGACCAGACGTGGCAGGAACATCTTCGGCGAGTAGCGGTCCCAAACTTTGAGAGGATGAATGTACATCTGGCCACGTACACGGAAGACGTCTATCAGGATCTGCGTTGTATCACGTATTCGCGCTATGGCCGAGTGGTCATGCTTGCCCCGCGTCAGCGCGAAATAAGCCACGCAATCCAGCTCATACATCAAAGGGCATGTGAGCTGGAAAAAGTTCGCCAGGAGCTCGTCCGTGGTCCACTCCAGCGCCAGCCGGGAGAGGTTATCGAGCACGTAGAAGGTCCGTTTCCCTTTCTCCTCGACGAGCTGATGGACTTCCCGGCTGAAGGAGTCGAAACCCTGTCCGGGGTCCATCTCGATTACTTCCAGACCCTCAATATGTTCCAGTATGGGTTGCTGCGGGGCGAAGCGGAGATAGACACACTGCCTGGACTCCCGGATGGCTCGCTCTGCGAATGGTTTTGCGAAGAACTGATAATCTGAAAGCCTCTGCACCTGGAACACCACGTTGTCGCCAAGGCGCAGTGCCTGCACTATGCTGTCGAGCTCAGGCATTCCGCTGGTCACTTGTTCG